>Ga0308410_1002182_pt1 | contig 11292 bp, 10 predicted proteins | sample HotsprOSTMatCore_FD_203467 | JGI IMG/M metagenome (GOLD analysis project Ga0308410, IMG submission 203467) | Hot spring phototrophic mat microbial communities from Octopus Spring, Yellowstone National Park, Wyoming, United States -... | ecosystem: Environmental > Aquatic > Thermal springs > Hot... | reverse complement strand
GACTGGCACCTTCGTACTTGTAGTAGATGCGCGCCGGCGTTTGAAGGTATTCTTCCAAATAAGTGGCCCTGTAGAGTGGTGTAGGTCTGAAGACGGCGTACTCTCTCAGAACTGGCTCGGGGATGGGGATCTCTCTCTTCTCGCTCACCTCCTGTTCGATGAGCGGTTCTGGAAAGATCGCGGAAAGCGCCTGCGGAGAAATGGGATGTTTGGTTCTTGGATCCAGCGGAGGATCGAGCTTGAAAGGCAAATCTGCGAGCACGTTGTACCAGTATTTCGGCATTTCTTCAACCTTCAAATCCACCCTGACTCTCACAATCTCACCTCCAGTGGGTTTTCAAATAAAAAAAGGGGCTCTCTTTTCCAAGAGAGCCCCGATTCGATGCGAGGTAAAGGCACGCGGTGCTTACCCCACCGAATCGGGGCAGCACCACCACCAGTTGTTCTGAACGAGAATCTCTTCAACCAAAGATTTCGTTCGACTCAGAAACTTCACCTCGACTTTGGCTACATTATACCACGAGCAAGTTCCTTGTCAACTCTTCAAAGTAAAATTGACATTTGAGGTGAAGAACTTGAAAATCGTCTTTCGCTGGTTCAACGATGACGATCCAATGAAGCTCGAGCACATCAGACAGAGAGTGATGAAAGACTTAGCACTTCATCGCAAGACATTTGAATCATTCTCACTACAATAGTACTCCCAAAAAGAACGATCGCTGGACTGAGAATGGGTGGACAAGTTGGAGAACCTCTCGTCCTGGGGATCTGTGTGACCGAGTTAGAATCGCGAGGTTCAAAGCTTTGGGATCTTGGCAACCAGCCACAGAATTGGTCTAAATTTGTGGAGGTGTGACACTTTGAACGAGGAGCAGTTCAAAAGAACTTTCCTCGTCACGGGAATGACCTGTGCGACGTGTGCGAGGATAGTTGAACAGGCACTCAAGAAGATCGATGGTGTGAAGTTCGCTTCCGTGAATTTGGCGACTTCTACAGGTTTCATTTTGGCTGAAAGAGAGATAGATTTCGAAACGATAAAGAAAGCGGTTGAAGCGGTCGGCTACGGCGTCGAAACTGAGCTTGGAGAAGACATCGAATCGAGACGTTACGCTCAGGCGAAGAAGAACCTCATCTTGGTCTGGCTTTTCACTGGACCTCTCATGTCGTTCATGCTGCTTCACATGTTCTTTCACATCCCTTGGCTCGGTTGGCTCGAGTTTGTCCTGCTGAGCTTCGTCATCTTCTTCGTCGGAAGAAGGATCATCAAAGGCACTTGGATCGCCGTCACACACAAACACGCCAACATGGACGTTCTCACCTTCCTCGGTGCGTTCAGCGCCTGGGTGACGGGTTTGCTTTCGATGCTTCATCTTCCAGTCACTTCCTTCGCGGCAGTCGGTGCCATGATCGTGGCATTCAACATCACTGGCAGGTTCATCGAATCGCGTCTACGAGACAAGGCGAGCAAACAATTGAAATCTCTGATGCAACTTCAAGCGAAACAGGCGCGCGTTCTGTTCGATTCTGGTGAAATTCTCTTGCCCATCGAGGCGGTTAAAGAAGGCTTCGTCGTGGTCGTCAACCCGTCCGAACGCATCCCAGTGGACGGTGTGATCGTGGAAGGATCGGGACTCGTCGACGAGTCGATGGTGAGCGGTGAATCGTTGCCTGTACTCAAGAAGGCTGGAGATCCTGTGACCGCAGGTTCGTTGAATTTGACGTCTTCAATGAAGATTCAGGTCACGAAGGTTGGAGAAGACACTTTTCTTTCCCAGATGATAAAACTCGTTCAGGAAGCTCAGGGTTTCAAAGTTCCGATACAGGCGCTCGCGGATCGAATAACGAACTTTTTCGTCCCCTTGGTGTTCATCTTGGCAGTCTTCAGCGCCGTGTTTTGGTACTTCAACTACGAAAGATTTTCGACCTTTCTCGAGAGAATGAGTCGCATCGCTTTTTGGATCGTTCACACGAACGCTTTCAGCTTCTCGATCTTCGTCTTCGTATCAACCTTGGTCATAGCCTGTCCCTGCGCGTTGGGACTCGCAACACCCATGGCACTGCTCGTTGGAACGACTCAAGCGATGAAGAAAGGTTTGCTCATAAGGAACGCAGAAGCGATACAAACGGCGAAAGATGTTGGTTTCGTTCTGAGCGACAAAACAGGCACACTGACTCTGGGCGAACCGATCGTCGTGGAGCACAACTTGGACGAAGAGCTTTTGAAGATCGTTTCGAGCATCGAGAAGAAATCAAACCATCCGTTCGCCAAGGCGATCGCAAGACTCAGCGATGAGAGCCTCGACGTACAGCATTTCGAAGAGATCGTTGGTGAGGGTGTCAGAGCTGAGGTGAACGAAAAAGAGTACTTCGTCGGAAGACCTTTGGATTATTCACGCTACGAAGAGCAACTCGAACAGGGAAGAACGATCGTTGAGGTGAGGGTGGATGGAGAAATCAGAGGTTTTCTCGCGTTGGAGGACAAGTTGAGGGAAGATGCGAAAGAGGCTGTGGAAAAACTGAAGAAGATGGAAATAGAAATCATCATGGTCACGGGAGACAACGAGAGGCTCGCCAGAGCCGTGGCGAAAAAACTTGCGATAGACAAAGTTCATGCGCAGTTGAAACCTCAAGATAAGCTCGAACTGGTGAGAAGATACCAATCTTTCGGCAAGAAGGTCATGATGGTGGGCGACGGGATGAACGATGCCGCGGCACTGAAAGCAGCCGACATAGGTGTAGCGATGGGCAGTGGCACGGACATTGCCATGGACAGCGCCGACATCGTCGTCGTGAGAGGTGGTATATTCAAAGTTGTGGAAGCCATAGAGGTATCGAAGAGGACGTTGAAGAAGATCAAGCAGAATCTGTTTTGGGCGTTCTTCTACAACGTCGTTGCGATCCCGCTGGCTATGGCGGGCTTGATCCATCCGTTGCTCGCGGAACTTGCCATGTTGTTCAGTTCGATCAGCGTGGTGTTGAATTCTTTGAGAACGAAAGAGGTGAGATCATGAAGTACGAACTTCACGTGCCAGACATTTCCTGCGGTCATTGCAGAAACAGGATCAGTAAAGCGCTCGAAGAACTCGGTGTGAAGAACTACCAGATAGACGTGCAGACGAAGAAAGTGGTCGTAGAGACACAAAACGTCGAGGCCGTGACGAGAAAGCTCGAACAGATCGGCTATCCTGTGGAAAGTTTCAAACAGATCTGATATCAACCTTCTTGGAGCTCTTTCAAAACGATCTCTTCCGGAACGTTTTCGAGCAACGCGATGCGTCTATGTATGGGTGGATGCGTGCCGAAGAGGTTCGCGAAGAATCCTTCCTTGTTGTTCACAGATCTTTTCAACGGATCTGAGATGAACAGATGCGCAGTCGCGATCGTCGCATTCTTGACCTTTCCCTTACTCTTCTGCATCTTCGCGATCTTTCTCAGCGCACCCGACAATCCTTTCGGGTTTCTTGTCAATTCAACGGCCTTCGCGTCCGCAAGGTACTCTCTGGTCCTTGAAACTGCGAAGATGCTGATGCGCCCGATCAACGAAAAGAGCGTCGCAACGAGCGCGAGGATGAGCAACGCCACAATGATGTAACCCACGCCTGAATCTTTCTTCTTCGATGACCTTCTTCCTCTATTACTCCATAGCAAGAACTTCAAACTCCTCCGCGCGAACAGTTGCACCAAAATCATGGTGCCTAAGATGGCGCTTATGGTGGTCATCAGCAGTGTGTCTTTGTTCTTTATGTGACTGATCTCGTGCGCTATGACACCTTCGGTCTCTTCCCGGTTGAGGTGTTTCAAAAGCCCGCTGGTGACACACACCGCGCTCTTTTTAGCCTTGAAGCCCGTGGCGAAAGCGTTTATGTTCTCGTCCTCCATCACGTAGACTTCTGGAGCTTTCTCAAGACCTGCGGCGATCGTCAGTTCTTCAACGATGTTCTTCAACTGTTTTTCTTCAAAACTCTTCTCGTTGATCTTCCTTGCGTTGATTGATCTCAGCACCAAGGCTGGTCCAGACGACACACCAGCCAGAATCTGGATCAAGGCGATGAAGATCAGAAGGATCGTTCCGAACGGAAAAACGCCGAACAGAGCGTCGATGACCAATCCCAGTGTGGCCATCAAAAAGAGAAACACAAAGACCAAAAGATAACTTTTCCTCAAATTCTTCTTCTGTTGCACTAAATAGTCCATAAGATCACTCTCTCAGAACGTCAGATCCACCTTTGGCGTTTCCTTTTCAGCGGCGGCAGCTTCGAAGAACACGAATGGTTTGAAGTTGAACGTCTTGGCGACGAGGTTGGTCGGGAACATCTCGATCGAGGTGTTGTACTTCATCACGGTGTCGTTGTAGAACTGTCTCGCGTAGGTGATTCTGTTTTCTGTGCTGGTGAGTTCTTCCATGAGCTGTTTCACCTGCTCGTTGGATTTGAGCTCTGGATATCTTTCAAAAACTGCGAACAAGCGAGAGAGTGCACCTGAAAGCTCTCCTTCCGCCTTGATACGATCGTCTATCGAACCACCCGCTACGGCTTTCGCACGCGCGTTTATGACGGCTTCCAATGTTTCTCTTTCGTACTTCATGTATCCCTTCACCGCGTTCACCAAGTTGGGTATCAGATCGTGCCTTCTCTTCAACTGAACATCGATTTGGCTCCACGCGTTCTCGACGCGCTTCTTCTTCGAAACCAAAGAGTTGTACGTTCCAACGAACCAAAACAGAACGATCAAAACTATCGCCACGACGATGCCGACCACTACCACAGCGATCACCTCCACTCACAAGGATCACACACCAAAAACAAAACCCCGGCACAAGGCCGGGGTTTTTTGCTTCACAACCGTTTCAGAATTTGACGCTAACTCTCCAAGCAACCGTAGCTTCCGGCTGCTTGAACTTCAAAGAAATCCTGTGCGTCAGAAGTTCGCTCGGCCAAGTTGCGAACGCTTCCAGCTCAACATCGCTGAAGCCACTCAGATTCACAGGCAACTCAACGCTTCCACCGATCGTGACAGGAGCAAGAACTGTGGTTCTTACAGAAGCTCCGATCTTGTTTGGATTTGGACCTCCGAACCAGACGCCTCCGCTCAATTTGTCTATGCCGAAGTCAACACCGAATTTGTAACCGGTAAGCATGTTAAGACCAGTTGCGTTTGGATCGATCCCTAAATAGGCGTATCCACTGAGCGTTGCGCCTTGGATGTTCAAAGCCTTCGCAAGATCTATCGTTGCATCCAAACCAAGCAGTGGGAATTGATTCGACTGACCAGCTGACAAGACGCCGCTAGCGAAGGCTGTCAAGGTCACGAACGTGAAGTTGAGCTTGTTCCAAACGTCCAAATCGACCAACTGAGTTGCCGGAGGTGTTGCAGTTATCGGGAAGTAGACAAACACTGAAAGATTATCTTTGAGATCTCCCAATGCTATGTCAAAATCAAGAGCGAAAGCTTGTCCAGAATGTGGCGCATAGGTTGTGCCCCTGCTCAACCTTCCAAGTCTGTACTTGACGCTCAGAGCGTCTGTCTTGTAAAGGTTCTCCCAGACGTACGCAGAGCTGACACCGAAAGCACTGAAATTCACGACGAAGCCTGTTTTTTGACCAACGTTACCGGAGAGAACCAACGACACGCTGCCACCTGAGCTTATGGTTGGTGTTGCTGTTGTTGTTGAGGCGTCGAACGTAACCTTCAGCTCTGCCCATGCTGAACCAGAGATGCTCACCGCTGCGAATGCCGCGACCGTTACCAGGGCGACCAACAGAACAAGCAGTTTCCTCATAAGTTAACACCCTCCTTCGCTTTAAATTTTACCCCTCACTGGGGTTCACATTGCACCCACTATCATGGCGGCGACTGCAATGATTATAGCACCTATGACGGCGCCAGTCAAAGCCGCGTTGGCTTTCTTGAGTTCTTCGATCTTAGAAAGCAACTCAGCTTTGACGCTGTCGATGGTGCTTCCAACTTGGGTGAATCTCTCGTCCGTATCGGATCTCAACGCAAACAGACCGTCTCTGAGTTCGTCCAGCTGAGTGTTCACAGAATCCAGCTCTCCAAGGATGTAATCGATCTGTTCTTCGTGCATCGCCATGAACTCGTCAACTTTACCAGCGAGTTCTTCGAGCTTCTTGGCTTGAGCTTCTATCGCTTGCTTGTTCGCCGCTATGGCTTCTTTGTTCGCTGAAACCTTTGCGTTCAACTTGGCGATGGCTTCTTCGTTTGCGCCGACTCTCGCATCGATCTTGTCGACCTTTTCACTCAATCTGTCGAGCTTGATGGAAACGTAGCCGAGGTTCTTGACCGCGTTGTCGAGCATCGAAGAGAGATCTCCCACCTGAGCCTCGAGAGCGGTTATCCTCTTAGACTGAGCGCGTGTGTAAGATGTGAGGTCCTTGACGATGTTCTTCACCGGCTCGAGCGCGAGCAGTTTCTTGTTTAGATCTGCGATCTTGCTCTGGATCTTGGAGATCGCTGCCTCACAGTTTGCCACGTGGTCGGCGAGCTTGCTTTCGAACGCAGAGCTCAGTTTGGCAAGATCCTCTTCGTGTTTCTTCTGCAGATTGGCGATCGCTTCGTAGAGTTTGATGACGTCCTTGTCATGGATGTTCACAGTCTGCTTGAGAGACTCCAGCGATTTTGCAAGCTCTTCGACCTTGGTTGAGGCTGCGAGCTCTCCAACTTTCTTCTCCAGCTGATCCACCCTCTGAATGGTCGAACCAAGCTTGACGCTGACGGCATCCAGGACCTTCAGCACATCGCTGATGTAAGGACCGACGATCTCTGTCTCGATCAGCCTGATCAGTCTGCTGATCATTGCGGCTTCCTCGTAGCGTGTGATGTTGCGATCACCCTTGAAGGTCCCGTCGGGATATCCAATCACGATACCCTTATCCTTCAGATGTTTCACGTACTCATAGGCCCAGTGTTTTTCTGGGACATCTGGAAACATCCCGGAAGCGAACACCCCTACAGCGACGACTAATGCAACGACTGTGAGGAAAAGTTTCTTCATGGCGCCAACCTCCCTTCTGATTATTCTCTTTGGTGGGAACTGCTCCCCCCACTTGTCAAAGACCGAAACGACCCAGTTCAGAAATCATTATATCACTCGAACGGCATGTGAATCAAGTCTACACTTTCCGCACCAGTTTGAAGAACTGTCTCTTGCCAACTTTCAGGATCTTTTCTGTGTCCAGTGTGATCTTCGCATGGATGTCAGTGACCTTTTCTCCGTCGAGTCTCACGCCACCTTGTTGGATCAATCTCTTTGCCTCACTTTTACTCTCAGCCACGTTCAACTTCACGAGTAATTCTACCAGTTCCACACCGTCCGTGTCAAGATGCACGATGGGCATTTCTTCGGGAAGCTCTCTTTTCGAAAAGACTTTGATGAAGCCTTCTTGAGCCTCCTTCGCCGCATCTTCTCCGTGGAAGAACTTTGTGATCTCGAACGCCAACTTCATCTTGACGTCCCTCGGGTTGATCCTTCCTTCCTTCATCGATCTCTCGTACTCTTCGATCTCTCCTTCCGATATGTCCGTCAGAAGTCTCATGTACTTCACTATGAGCCAGTCTGGGATCGACATGAGCTTTCCGAACATCTCGTTGGGTGGGTCGTTGAAGGCTATGTAGTTGCCGTAGCTTTTGCTCATCTTCATCTTTCCATCCGTACCCTCTATGATGGGCATCGTCATGACGATCTGCGGTTCTTGCCCGAGCTGTTGTTGGATGTGTCTGCCCACCAGAAGGTTGAAGTATTGGTCGGTTCCACCGAGCTCCACGTCGGCTTCTATTGCCACGGAATCTTGAGCTTGCGCGAGTGGATAGAGAAACTCTGCTATCGAAATGGGAACGTTCTCTTTGTACCTCTTTGCAAAATCGTCCCTTTCGAGCATGCGCGCGACGGTGTATCTCGAAGCGAGCTTTACCACGTCGGCGAAGCTCATCTTTCCGAGCCATTCGCTGTTGAAATGTACTATAGTCTTTTCCCTGTCGAGGATCTTGAAAGCCTGCTCTTGGTAGGTCTTGGCGTTCTTTTTCACTTCCTCCTCGCTGAGCATGGGCCTTGTCGAATCTCTTCCCGAAGGATCACCTATCTGTGCGGTGAAGTCTCCGATGATGAGAACGACTCGATGTCCAAGCTCTTGGAACTGCTTCAGTTTGAACAAGACCACGGCGTGTCCAAGATGAAGGTCTGGTCTTGAAGGATCGACGCCGAGCTTGACCCGAAGCTGTTTTTTTCGCTTCAGCTTGTCCAAGAGTTCTTCCTCGTTGACCAGATCGACCACGTTCTTCTTCAAGATCTGAAGTTGCTTCAGTGGATCCATCGACTCACCTCGCAATGAAGAAAGCTGTCACTATGCTACTCACCATGAACGCGATGGCGAGCCCGAGAGTGATCTTTCCAGACGTGTCGAGACCTTTCTTTCTTCCGAACATCGTGTAGAGGGAACCTGAACCGAAGGCGCCTCCAAGTTCTGCGAACTTGCCCATCTGCTGGATCACCATGTAGATGAGCCCAGCGCTGATGAGTGAATGAACGATTATCATGAACGTTTTCACCTTTCCACCTCCTGCAAGGCTTGACTGAGAAAGATTATACAACAAACTTTCGCACGCTGATGCGACAATTAAAAAACCCCCGCTCGGGGGTTGTGGTGGCGGCGGTGGGACTCGAACCCACGACATAGTGATTATGAATCACTCGCTCTGACCATCTGAGCTACACCGCCACTCAATTGAATGATACCACAACGAACCAGCAGGTTCAAGTGGGTGAGATCTACTTCGCCAGTATCAAGATCAGATCGTTCACGTTCGTGCCCGTCGGACCTGTGATGAGAAGATCTTTCGAAGCCTTCAAAGCGTTGTACGAATCGTTGTTTTCTAACAGCTCTTCTGGTTCGAGACCTGCGTCTTTGATCCTTTGAACCGTTTTTCCATCCACTATGCCACCTGCGGCATCCGTGGGACCGTCGGTGCCATCTGTGCCCAGAGAGCAAACCACAACGTTGTCAAGGCTGTCTATCTTCAAAGCGGCGGCGAGTGCGAGTTCTTGGTTTCTTCCGCCTTTTCCTTTTCCTTTGACATGCACCACAGTCTCTCCACCGAGCACGAGCGCGCAGGGTTTCTTCAGAGGTCTGTCGTGAAGGACCAGCTCTTTCGCGATCGAACCGACGAAAAATCCCGCCTCTTTTGCTTCACAGTCTAAGCTCGTGGTCAGGATCGCGCCCCTGTAGCCAAATCTTTCGGCGACTTCGACGGCTTTCTCACACGCGAGCTTCAAATCTGCGACGATGTAGCTTTCCACGTTCGAAAGACTCTTCGGTGTTTCGTCTTTCAACTCTTTGAGGACGTTTTCATCCACCCGCACGTTGTACTTTTTGAGCACGTTCAGCGCATCTTCGCTCGTGCTGAGGTCTGGATGCGCTGGACCTGACGCGATCACGTCGAGCCTGTTGGAGAGAACGTCGGAAAGGATCAAACAGACCACGCGTGCGGGAAACACCTTTTGTGCAAACCTGCCACCCTTCACCTCGGAAAGATGCTTTCTCACCGCGTTGATCTCCTCTATGTTCGCCCCGCTCTTCAAAAGTTGATCGGTGATGCTTTGAAGCTGTTTCAAGGTGACGCTACCTTTGGGCTTTTCAAAGAGTGAAGAACCACCACCAGAGATCAAGAAAAGAACTGTGTCATCTTCGCTCAGATCTTTCACGATCTCGAGAGCTCGTTCGGTGGCTCTGATCGTGTTTTCGTCTGGGATTGGGTGACCAGCCTCGTAGATTTCCAAACCTTCGATCTCACCTTCGCTGTGTTTGTACTTGGTGATGACGATGCCTTTTTCTATCTTTTCCTTCAGCACTTCTTTGGCGGCCTTCGCCATGCGCCAAGCCGCTTTACCTATCGCCACGAGAACAACGCGCGAAAGATTCAGCTCCTTCAGCTTCTGCTTCACGGCGTTGTCTGGAAGAACGGAACGAATCGATTCTTCAACGATGGTCAGTGCATCTTGTCTGAGACTTTGGTTCATGCTTTCTTCTCTCCTTCAAGAATTTTCTTGCGATACGAACGGAAAAGTAGCTTCCAAAAACGTTGAAGATCAGATCGAACATGGTGTCGTCCAAGCCACGTTGAGGCAAAAGACTTTGTCCGCGATGAATTCAGCTATCTCCCAGAGCACGCCAGCGAAGTTGGCAAGCAAGAACGCAACAATTTGTGACATTCTTTCGCTCAGCGATCGCCAAAACTTCGAATCGTTCAAGAGAACGTGGTAGAAGAAGAACGCGATGGTGAAAGAACCAAAGAAATGCTGTGCCTTGTCCCAGAGCGGAACGGAATCGTAGAATTTGAGAAAATGACCGAAGAAAGAATGCAGGACCAGATGGATTCGCAGAAGGTTTTTCAGTGCGTTCGATAAATCTTGTTGTACGATGTGGCTGTAGATGTCGATGAACCTGTCCGCCAAAACGTAGAGGAAGTAGCCAAAACTTTGAACGAGCCTCCCGAGAAGGAGGCTCGTCACCAGCGGTAGCATCAACAAGATGGTGAAGAAGACTTCCAAGACCCTTTCCAGTGAAAATTTCCTTTCGGCTTCCAGTTGTCGCACCGTGCTTACCTCACAACAGATTCTTGACGATCTCTCCCTCTTTCATGACCATGACGACGTTCTTTTCGTTCAAGAGCGATTCGATGTCGTCCAAAGGATTCTTCTTCAGCACTATCACATCGGCGAGCTTACCCTCTTCTATTGTACCAATTTGTTTCGACAGACCCGCAGACTCTGCGGCGATCTTCGTTGCACAGACCAAGGCTTCTTCCTTCTTCATGCCGAGCTTTTCAACAAAGAGGAGTATCTCGAGCGCGTTGTCGCCCTGTCTGAAGGCCTTGATCCCTCCAAGAAAGTCCGTGCCCGTGGCGAGTTTCACACCGCGTTGGTATGCTAACTTTATGTTCTCGACGTGAGCTCTGTAGACTTCTTCAGACTTCTTCAAGCCCCACTCGGGTATGCCTATCTCTTTACCAAATCGCATGATGTGTTCCACGATGGAGAGCGTTGGTACGACGATCGCGTCGAACTTCTTCGCAAGCTCACAGCATTCTTCGTCGATGAATATGCCGTGCGCGATGACTTTCACGCCAGCCAAGATCGCGTTCTTGATGCCCTCGGTGCCCTGCGCGTGTGAGTGAACAAACGTTCCCGCGTGTCTTGCCTCTTGAACGATGGCTTGGATTTCTTCCATGGTGAACTGAACCTGCTCGGGTCTGTCCTTTTCAGACAGCACACCACCAGTT
>Ga0308410_1002181_pt1 | contig 11293 bp, 9 predicted proteins | sample HotsprOSTMatCore_FD_203467 | JGI IMG/M metagenome (GOLD analysis project Ga0308410, IMG submission 203467) | Hot spring phototrophic mat microbial communities from Octopus Spring, Yellowstone National Park, Wyoming, United States -... | ecosystem: Environmental > Aquatic > Thermal springs > Hot... | reverse complement strand
CACAGCACCATTTAGCTTTGATGGAGCAGGAACATACTACTGGAAGATGGCAAACATACCTAACTACATCAACTCATGGAATCTTGACAGTCTTGTGATAAACGGAGTTGAACTAAAGAATGTTTACAAGAGCACTGCCGAGTTACCACCAAAGCAGAACGGGTACTACTACATCACATACAAGGGTAGTTATCCATGGAGCCACTTCGAGGCTAAGTAAAAGGATTTTATGTTCCCAGCAGTTTTAACTGCTGGGAACAATAATTAAAAATAAGGAGATGAAACATGAAAAAATTGTATATTTTTTTAATAATTTTGGTCTTTATATCTGGCTGTAATTATTTTAGAATAGAGCCTGAAAATAAACTATTTGAAAACTCTATAGAGAAAAACTCATTAACTTTCCCTATACTTATAAAAGTAGAAACTGATAAACCTGTTTACTTTAAAGGTGAAACAGTAAAAATGAAATTAGAAGCAAAAAATGTGGGCGTTTTACCAATAACTCTTGAATTCTTGACCTCTCAAAGATTTGATTTCATTGTAATGTTTAATGATAGAGAACTATGGAGATGGTCAAAAGATAAGGTATTCTTACAGGTTGTTGGTTGGGAAAAATTATTACCGGGTGAAAGTTTGGTATATAAAATTGCTGAATACAAGGGAGACAGAATAGGAACAATGGAACTTGTAGGTATCCTTACTTCAAATCCACCCTATAAGGGAGTGACAAATTTTGTGGTGTTGGATTATTTGACAAACTTGAAATAAAGAGGTGTTTAAAAGTTTAAAAGAGAAAGAAAAAATTAATAATATATTTAACAAATACTTTTAAAAAAACCTAAAAAAAGAGGTGTAAAATGTTAAAAAGATTATTAATAGTTTTAAGCTCGTTGATTTTTATCACTTCGTGTAGTTTAAAACCAGAGGAAGAAGAACAAATATTTACTAAAAGTAATGGCCAAGCTAAAGCCAGTGTGTCAGTTACAGCTTCCAGTGGAAACAGGTACCCCTCAGCTACTGTAGATTCTGACAATGATGGACAGATTAACTGGGTTATTGAGCCCAATCTATGGAACGTAGTAGGAGGAACAGGTAAGGTAACAATGAGTTGGAATGATTCTACAGGATTAAGTGTGGCTATTCATCTGACCAACATAGTACAGGAAAATTCTAACGGATGGGTAAATGCATATCCGGAAATATGGTATGGAGCAAAAACATGGAACAGCTTGGGTCCAGCGAATGATGGTCCTATTCCCCTTCCCAGAAAATTATCGGAATTAAATGACTTTTCAACAACTGTAAGCTACAGTATTACCGTACTGGATACAAATCTTCCCTACGACTTTTGTTTCGAAACATGGCTTGTCAGAGATACGACAAGAGACAGAAGAGTAAGAAGAGATGAGGTTGAACTTATGATATGGCTTGATTACTATGACCTTCATGGAGCAGGAACCAATATAGGCACAGTAATTATTGATGGAAAAGAATACGAAATTTGGAGATCAGGTTCATGCGGAGATGGCTGGGAATATTTTGCTTTTCTACCTAAAACACACTCAAAATCTGGAACTGTAACAATCAAATGGGGTCCTTTCATAAGAGAAGCTATGAAATACTCTGACAGACCAGACTGGCCAAATCTATATGTAAGTTCTATAGAACTGGGTTCAGAATTTGGATCCCCCTCTTACCTGGCACATAATGACTTAGAATGGAAAGTTTCTTCATTGACTCTTTCTTATGGTACAGAGAAAATATTACAAGGAACTTCATCATCTACATCAAGTGTAAGTTCAAGTTCAAGTACTTCTTCATCAAGTAGCAGTATAAGCTCAAGTTCGAGTGTATCTTCATCAAGTAGTAGCATAAGCTCTTCTTCCAGCTCAAGTAGTGTAACTTATACTGATATAACTCTTCCATTCTCATACGATGGTTCTGGCATGAAGTACTGGAGAACTTCTGGAAACATTTCCTACATCAACTCATGGAATCTTGACAGTCTTGTGATAAACGGAGTTGAGTTAAAGAATGTTTACAAACACAGCTATGAGTTACCACCAAAACAGAACGGGTACTACTACATCACATACAAAGGTAGTTATCCATGGAGCCACTTCGAGGCTAAGTAAAAAAATTAGTGTTTCTGGCGGTTTTCCCGCCAGAAACAAATAATACAGGAGGGAAGTTATGAAAAAAACAAAAATAATAACAAATCTTATTTTACTAACATTTCTATCTTTTTCGTGTAGTCTCATACCAACTGGACAAACAGATGAAGGAATTTATGGGAAACAGAGTGGTAAAGCTCCAAACTTTAATTATGTGGATGCTTTTGCTAAGTCAATACTTTTTTATGAAGCAAACTGGTGTGGACCTGACGCAGGAGGTAACAGGTTAGCCTGGAGAGGGCCATGTCACACAAATGATGGAAAAGATGTAGGTCTTGATCTTACAGGTGGATTTCATGATTGTGGTGACCATGTAAAGTTTGGTTTGCCTCAGGTCTACACTGCTTCAACACTTGGTTGGGCATTCTATGAATTTAAAACTGCTTTTACAGCTACAGGTCAGGATGTTTACATCAAAAAGGTATTAACTCATTTTGCTGATTATTTCTTAAGATGTTTTCCAAATGACACCACTTTTTATTATCAAATTGGTGATGGTACAATAGATCACAGTTACTGGGGACCTCCAGAATTGCAAACTGAGGCAATATCAGCAAGACCATCACTTTATGTTGCAACACCCTCAAAACCAGCTTCTGATGTATGTGGGACAGCAGCAGCTGCTTTGGCTCTAGCATATCTGAACCTTTCAGATACGAAGTATCTTACAGCAGCTAAAAAGTTATACAACTTTGGAAAAAATTATAAGGGACTTAGTGAAAGTGGTGGTTTCTATGGTTCTTCAGGATATTGGGATGATCTATGCTGGGGTGCAATATGGCTATACATTGCAACTGGTGATTCCAGTTATTTAACTGATATAAACACATTTTTGTCTAACAAGGGTATCACAGATAGTAATCCTTACAATAATCACTGGACTCATTGCTGGGATGATGTATGGGGAGGTGTGTTTGTAAAACTTGCGCAGATTACAAATAGACCCTTGTTCAAATTTGTGGCTGAGGAAAACCTTGCTTACTGGATTTCAAATATCGCAAGAAGCCCTGGAGGTCTATGCTATCTCAACAGCTGGGGAAATTGTCGATATGTTGCAGCTGAGTGTATGCTAGCATTGGTTTACTATAAAACTGTAAGTAATCAGGCCTATTTAGACTTTGCAAAATCTCAAATAGACTATATTTTAGGTAATAATCCAAACAGTATGTCCTATGTAGTTGGTTTTGGGACAAATTATCCAAAATTCCCTCATCATAGAGCAGCAAGTGGACGCTTCGAGTATCCTCCAGCTAATGAAACAAAAAAAGACCCTGAGAAACACTTACTTTACGGTGCTTTGGTTGGTGGGCCTGGTATTGACGATACCTATGTGGATGATATAGAGGATTATGTCCACTCAGAAGTAGGAATAGATTATAATGCTGGTCTTGTAGGTGCTCTCGCAGGAATTGTCCAGCATTTTGGTTACTATTCATCACAAATCCCACAACCAACCCCCGGTATAGAATCAACAAATTCACCATACTTTGTATCAGCCTATGTAGTAAATGAAAATAATCAACAATCAACAATAAGAGCCTACATACACAACGATTCTTTACTACCGCCACACTACGAAAAAAATCTTTCATTTAGGTATTTCATTGACTTATCAGAGTTTTCAAATGTCAACAATGTTACTGTAGCAGCCTATTACAATCCAATGAATGCGACTGTTTCACCTCTTACAAAATGGAATGGTAATATCTATTATGTGGAATTCAAGATCACAAACGAATTTTATGGAAAAGTTCCTGTTGAATTTTGTATAGCAAATTACAATTCTTCACTATGGAATCCTACGAATGACTATTCAAGAGTAGGGTTAACAACAGATACTAATGATATTCTTACAGAAAGAATCCCAGTTTATAGAAACGGAACTCTGATCTTTGGAAAAGAACCAAGTGCTGCATCATCAAGCTCAAGTTCTTCTTCAAGCAGAAGTTCATCTTCAAGTGTTAGTAGTTCAAGTTCAAGCAGAAGTTCTTCATCGAGTAGTGTAAGTTCATCATCAAGCTCAAGTTCTTCTAACGGTCAGTATGTTGAAAAGACAGCACCATTTAGCTTTGATGGGGCAGGGACATACTACTGGAAGATGGCTAACATACCAAACTACATTAACTCATGGAATCTTGATAGTCTTGTGATAAACGGAGTTGAGTTAAAGAATGTATGGGTAAGCAGAGCCAACTTACCAGCAAAGCAGAACGGGTACTACTACATCACATACAAGGGTAGTTATCCATGGAGCCACTTCGAGGCTAAGTAAATATAAAAAAAGCAACTGGTGACTTTTGTCACCAGTTGCAAAAAAATAAAAAGAGAGGAGGTTAGATATGAAAAGGAACGCGTGTCTATCAAAACTTACTTTCGAACTAGCAAAGATTTTTTTACTTTCTTCTTTACTTGCTTGTAGCATCACGACTCAATTAGAAGAGAGTAAAGACTATCAGAAAACCGCTTTCAACAAAGCTACTACCACCAAGTTTTTGGGAAACATCTGGGGTAGTAGTTCAGAACCACCAAAATTCAGTCAATACTGGAACCAGGTTACTCCAGAAAATGCAGGGAAATGGGGAGAAGTTGAAAGAACGAGAGATCAGATGAACTGGGGTACACTTGATGCGATTTACAACTATGCAAAGCAGAAAGGTTTCCCATTCAAATTCCATACTCTTGTATGGGGTTCTCAACAACCTTCATGGATTTCTTCCCTCTCAACATCTGAACAACTTGCAGAAATTGAAGAATGGTTTTCCAATGTTGCAGCCAGATATCCTAATATTGATATGATTGATGTAGTAAATGAACCATTACATGCTCCACCAGACTACAGAAATGCGCTTGGAGGTGATGGTTCTACTGGCTGGGATTGGGTTATTAAGGCATTCCAGATGGCAAGAAAATATTTTCCAAATAGTATACTTTTGGTAAATGACTATGGAATAATTACAGATCCAAGCGCAGCTCAAAGATATACCAACCTTATCATGATATTAAAAAACAGAGGTTTGGTAGACGGAATAGGAATACAGTGTCATTACTTTAACCTTGATTCAGGAAATACCAACACAATGAAACAAGTACTTTCAATACTTTCCAGTACAGGATTACCAATATACGTTTCTGAACTTGATATTACAGGTGATGATCAAACTCAACTACAAAGATATAAGGAGAAATTTCCTATATTGTGGGAACATCCAAATGTAAAAGGAATAACCCTCTGGGGATATGTACAAGGTACAACCTGGGTAAGTGATTCATATCTTTTGAGATCCGATGGTACAGAGCGTCCAGCTTTGACATGGCTTATGCAATATGTAAAGGGATCTTCAAGTTCAAGCAGTAGTGTATCATCAAGCTTCAGTGTAAGTTCAAGTTCAAGTACTTCTTCATCAAGTAGCAGTATAAGCTCAAGTTCTAGTGTTTCTTCATCAAGTAGTAGCATAAGCTCTTCTTCAAGTTCAAGCAGCACAGCTTCACAAACACCATACAGTGGTGTAATACAATTACCTGGAACAGTTCAGGCTGAAAATTTTGACAACGGCGGACAGAATGTAGCTTACTATGATACCACCACTGGAAACTCTGGTGGTGCTTACAGAACAACAGATGTAGATATAGAAGCTACAAGCGACACGGGTGGTGGTTATAACGTTGGCTGGATAGCAAATGGTGAATGGCTTGAGTATACTGTTAATGTTGCACAGTCTGGAACTTACAACATTGAAGTAAGAGTTGCAAGCATCAATAGCGGCAGAACGTTTAGGATAGAGTTTAACGGAGTTGACAAAACTGGCACTCTCACAGTTCCAAACACTGGTGGCTGGCAAAACTGGCAGACTATTACAAAGACTGGAGTAAGTCTTTCTGCAGGACAGCAAATTATGAGAATATACTCTATGGGCGATGGATTTAACATAAACTGGGTTAGAGTAACTTCTACAAGTTCAAGTTCATCTTCTTCAAGCAGAAGTTCATCTTCAAGTGTTAGTAGTTCAAGTTCAAGCAGAAGTTCTTCATCGAGTAGTGTAAGTTCATCATCAAGCTCCAGTTCTTCTAACGGTCAGTATGTTGAAAAGACAGCACCATTTAGCTTTGATGGAGCAGGAACATACTACTGGAAGATGGCAAACATACCAAACTACATTAACTCATGGAATCTTGACAGTCTTGTGATAAACGGAGTTGAGTTAAAGAATGTATGGGTAAGCAGTGCCAACTTACCAGCAAAGCAGAACGGGTACTACTACATCACATACAAGGGAAGTTATCCATGGAGCCACTTCGAGGCTAAGTAAAAAAATATAATTTGTTAAAATTTAAAACAGCAGAGAACATGTGGTTCTCTGCTATTTTATTAAGGTTTGACTATAAGATAAAGTAATAGACCGAATTAGATTATTTTTTTGCTAAATTTAGTTGTCTAATTTGTAAATTTTATCAAGTGCATTCTGCACAAAATTGCATATAAAAATGTGCAAGTTTGTGCAATCCCAATAAAAATGGAAATTTTTTATTTTCATATCTGATAGGAAAAAGCAAAAAATTTATTTATCACTGGCATAATAATTGCAAGATTCTTAAAAAGAATGACAATTCTGGCTTTGTGTTAAAAATTATATATTTGTAATGAATATTCTTTTTGATTTTTCTTAAAAGTTTAGTTGAGTGAAAACCCTTCTCACTTTTTTCAATATCTTTAAAAAAATCAAGATGGTTGTGTTTTTTATAAAAACTTACTCGTTTCAATTTAATACGCCTCTTTCCAAATTTCAAAGTGAGGAGGTATATATGAAGTACATTTTTAGAGTAATGGGAATATTTTTCCTGTTACTTTTTATTTTGGGTTGTCAGGTAATCCCTCAGGTTGAAAGCGGGAATAAAGGTGTAACAGGTGAAGAAGTAGTTAGTAGGCCAACTTATCCTGCAAATTCGTGGGTAGCAAAGTATGGAAGGTTAAGAGTATCTGGTAATAAGATTGTTGATAAGAATGGCAATCCTGTTCAACTCAGAGGTATGAGTTTGTTCTGGAGTAACAATGGATGGGGAGGGGATAAATTCTGGAATTTTTCAGTAGTGAGCAATTTGCTTTATACATGGAATGCAAACATTATAAGAGCTGCGATGGGTGTTGAAAATGCTGGAGGATATTTGCAAGCTCCAGTAACCAATAAGAATAAAGTAAAAACAATAGTAGATGCTGCTACAAAGTTGGGAATATATGTAATTATAGACTGGCATGCCCATGATATTCATACAAGTGAAGCAGTTAACTTTTTCAGTGAAATGGCACAGTTGTATAAGGACTATGACAATGTAATATTTGAGATTTACAATGAACCGGATTATGAAAGCTGGTCACAGGTAAAACAGTATGCCTTGCAGGTAATTCAGGCCATAAGGAATGCTGGAGCAAACCAGATAATAGTTGTAGGAACTCCAACATGGTCACAGGATGTTGATGTGGCAGCCAATGCTCCTATAACTGGTTACTCAAACATTGCTTATACATTACATTTTTATGCTGGAACACACAAGCAATGGTTAAGGGATAAAGCTGTAACAGCTATGAACAAAGGATTGGCACTTTTTGTTACCGAATGGGGAACATGTGATGCGAGTGGGAATGGAGGTCTTGACCTTACTGAGAGTCAGACATGGATAAACTTTATGGATCAATACAAACTTTCTTGGTGTAACTGGTCATTAAATGACAAGGCAGAGACAGCTTCAGCATTAGTTCCTGGTGCAAGTACAACAGGTCCATGGCCGGATAGTCAGTTGACAGAATCTGGTAAATTTGTAAAACAGAAGATCCTTGTTAATGGTGTTCCATCGAGTAGCTCTTCTTCGTCATCAAGCTCAAGTTCTTCTTCAAGCAGAAGTTCATCTTCAAGTGTTAGTAGTTCAAGTTCAAGCAGAAGTTCTTCATCGAGTAGTGTAAGTTCATCATCAAGCTCCAGTTCTTCTAACGGTCAATATGTTGAAAAGACAGCACCTTTTAGCTTTGATGGGGCAGGGACATACTACTGGAAGATGGCAAACATACCAAACTACATTAACTCATGGAATCTTGACAGTCTTGTGATAAATGGAGTTGAACTAAAGAATGTTTACAAGAGCACTGCCGAGTTACCACCAAAGCAGAACGGGTACTACTACATCACATACAAGGGAAGTTATTCATGGAGCCACTTCGAGGCTAAGTAAAAATTCTAACAAAAATGGGTGATCAGAAATCACTCTGGTCACCCTTCAAAATAAAATAGTGCACCTTTTCTAAAAATAAAAACTTAAGGTAATATTTATATTTTCTCGTGGGGTGTTTTCTCTGTAAAACAGGCTAATGATGTAACCATCCATAAATGAAATATAATATCTGAAATTCCTACCATAGCCCCTGAATCCAAGTGTAAGAAAGTATTGATTAACAATTTTTTCTTCCGTAAGGTTGTGATCTAATAAAAAGCCCATACTCAGATGTCCTCCAGTAATTCTTTCAAGAAATCTTATACCAACTGAAGGCTTAAAATAAAAATCACCGCTTTTTATCCAGGCAGGAGAATAATCATTTCCGTCAACGGTAAATTTAATCTGATTGTAAAAAGGAAATTCAGAAGATAAATACAGAAAAATTTCCTTACTAACTTTATACACAGCACCAAAGGAAAGAATGGAATAATAATTTTCGTTTAAACTTTTTCCATAAAATGTTTTTGACCACCTTACCTCAAAGGGATAAATAAATGAAAAACCACTTTGAAAGTTTTCAAAAGGCTTGTACAAAATTCCACCTTGCATTGCAAAACTTACACCAAAACCATTATTTTCCATAGCAAGTAAAGGACCCACTCCCACCCCAAGACCCAGATTGTCAAGCAAAAGATATGAAAAAGAAAATTTTAAAAACCTCACATAAAATTCTGTGTCAGTTTCAGGAGAGTAAAAAAGATTTTCAAGTGAGATTGAAAAAGCCTCTCTTTCTTTTAATACACCAGCAAAAAAGAAAGGAAAAACATCAAAATCAAACTTAAAATTCCATGCGAAAATATCAATAAGCTTAAATGAACTATACACTTCGTAAGAGAAAAAAAGATTTTTATTTGTTTGAAACAACTGAACTAAGCCAGCAGGATTGTAACAAACACCACTTTCTGAAGAAGCATCACCGACATAAGCAGTCCCTATACCTATCGCATCTGCTCCACAATAAAATTGAGAAAAACTTCTCCAGCTGTAAGAAAAAGTAGAAAAAAAGATAAAAGTTAGAATCAAAAAAGCTTTAATTTTCATTTTCAAACAATTCTCTCTCAACAACTTCACAAATAATATGTGCAATAAGAATATGAGCCTCCTGAATTCTTGGTGTGTCATTAGATGGAACGTTTATAAGAATATTACACATGTATTTCATTTTACCACCACTTTCACCTGTAAGGCCAATTGTAAAAACTCCAATTTCACTACATACTTTTAGTGCCTCTAAAATATTTCCTGAATTTCCACTTGTGGAAATTCCTATGAAAATATCTCCTCTTTTTGCATTTGCCTCAAGTTGACGAGAAAAAATTTTCGCAAAGTCAAAATCATTACTGATAGCTGTAATAGATGAAGTATTAGTTGAAAGTGCTTCTGCCGCCAATCCTTTCCTGTTAATATAAAATCTTCCCACCAGTTCACAGACAATATGTTGAGCATCTGCAGCACTTCCTCCATTGCCAGCAACAAAAACCTTTCCCCCATTCCTGTAACATTCTATTATTTTTTTTGTCGCAAGATCAATTCTTTCAATAAGACTTTTATCCGCAAGAATTTTTTGCTTAACAAGAATGGATTCTAAAATTTTATCTTCTATTATCATCTTACTACCTCATTAAAGTTGATTAACTAATTTTAGCTCACTGGCAAAAAAAAATCTAATTTTAACTTTTTAAACTTTTGACTTCAAATTATCAGTTGCAAACTTTATTTTTTCAAGTGTATGAAAAACTCCTCCTCCTTCATGATTGTTGAAAGGATAAACTTTTATTTCTTTCTCTCCATTATAGTAATTATATGCTGCAAAAACAGTGGATGGTGGACAGATATTATCCATCAGTTACTGGATTTAAGGAATAATTTTTCGTTTCTTCTAAAGTTTTTCTCCAAAAAGTATCAAAATCTGAAGGTTCTTCCCTTTGCGGTTTATACTTTAACAATTCTTCTAAAGAAAGATCAAAAAATGCCATATCAACCTCCTTAAACTATGTTAACATTTCACTTTAATTTAAAAAAGTAAAAAAATCAAGGAATTAATAACAAAAGTTAAAACTTGAGAAAAAAATTTTTTCACTTTAAAATATCCTGCATTGGATGTGGGGATTCTTTCTATGATAATACGTTTTTTTAATATTAGAAAACCTCTTATTAAAATTGTTTTTTCTTTTATCTTTTCGATTCTAATGTATTTTATGTTCCGGTTCTTTTTCATAATCAATGGCCTTCCAAAGAAGTACTTTAGTGTTGAATATAAGGTGCTTTTTCCAGTTAATATAAACAGTGGAATCGTTTTAATAGAATTCAACAATTATTACTTAAACAATATATTACCGAAGTTCAAAAATTATGGTATCAATTTTGAAACACGTATTGAATATCCTGCAGTTATTTCTAATTTTAATTTCAGTTTTACTGAAAAGGTATTATCTTTAGAAGAAATTAGCAATTTTGATACAATGGTAAGAAAGGGTCTCGAAAGCTCATATGCTAATGCATTAAAAACAGATCTTTATTATAACTATTTAAATAAGCTGTATGCTATCCAAAAGCAGACAAATGCTACTGTTTCTTATTACGAAGTATACAAGAAATTTTTACTTGGAGATGAGGAAGTAAAAAAAATGTTTCCCGCACAAACCCCAAAATTTGAAATTTCAGGACCAAATGTAAGAACTATAAAAAACTTAAATCCGCTGCTGAGAGAATTAATTCTTATGATAGTCTCTATTTTAACAGGTTTAAGCTTTCTTTTTATCTGGATGGCATATGACCAAAGAAGTTAAGATACTGAAGTCTGGCTGGTTGATTAAACTTTTCTGGATAGTAATTTTTTTAATATTTTCTACAGC
>Ga0308410_1002179_pt1 | contig 11299 bp, 8 predicted proteins | sample HotsprOSTMatCore_FD_203467 | JGI IMG/M metagenome (GOLD analysis project Ga0308410, IMG submission 203467) | Hot spring phototrophic mat microbial communities from Octopus Spring, Yellowstone National Park, Wyoming, United States -... | ecosystem: Environmental > Aquatic > Thermal springs > Hot... | reverse complement strand
GAACGGGCACACCGACAGCACCGGGCGGCTCGCGCGCAACATGGCGCTCTCCGACCTGCGCGCCGCCGCGGTGGTGGACTACCTGGTCGCGCAGGGCGTGGCCCGCCGCCGGCTGCGCGCCCAGGGCTTCGGCCCGCTCCAGCCGCTCGATCCCGCGAATCCGCGCGCCGGCATCAACCGCCGCGTCGAGGTGTTCGCGATCCCGCCGCCGCAGTGACGGACACGGAGGCCGTCTCAGACCATGCTGGCCCGCCTCGCCCGCTGCCGCCCCGCCGCGCTCGCCCTCGCCGCCGCCCTCGGCATCGCCGGCTGCGCCTCGACCTACGACGACGGCAGGCCGCTGACACCCGCCCAGCGCGAGCTGCGCGAGCAGAACGCACGCTTCAACGAGACGATCGCGACGGGCGCCGTGGTCGGCGCGGTGACGCTCGGCCTGCTCGGCGCACTGCTCGCCGGGAGGCGCGACCGCGGCACCGGCGCGCTGATCGGCGCCACCGCCGGTGCGATGATGGGCGCGGCCGCGGGGCACTACCTCGCCACCCGCAACGAGCGCTACGCCAGCCGCGAACAGGCGGCGATGGCGCGCACCGAGGCGGCCCAGCGCGAGGCGGCGGAACTGGCGAAGACCGCGCGCGCCTCAGAGCAGGTCGCGGCCGAGAACCGCGCCCGGCTGCGCCAGCTCGAGGCGCAGACGCGCAGCGGCCAGGCGACGGCCGCGCAGCTCGCCGCGCAGCAGCGCGCGGCGCAGCAGGATCTCGCGCTGATGGACGGCGCGATCGAGCACGCGCGCAAGGTGGAGCAGGCGATGCGCCAGGACGGTGTCGCGGATCAGGCGGCGAGCGTCGCCGAGTCGCGCCGGCGTATGGAGGACTCCGCACGCCAGTTACGCGAGGCGCTGGCGCAGAGTCCGAAGGCATGAGGCGCGCGATCCTCGCCGTGGCCCTGCTCGCCGCCGCCTGCGGCCCGGCGGGGCCGGCGCGCGAGCGCGGCTTCTTCGGCGGGCTCGCCGCCGCGGTGTCGGGCGAGGACGAACGCCGCGCCCAGGCGCTGGAGGCCGAGGCGGGGCGCGCCGAGGCGCAGGCCTTGCAGGCGCGCGCGCGCGTCATCGAGGCCGAGCGCCAGCGCGAGGCCTCGGCCGCAGAGGTGCGCGCAGCGGAACGGCGGCTCGCCGCGGTGCAGGCCCAGATCGACGGCATGCGGCGCGACCTCGCCGCGCTCCAGGCCGAGCGCGCCGCACGCGACCGGGGCCAGGGGGAAGCTCTCGGCCAGCGGATCGAGACGTTGGAGCGCGAGCGTCAGGCCGCCTCGGTCGCCCCCGATGCCGCCACCGCCGCGCGGCTCGAGCGCCAGGCGGCCGAGATCGCGCGCGCGCTCGAGGCCTATCGCCGGCTCTGAGCGGCGCGCGCCAAGGCCAGGATCGCCGCTTCGGTCTCGGCGGCGGCCGGCAGCCGCCCCGCTCCGGCCTCACGCATCTGCCGCGCCGCCAGTGCGGCGAGTTCGGCCATGATGCCAAGCCGGCGCGCGCGCATCTCCTCGGCCACCACCCGCGCCTCGGCCTCGATCAGCGCCGGCTCGGCGAGCGCGCCCTGGCGCACCGCGCGCAGATAGGCGTCGAGCAGCTGCGCGACCGAGGCCGGCGTCTCGGCGAGATGGCCGGCAAGCGCGCGGCTGGTATCGACGATCGGCGCGCGCGCGGCCTCTGGCACCACAGGCTGCACCCCGTCGAGCAGGCCGCGCACCGCCGCCAGCACGGCGTCGTTGCCGCGCGCGACAGCGACCTGACGCGCGAGCGCCGCCGCGGCGGCGATCTGCGCGCGCAGCGCCGCGCGTTCGCGCTCGCGCGTGCGCCCGGCCGCCGTGCGGAGTTCGGTCTCCAGCCGCGCGAGACCGTCGCGCAGCGCGGGCTCCGCCGCCTCCGCGCGCAGCCGCGCAAGCAGCGCCTCCGGGTCCTCGGCGGCGGCGGCGCGCAGCCGCGCCTCCTCGGCGAAGGCGGCGCGGAACGCCTCCGGCGCGGCATCGTCCACGGTGACGACCAGGCCGAGGGCGATGCGCATGCCGATCGTGCGCAGCCGGAGCGGCGCGCCGTCGCGCGGGCTGAAGGGCGGATACTCCTCGCGCAGCGCGGAACGGATCGAGGACGCATCGGTCTGGAAGTGCCCGCCGCGCGCCACCACCCCGCCCGGCAGGCCGTGCGGCCGGCCGACGCGGTTCAGCCGGTAGGGCTCCAGCACCCACTCGGCGACATTGCCGAGCATGTCGTGCAGCCCGAGCGGGTTGGGCCTGAGCGACCCGATCGGGCGGGCGCGGCCGTCGGCCGAGTCCGGACCCGCGAACCAGACATGGGCCGCCATGCCGTCCGGCATCGGCGGCGTGCGCGCGGCGAACGCCGCCTCGCCCACGGCCGCGCCGCCGCGCGCGGCGTATTCCCACTCCTCCTCGGTCGGCAGCCGCACGAAGGCGCGGGCGCGGCCCCGCCCCGGCAGGGCGTCGGCGGCGTTGCCGGCGAGCCAGGTCGAGAGCCGCGCGGTGAAGGCAACGGCGTCGAACCAGGAGAGCTCCGCCGCCGGCAGGCGCCCGGCCTCGGACGGCGCGGGGCAGCGCTCGGCCGTCACGGCCGCGTACTGGTCGCGCGTGACCTCGTACTTGCCGAGATAGATCACGCGCTGGCCGCCGCGCTCGAAGGCGCCGGCGACGTGGGCGCGGCGGGGAAACTCCGCGTAGCCGGTCGCCGGATCGGCCTCGCCGAGCGTGACCGCACGGTCGGCGAGCGGCCCCGGCTCCATCGGCGTCGGCACGGGGCGGAGCGCGATGCGGCCATGGCAGGGCAGCGGCAGGACAAGATCGTCCGGCAGGGGGGCGGGGTTCCACAGTGCCTCGGGCCACGGCGTCTGCGCGGCGGCGGGGGCGGCGAGGAGGGCGAGGGCGAGGATCGCTCTACGCATCGCGCAATCCCTCCGCGGGTTCGATCCGGGCAGCGCGGCGCGCGGCGAAGCCGGCCGCCAGCACCGCGCCCGCCACGGTGAGCAGGGTGGCGGCGAGCAGATGCGCCGGCGCGATCGCGGCGATCCGCCCGCCTTCGCCGACGGCGAAGGAGAGGCGGTTCACCCCCGCCTGCACGGCGAGCGCCAGCAGCGACGCGACCAGCGCGCCGGCGAGCGCTAGCACGGCAGCCTGGGTGACCGGAAACGCGGTCAGCCCGCGCGCCGACAGCCCCATCAGGCGGAGCAGGCTGAGGTCGCGCCGCTTGCGCTCGACATTCGCATAGAGCCCGACGCCGAGGCTGACGAGATAGCCCGCGCCGCCGAGCACGGCGATGGTGACGAACAGCACGGTGAGGTTGCGGTCGAGTGCCAGCAGCCCGGCGACGTCCTCGGCGCGCGAGGCGACCTCGATGCCGTCGCGGCGCAGCGCATGGTCCAGCGCGACCACGTCCTCGAGCGCGCGCGCGTGCAGGCGGAACCCGGCATAGACGCGGGACGGATCGGGCGGCGGCAGCGTTGCGGGGGGCTCGCGCGGCGCGGCGCCGTCCTGGAAGTCCTCGGCGAGCAGCAGCAGCGGCAGCGGCAGGAAGGCAGCGTCGCGGCCGAACGCGGCGGGCGCGGCGATGGCAGCGACCGCGAGGTCCAGCGCCAGCGTCTCGCGCGCGCCGCCCAGCACGCGCTCGATGCGGAACCGCACGGTGTCGCCCGCGCGCACGCCGAGCCGGTCGGCGAGGCTCGCCGAGAGCGCGACCGCGCGCCCCTCGGGCACGGCGAGGCCGCCGAGCAGCGGATCGCCCGGGCCGGTGGCGAGCAACTCGGCGCGCACGGCCGTGTCGGCCTCGGCCGAGGCGGCGAAGGCACCCTGCGCGGCCAGCGTGCGCGTGCGCGGGATGACGAAGGCGACCTCGGGCCGGGCGGCGAGGCCAGCGAAGAACGCGGCGTCGAAGCTGCGATTGGCGAGGTTGACGATCTCGCGCGCGCGCGGGTTCTCGATCAGCGTCGCGCGCAGCGCGTCGATCACGCCGGCCTTGAGCCCGAACAACACGATCAGCGGCGCCAGCACGGCGGCGATGCCGAGCACGGTGGTGAGCGTCAGCCGCGCCTCGGCGCGCGCATCGGCGAGCGCCAGCCCGGCGGCGAGCCTCACGCCGCGCACGCGACCTCCTCCGCGACGGTGGAGCGGGCCTCGTGCGCCGCCGGCACGACGCGACGCAAGCCGAGCCCGTGCGCGGCGGCGCGCTCGGCGTCATGCGTCGCGACCAGCAGCGCCGCCCCCTGCGCGGCGCAGTGCTCGACCAGCAGCGCCAGCACCGCATCGGCCATCTCGGGGTGCAGCGCGGCGGTGGGTTCGTCCGCCAGCACCAGCGCCGGGCGGTGCGCGAGCGCGCGCGCGATCGCCGCCCGCTGGCGCTGGCCGACCGAGAGCGCGGCGGGCGGCTTGTCCAGCTCCGTCGCGATGCCGAGCCGCTCGGCGAGCCGCGCGACCAGCGCCGGGTCGTGCTGTCCCGACAGGTGCTGCGTCAGCGCGATGTTGCGCCCGACCGAGACGAAGGGCAGCAGCGCGCCGGTCTGCGTCACGTAACCGATCGCGCGCGCGCGCAAGTTCGCGAGCGCCTCGCGGTCGCCCGCACGCCACAGGGCCGCGGCGTCGGTCCCGGCCACCGCGAGCCGGTCGGCCCGGTCCGGCGCCAGCGCCAGCGCGGCGAGATCGAGTGCCGTGCTCTTGCCCGCGCCCGACGGCCCGACCAGCGCCACCGCCTCGCCCGCCCGCAGCCGGAGCGCGGGGATCTCGAGCACGAAACGGGCCGCGCCGCTCGCCTGGGTGCGCACGACACCGGCGAGGTCGAGCGCGATCACGGCAGGTGCGCGAGCGGCACCGGATACATCGCCTCGCCCGGCGCGCGCGCGCGGTCGAGATTCACCCAGAGCTCCGGCTGCGCCGCGTAGGACTCGTAGAGCCGGAGCTTCGCCTCCAGCGAGTTGATGATCTCGCGCCGCGCGCCCGCCCCCATCGTCACCCACTCGTCCTCGGTGATGCTCATGATGCGCGAGCGGTAGGGCAGCCCGTCGAGATACTCGCCGAACACGCCGGCGATGCGCTGCAGCTCGGCGGTGCGGCGCGGATCGCGCGCCATCGCCGCGGCGAGCCCGCGCAGGCGGCCGAAGAACGTCTCGGGCGCGAGACGGCCGGCCGTGCCCGCCTCGATGATGCCGCGCAGCGTGGCGGCGAGGTCGGAGAGCTGGTTGCGCGTGAGCAGCACGCGCACCTCCAGCGGCCGGCGGATCGGCGTCGGCTCGGTCCAGTCCTCATCCACCGTGTAGCTGCGCACCACGTCGGGCACGGCCGCGCCCTCGAGCCGGCCGAGATAGGCGAGACGCATCGCGTGCGCGACCACCGCGGTCTGCTCGGCGATGCGGCGTTCAGCCTCGCCCTGCGGCGGGGCGATGCCGGCGATCGGGCGGCCGATCGTCTCGGCGACCTGGGCGAGGATGGAATCGGCGAGCACGTCCACCATCGCGCCGAAGGCGCGCACATCGCCGTCGGGCACGGGATAGTAGAGGGGGCCGGCGGCGCCGAAGGCGCTCAGCGTGCGGTATTGGCGTTCGGCGCGGGCGTGATCGGCCCGGCCCTCGGGCGTGCGCACATGGATGGTGTAGATCGCGACGTTCTTCGCCTCCGCGCGCGCGAGCGCGTTCATCTCGGCGACCGTCATGCCGGTGGAGGCGCGCGGGTCGGGTGCCTCGCGCGTCGAGGCGTCGGTGATCAGGATGATGTAGCGGCCGCCGAACTCGCCCCACTTCACCTCGTCGAGCGCGAGCTTCACCCCGGCGAGCGCGTCCTCCTGCCAGCCCTCGGTGCTGGCGGTCGCCTCGCGCACGTCGGCGATGCGGCCGAGGATGGCATCCGGCGCCTCCTGGAAGTCGGGCAGGCTGACCATGCGGGCGACGTATTCGACGTTCGGCCGGCCTTCTAGGCTGTCGCGGAAGGTCACCATGCCGAAGCGGAAGCTGTCGCGCACCACCGTGTCGCCGATGCGCGCGACGATGCGGCGCACCGCCTCGCGCGTGCGGTCGATGTAGGGCTGCATCGAGATCGTGGTGTCGATCACGAACATCACCGCGCCCTTGAACTCGCGCAGGGCCTCGGCGCCGGCGCGCGGCGCCGCCGCGCGGGCGGGCGCGGAGATCACCTCGAGCAGCCGCGCCGACGGCCCCGCCTCGGGCTCCAGCATGCGCGCCGACAGCACGGGCAGGAGGTAGAAGTTGCGCGTGATGTCCACGTGCACCTCCGGCTCCAGCGCGATCACCGGACCGTCCTGCCCCGACAGCGCGGCGGCGCGCAGTTGCGCCGCCCGCGCCGCGCGGTCGGGCGCGGACCAGGTCGCGCGCACGGTCTCGGCGTCGCGCAGGAACATCGCCCGGTCGCGGCCCGCGGGATTGGTGAACGCCAGCACCATGGTGTGGCGCCAGGGGATCGCGGCCGCCTCGCGGATCCAGCCCTCGGTGCGGCCCTGCGCGGACTCGCCGACCTCGATCCAGCCGTCGCGCCGCGCATAGACGTAGTAGACCGAGAACCCGGGCACGGGCCGCGCCCGCTGCGTCTCGCCCGGGCGCGGCGCGAGCTCCGCACCGGGGCGCGTGATCACGCGCTGATGGAGCGTGGTCGTGCCCTCGATCAGCAGCGGCTGGCGCGGCTGCGCCACGGCGGCGAGGGGGGCGAGCGCCAGCAGCAGGATCAGGGCTCGGCGGATCAGCGTCATGGCCAGAACTCCCGCAGCGCGTCGCGGGCGGTGGCGTTGCCCGCTCCGGCCTCCCGCTCAAGATACGCCCGCAGCGCCGCGCGCGGGACTGACGCCTGCGTGTCGCCGGCCTCTTCCGCGCGGCGGTAGTAGAGTGCGGCGAGCCGCGGATCGGGCGAGGAGAACGGACGGCCCGGCTGGAAGCCGTTCGGGTCGTAGAGCCGCGCCAGCGCCGTCAGCGCCGGCGCCACGCCGCGATCGGCGGCCTCCTCGAACAGCACCAGCGCGTCGTCGTGCCGGCCGCGCTGCTGCCGGCGGAGCGCGACGGCGTGGATGGCGGCCGCGTCGGGCGCGCGCGCGACCACCTCGGCGGGGGTGAGATGGTCGGTGCCCTCCGGCCACGCGGCGACGGGCGGCGGCGCGGGCGGCGGCGCGGCCTCGCGGCGGAGATGCCACCAGGCGCCGGCCGCGCCGGCGGCAAGCACCAGCACCGCCACCGCCAGCCACGCGGCGAGGCCGCGCCGCTGCGGCGGCGGCGGCGGGGACGGCGGCGGCGGCGGGGGCGGCCGCGGCTCGTCCGTCTCCTTCGTCGGTGCGGCGCGCGGCCGCGGCACGCCCAGCGCGATCGCGGCGTCGCCCGCGTCGAACACCGTCACGCTCGCCGGCCAGAACAGCGCCGTCTCGACCCCCGCACCGGGCAGCCGCAGCGTCAGCCAGCCCGGTTCGAGGTGCCGGCACACCTCGGGGCCCACGAGCAGCGCCACGGCGCCGCCCTCCGCCTCGACGGCGCGCGCGGCGAGCAGCACCTCGCCCATCTGCCAGCCTGCCGGGCCGAGATGCGCCGCCGCGTAGCCCTCGCGCATCAGGCCGAAGCGCGCGTCCGCAGGGGCGCGTGCGAGCCCCGCGATCACGATGCGCGCATGCCCGACGGGGCGCGCCGGATCCGGAACGACGTGCGCGGAGACGGCCATCGCCCCTTCAGGCGGCCTCGCGCAGGACCGCCAGGATGCGGCCGAGCGCGGCATTGGCCGCGCTGTCGATGCGCCCGCCGAAGGCGTGATCGACATTGAGGTCGATCAGGCGCGCGAAGGCGGTGATCCAGTCCACCGCGAAGTCGCGCTCGAAGGGCCGCGGCAGTTCGCCGAGGGCGGGCAGGTCCTCGGCCGCCTCGCGCGGGGCGAACACCACCCGTCCCTCGCGCGGGGTGCGCGGCCGATCGGCCTCCTTCATGCGGTCGAAGCCCAGGGCCGCGACGAAATCGTTCACGGCGCGCTCGGCGATCATCACCGGCTTCACCAGGCTGTCGGCGAGCCGTTCGTGGAAGCCGGTGCGCGCCCGGATCGCCCGCGCGATCGCCCCGCGCAGATCCTGCCAGCCCGCGCCCGCGGCGACCTGCGCGGCGAGGAAGGTCGCCTGCTCGCGCGGGATCAGCAGGAAGGATGCGGTGGTCGGATCCGCACCGAAACTCCGCAGCCGCTCCTGCCACTCCGCGAGCGCCGCCTCCGCGAGCTGATCGGCGATGTCGGTGCGCGCCTCCGCCGACGCCGCCGCGGGCGCGGGCGCGCCGCCGAACAGTTGGGCGAGATCGTCGTGCAGCTCGGCCGCGCGCACCGCGGCCCCGGTCACCGGCGCGGGCCGCGCGCCGTCCTCCGGCACGTGCAGCAGCAGCCGGTAGAAGCTGTGCGCCAGCGCCTCCGCCTCCACCTGCATCGCGCGCAGCATCAGTCCGAAGCGCTGCGCCTGCAGGCAGGCGGCGAGATGCGGCACCAGCGCCTGCGCTTCGGCCCTGCGCTTGGCCCGTTCCGTCTCGCGATCGTCGGAGACATGGAACGGATCGAGCCGCGCGGCGATCTGCCGGGCGAGCGCGGCGAGCCGCGCCGCGACCTGGCCGCGCTTCAGCGCCGGGTTGCAGACCGGCGCGAGACGCTCGGCGAGATAGGTCACGCCGCCGTCGTTAAGCCGCATCGCCTCGTCCCAGGCGCGCGCCGGATCGGCGAAGTGGCGCCGCACCTCCGGGGTGGCGAGGAACTCCTCGCGCAGCCGCCGCATCCGCGCGGGGTCGAGCTCGCCGGTCTCGCGTCCTTCGGCGTCGTAGGTGAGCAGCGCGCGCGCGGCCACGTTGGGGTTGCGCAGCCAGAAGGTGTTGCTGAACGGCCGCCCCGGCGTCCACTCCGTCGGCCAGGCGTGCTCGAGGCCGAGGAAGCGGGTGATCGAGGCCTCGATGCGCGTCGCCCAGCGCGTGCCCTGGCCGGGCTCGTCCTCGCGCCGGCCGCGCTTCTCCTCGAACTCCATGTCGAACTTGGTCAGCACCACGAACAGCGCGGTCGCCTGCCTGGCGCGCTCCTCCGGCGTCGCGCCGTGCGTCGCGTCCACCCACTCCTTCACCATGCCGGGCAGCGTGCGCACCTCCTGGTTGGAGGGGCCGATGCAGAGCAGCATTGCGGTCAATTCCTGCTCCGCGACGTAGCGCTGGTACAGATAAGCGACCTTGCCGCGCAGGTAGAGGGGGGCGACGCGCGCCGGCTCGGCGAGATAGCCTGCCGCGTCGGAGAGCACCTCGCGCGAGCGCGCGCCCGGAAAGTCGAGCAGGTCGGTGCCGGCGAAGAAGTCCCAGGGCTGGTCGGCGAGCGTCAGGCGCAGCTCCGCCACCAGGGCGGCGACGACGGGGCGCGGCAGGGTGGCCTTGCGGCCGTCGCGGGTGGCGATCTCGAGCGCGGCGAGGCCGTCCGGCGCGCCGAGACCGGCGAGCGTCTCGACGTCGATGATGCTGGCCGTGCGCGGGATCAGCGCCTCGCTGCCCATGAACGCCTCGTCCGGATCGCCGAGCGCGGCGAGCGCCTCGGTGAGGCGGCGGCAGGTCTCGGTATAGGCGGCGATGCCGTTCCAGAGCACGCCGAACAGCCGCGCGCGGTCGGCGACCGGAAGGAGCGGCGCAAGCGCGGCCGCCTCGCGCCAGAACCCCGCGCCGAGCGCGAGGATCACCGGATGGCCGCGGAAATAGCGCTCGAAATACTCCTGCAGGTCGAACACCGCATCCTCGTCCACGACGGTCGAGGGCGCGGGCCCGGCACGGTGGCGCAGGGTCTCGATCAGGGCCGCGACCTCGTGCTGCGGCAGTGGCTGGATCGCGTCGCGGTTGAAGTCCTCGAGGAAGGAGTTGCCGAGGATCTTCACCACATCGGTCTGGGTGAGCAGGCGCACGGTGACGGGCCGGCCGGGCAGGCCCGGGGTCGCGCGCATGGTGAAGCGGGTGACGAGCCCCGTCGCCTCCTTGCCGCCCTCGGGATTGATCTCGGCGACGAAATCGATCGCCTCCGCGCCCAGCCGGACGCGCAGCGGCTCGGTGCCCTTCCGCGCCAGCGCCGAGATCAGGTAGCTCTTGCCGGACTGGCTCGGCCCGAACACCGAGACGCACATCGGCCGCGCGGCCGCGGCGGCGAGCTTGCGGGCGCGCAGGCCGAAGCGGCGGAGGTCGCGCGCGAGCGCCGCCCCGCCCTCGCGCGCGGCCTCGGGGTGCGCGGCGGCCCAGGCGAGCGCATCCGCCGCAGCCCCGGCCACGCGCAGCGCCCGGTCGGCGAGCGCGCGGTCCTCGGGAAGGGTCGCCTCCGTCATCTCACGGCACCTTCAGCGCGCCGGTGTCGCGCCAGTATCCGGCCTCCTCGGCCTCGGTCTGCAACCGCAGCACCACCTGCTGGCGCTGCACCGTGTCGCCCTCGGCATCGGTGATCTCGGTGATCGCGAACGCCTCGCGCTTCTCCTCCGCATCCGGCCGGTCGGGATCGATCTCGCCGCGCGTGATGGTGAGCGTGAGCGGCAGCGCGAGCCTGCGCACCGAGGCGGGATTGCCGAACTCCAGCCGGTAGAGCCGTGTCGCCGTCCAGCGCTCGAGATCGAGCTGGCGGAAGCCGAGGAAGGCGGGCGCGGCGAAGGCGAGCGTGAACGAGGCCTCGCCGCCGGCGGGCGCGCGCTCCAGATCGAGATCGCGCAGCTTGACGTTCTCGTTGCGGATCTGTCCCGACTGGTCCATCAGCCCGATCACCCGCGCGGTCGAGCGCATGGCGAGACGCGACGAGCGCAGCAGGAAGCCCTCCAGCCTGCCCTCCGCGGTCGCGCTGATCATCGCGCCCACCGCGGCGGTCGTCTTCGGATCGGCGATGCGCCCGGTCGGGTCGCGGAACGGATACCACTGCTCGACGGGATAGGAGTCCATCGCGATGACGCGGTGCGGCGGCACCGCCAGCCGCGCGATCACAGCCTCGCGCACCGCGCGCAGCCGCGACGGCCGGCCCGAGAGGAGCAACACGTCGACATCGAAGGCGTGCACGCATTCGAGCAGCTCGGCGAGCACGGGGCCGAGCACGGCGGTCACCACGGCGTCGACCTGCGCCGCCGTGGCGACGATCTCCACCTCGGTCAGCGCGAAGGATGCGCCGCCGCGGGCGCGCGCCTGTTCCTCGACATAGGCGACGGCACGGCCGACACTGGGCAGGCCGGCGAGCAGCCGCCCGGCGGGGGCGCGCAGCACCTCGCCCGCCTCGCGCCCCTTCAGGGCCTCGTAGCCGTGCAGCACGGCGAGCC
>Ga0308410_1002178_pt1 | contig 11303 bp, 8 predicted proteins | sample HotsprOSTMatCore_FD_203467 | JGI IMG/M metagenome (GOLD analysis project Ga0308410, IMG submission 203467) | Hot spring phototrophic mat microbial communities from Octopus Spring, Yellowstone National Park, Wyoming, United States -... | ecosystem: Environmental > Aquatic > Thermal springs > Hot... | reverse complement strand
TGCCCTTAAGCCAAAAGGTGTGAAAATTAGGCGAAAGTTTCGCCATGAGCCCGTCGGAAGAAAGGAAGTGATTAAATAGGCCAGCTTTACCGGTGCAGAAAAGGGGGAGAAAGTGTCTAGCCCGGAAGGAATAAGCCGGCCGGCAGCGGTAGCGGGTTTATTCTACCCTGCGGGTTCAACCTTACTGAGGGAAACCGTGCGACGCCTCCTCGCACAGGCGGAGGATTTCTGCCTCCCGGATGTTCGAGCTCTTATCGTTCCTCATGCAGGTTATGCCTATTCGGGCCCTGTAGCTGCGACAGCTTATCGACAAATCGAAGGCCGGAAAATCTCTCGGGTCGTGATCTTGGCTCCTTCGCACTACGGGCATTTTCAGGGGGTGGCAGTGGTACCGGAAGGTGCGTTCGTTACTCCCCTGGGTCAAGTACCGATTGATCCGCTGGCCCGGCCGTTGGCCAGCTTGCCCCCATTTTTTCCCGAAAGACCGGTTCCGGTGGAGCTGCCCAGTTGGGCCCAAACATCCCCATTTGGGAGAGGAGTATCCCAGGGCCTGCCCCATAGATGGGAGCATTCGATAGAGGTCCAGCTGCCGTTCCTTCAAGAAACGGTGGGCACCTTTACTTTGGTCCCCGCTCTCTTCGGAGAAGTGGATCCCTGCGATGCGGCCTGGATTTTAAAGAGGTTTCTGGACAGCACCACATTGGTGATCGCTTCTTCAGACCTTAGTCATTACCTCCCCCATGGAGAGGCGGTCTCAGTTGATCGCCACTCGGTCGATGCTATTAGGCGGCTCGATATCGATGCCTTGAAGGAGGCCGATGCTTGTGGGCGGTTACCTATTGCGACCGTGGCTTATTTAGCCAAGGAACTTGGGTGGCAACCTCAAGTTCTGGATTACCGCACTAGCGGCGATACTTCAGGGGACTACGAGGCTGTGGTGGGCTATGTGGCTGTGGCCTTCTGTGCCGCCGAAAAGGCATCCCATCTGTCGACAGCTGGGGACCAAGTTCGGACAACTTCTGAACAGCCAGGACCGAGGTCTTCAGCGGTTTGTGTCCTTGGGGATCAAGAGGCGGAATCCCCAAAACATTGGAATTTTTCTCCGGAAGAGCGGCAGATACTCTTAAAACTTGCACGGGCGTCAATCTCCAATGCGGTGACGGGCCAACCACCACCCCAGGTAGATGCGTCGAAACTTCCGGAACGGCTTCGTCAGCCCGCGGCCTGCTTTGTAACCCTGAAAAGGAGCGGCCAATTGCGGGGATGCATTGGGACTTTGATGGCTCGCGAGCCACTGTTTGAAGCAGTGATGCGGCGGGCGGAGAGTGCGGCCCTGGCGGACCATCGCTTTCCACCCGTGGATCCTGAGGAACTGAACGATTTACAGGTGGAAATTAGTGTTCTTAGCCCGTCTCACTCTCTCCAGGGCCTCAACCGGGAGGAAATTCTGAGTCAACTGCAACCAGGCCGGCATGGGGTCATTTTGCGGGTGCGGGGGCAGCATGCTACCTTTCTACCCCAGGTGTGGGAACACTTTCCGGACAAAGAGGAATTCTTGGCCAAGCTCGCCAAGAAGGTAGGACTCCCCCCGGATGCTTGGTTGTGGCAGGATGCGGAATTGGCAGTTTACGAAGCGGAGGTCATTAGCGAGCAAGATCAAGCCCAGCTTGGCACGGAAAGTTAAATGGGCCGGACGCGTCAACCCAGGGTTTTTGCTTAACTACCCCCCTTGTTTTTCGCCCCGGGAAAAATTTGCCTCTCCCGTAAGTGTTCTCCCCCAGAATTCCGCAGTTGGAATCTACCGACTGAACACCGATGAGAGCTCGCATAGTTCACCGTCTGGGATGTCGGCCAAGGAAAGGCTCACGGCCGCCCGGATAGGGACGGCCACGGTTTTACCACAAAGAGCTCCTCCGGGTTTCTTTGCAAATATCAACTCATAGCCTGCATGAGGTGTGACGGATACACGCAAAGGCTTCCAGCATGGCGAGGGTAATTTATGGGTTTGGATCGTCGGGACCGCCTATTTCGAAAAGTGTTGCAAGGGAGATCAGCTCGGCGAGAATATTAAGTGCTTTCGGAACTGTAAATAGTGGGTGAACTTCTGCCTTAAAGGCTCAGGGATCGCAGTTTGCGAGCTGGCAAAGCGCGCTCTATTGTGGGGGAGCTGTTTGCGCGCGGGAGCTGTAAATGGAGTCACGGGGTAACACTGCCCCTAGTTGGGACCGGTGCTACGTTTTGTACTCGGAGTTTGGATCTACGATTTCTCGGTGGGCTCAAAGGGTAGGTTCCGTTTATTCGTGTGGGGCGCGCTTATCTTTGATGCTTCCATGCGAAAACGTGGGAAGGACTGTCTTCTTGGACATGGTGCCGGTAAGGTAATCTTGCGTTGCTTGCCGGACCTGCGATTCGGTTGCTATTCCACGCTAATACCGGCGATTCCGGGTACTCCTGCGAGGCGATACGCGTGATTCTGATTACGCCGCCTTTCGGACCGGCGCGCTTTGGGTCAACAAGTCCTTGAGAAGCCTCACGACGTAATGTTGTTCCTCCGATGTCATTTCCGGAAACAGAGGCAGACTCAATAATCGCTCCCACACCGAATTAGCGACCGGGAAAAGATCCGGGGACCAGCTCCATTGATCCCGATAGTATGGGTGGAGGTGGAGGGGTCGCCAGTGGACTGAGCATCCTACACCGGCTTCCCGGAGTCTCTGAATCAGCTCGTTCCGGAAATTTTGGCCCTGGGAAGAAGCGATGCGGATAACAAAAAGATGCCAAGCATGGATGCGGTCCGGCGGATCGGGTGGCAGCTCTATTGCGGACTGGTCACATAAGCTTTCGAAATAATTGCGCGCAAGCCACTGACGCTTTTGGCGAAGCTCTTCCGCTCGAGCCAGTTGATGGATACCCAGGGCCGCCGCAATGTCGGGCATGTTATACTTATAACCTGGTGCGAGGATTTGATAGTCCCAAGATCCACTTCCTTGGTATCGGCTCCAAGCATCTTGGGAAAGCCCGTGCAAGGACATTTGCCGCATGCGCGCCGCCAAATCGAAGTTGTCCGTGACAGCCATGCCACCCTCACCGGTGGTAATGGTCTTATTTGCATAGAACGAAAAGCATGTGATTGCGGCCGTGTTTTCCCCTGCCCTACGCCAGCAGTGCGAATTTTTACTCCAGTAAGCTGCTGGGAATGCATGTGCGGCATCTTCCACCACCCATAGCCCATGCCGTTTGGCAAACTCTTGCGTCTCGTCCATGTCCATCATGAGCCCCCCGACATGGACAGGGATGATACCAACCACCTCAGCTAGTGGATTGAGAGGCAGCTTTCCACGTCGAAGCTTTTTGATTTTGTCTTCAGCATCGTTTAAGTCCATATTCAGGGTCGAATATTCACAATCCACCAGGAGCGGAGTGGCCCCCAAATACTGCACGACCTCGGCGGTAGCAGCAAAGGTAAGCGTGGGAACGAGAACAATCTGCCCCGCCCGTAGTCCTAGGGCCTCTACCGCCAGATGAAGCGCGGCTGTGCAAGAGTTGACAGCGACCGCAAAGCGCGCTCCCACGGCTCGGGCGAAGGCTTCCTCGAATTGGTGAACCCGGGCACCCGTGGTAAGCCAACCAGATCGAAGGCAAGCGACCACTTCTTGAATTTCCGCTTCCGTAATGGAGGGGCGGTGAAACGGTACCCGCATGAATTTGCTCCTGGCTACGACCCCGTATTCCGGTCCTTTGAATTTCTCGCGAACTCACCACTCGGATTTTGAGAGGCTCAAGCGCATACCCCATTTAAGATCCGGATGGAAATGTCCCCACTCACGTCTTCAAGAAGAGCCTTGAGAAGATCTGGCGGCGAGGCTCAGTCGATGTTTTTATGTGCTGCTATCCAAGGTAACTACCCGAAGGAAAACGGGCTTTTGTCCTATACGAGTTTTCTACGTGACGAAGCTTATATTCCCTGACGTGGTTCCAAAGGAAAAGCCCGTGAGCCATTCAGTATTCGGACTATTTCAGGTTTAGGCCGCGGCTCTTGTCAGAGAACTTTTATGTTCGGCTTTGTCAGGCATCGGTCCTTTGAGGGTATCAGCTGCACATGGTTCACCCTCGATAGTTTCGTGTGTGGTCGCAGATTTTCTCGTTCTTAGCAATACGCTCCAGCTTTTAATTAGGACGCAATAAAGGGTGGCACACAAAATTTTGAGGTCGAGCCAAAAAGACATGTTCTCGACATAGCGGATATCTTCTGCAAGCCGCTGTGGGAGGAGTACTTCCTCGTAGTAGCGTTGTGGGTCTACGCCAGGGGGAATCTTGTATTCGAGGCCAGGAAAGGATTTCACCTGCACACTCCCGGTGAGCCCTGGGCGCGCGGATAAAACTCGAAGTTGGTCCGGAGAATAGCACCGCAGAACCACCTCATAATCTTCGGGTCTTGGTCCAACCCACGACATCTCGCCTTTCAGGATGTTAATGATCTGAGGCAACTCATCGATGCGGAAAAGTCTTAGGATCTTGCCGATAGGGGTAACGCGCGGATCGGCCTGGCTGGTGAAAGGGTCGCCAGAGTGCCGGATGGTCATGGTGCGAAATTTCAATTGCCAGAATGGCTTGCCTCTTAAACCGGCGCGAAGTCCCCGGTAAAGAATAGGGCCCGGGGAGAAAGCCCAAATCAATGCTGCGGTTATTCCGAGGACCGGCAGCATGAGAATTAGCGCTATCACGGAGAGGAGAATATCGAAAGCGCGCTTACCAGGATAACTGCGAATAATGAGCGGGAAACCCTCTCCCGAAATTTGTTCATCATTTGCAACCGCTTCGCCTAGACTACTTTCCTGGAAACTCATGTTGGATCGCAGAACCTCCTTGGATCGGCTGGAATGTGCGATTTTTGCGGGATGAGCTGCTGCCGGTATGTGGGGCAGTTATTGTCTGCCGGCCGGCAGGTTCGAGCTAAAAAAACCGCGCAACTATTTGCAAATCGAATTTGCGGTAAGTTGGCCAAATCCGGGCGTGGGGCCCGCCGGAATTTCGCTGAGCAGTTTTTCGTAGATCGATAGCCAAATGTCGACGATGCGGGCAAGGGAAAATTTGGCGTCGATCTCTGCTGCAAGTTGTTGCGCAAGCTGATTTCGTAATTCTGGGTGCCCGAGAAGAAAAGAAATGGCATCTGCCAGCATTTCCGAGTTTCGCGGCGGGACGAGCCAGCCGTTTTCAGTGTGGCGAATAACTTCGGTGCAGCCCGCGACCTCCGAGGCGACGACGGCCGTTCGCGCTAAACCCGCCTCTAAGAGCACGCGAGGAATACCCTCTCCGTAAAAGGTTGGCAGTACTAAAAGATCAGCGACGGAAAGCAAAGCTGGCACATCCTCCCGCGGTCCCAACCAGGTGACATCGGGGGAAGCCCGACCGAGCTGTTGGATCGTAATCGTTCGGCTACCGGCTGGTTCGATGTGCCCCACCAAATAAAAATGGGCTCTTGGAAAGGCTGCTCTGACCTTCCTGGCTGCTGCTAAGTATTCAAGGACCCCCTTTTCCCGGAGAATTCGGGAAATCATCACTATGATGGGGCCGCCATCAGGTGCAAGCTGGCGGCGAAGCGTTTCTAATTTCTCCCGACATGGGATTTGTGCTTGAAATTGCTCGACGTCGATTCCCGATCCAGGTACTACGGCTGCGCGCTCAGGTTTGACGCTCCAGTGTGTTATCGCAAATTCATAGTCATAGTGATTGTAAAAGGCATTGAATTGCGATTGCCTTGAAGCATATCGGTGCATCAGCGTTAGCACAACCCCCAGTGCCATCCAAAAAGGTGACCGCTTGGAATATACCTCCCCTAGGCCGGTGATGGTCCGAATCCGAATCGGCACCCCTGCCGTACGTGCGGCCCAAATCGCGTAGATACTCGGCTTTGTGTCGAAGGCGTGTACTATCGTCGGCTTTTCGCGGGCGAGGATGCTCGTTAGTTGATTCAGGGTTCCAAGATCTAGCCAAGGATTGATACCACGGTACATAGGGTAGTTGACGAAGCGAATACCATGCCCACGGAACGGGGCTTCGGGTCCGGATCCAATGGCGATCGGCTCGAACCCCGCTTCCTCGAGCCGCTTCAAAAAGGGGATTCTTAAAGCAAGGTCATACCCCCCTACGATGCAAATGGGAATACCATGAAAGCGCGATTGCGTGGCGCGAATCATTCTGTGCAGAAAGCAGTGCTGTTCTCTGGTAACAATCATTGCTGTGAGAGTCTAACAAAGGGATATGGATTTCGTGTGACGATCTCCGTAATTACGCGTGCCGATATGGCCGGTCGGGACCTGCTCCTCAAGAACTCAACCGGCCTTGAAGAACCGCGATCGACGTGGGATTTCCGCCGGACGAAAAAATAGCTCCTCCAAGTCCGGAACTTCGGTTAGTTCGTAGAGTACGCTGTTGCAATACCGGGTCTTTGCATACGGTTATGCGAGGTGCTTCCTTAACGGTCAAAGGTTAATTTTGTGGACCGCTTCGGGCCCCATAAAGTTGAGCGATTTTTTCGCGCCAAATTCGTCCTACTCATGGCGGTAGTGTAACTTTCTCAAGCCAGCAGAGCCAATGGGTGCGAAGCACGGGTATGCTCGCCAGAAGCATATAAATCCCGGTGCCGACTCGGGCCGCAATTCGCGCAATAGGTGGAGCCAACGTGATACTGCGAGAGACAATACGAGCTGCCGGAAAAAGCTCGCGGATTTCGCGCAAGGAGATCCTTCGCACATCTCGGTTATAAGGATTATTGTATCGCAAATCGTACCATAAGACCGCTCCCCCCGGGGCTAGCCAACTCCACATTTTTTGTGCTAATTGTTTTCGGAACGCTTTATCAAGGATGGAAGAGAAGACGGTGCTTTGGACCACAAGGTCATAGCTCTCCGGAGGGATGTCGAGGGCAGAGGCATCCCCCGGGAAGATTGCCACGCCGGCCGGTAGCAATTGCCGGGCGATGTCCAGACGAGCCTCTAGCAGTTCGTTAGCGGCTAAGTTCCAGGGAGAGCACCCCCAGCGTAGAAATTGTAGAAGGTTACCGCCGTAGCCACAGCCAATTTCGAGCACCTTGAGCTCCCAGAGGGGTTTTTGGGTGTAGCTGCGGATAAGCTTCAGAATCGCGCGCTCGCGCTCTTGAAATCGTAATACTTTTTCGGGGGCAAGAATCGCTCGTGCTGCATGAGGATGGCCGTCGCGACGCCGGGCATATCGCGCACGAATAGCCTGGACCTCGCGGATGAGGTTATCATCGGCCTGAAATGTCGATGTTTGATCGCCTGAAGTGGTGATGTATAGGTTCATGGATCCTTGGCAGTTGCGTTTTTTGAAACATTTAGGGTTTCAAGCGGAGTCTCCAGGGTACGCGTGAATCTGAACCTTTAACTGCTGATGCAGTCCCGTCTGCAGCTTGGCCGTAGGTTCTTTAGTTAATATTGCTTTGGTAGAAGCGCGCGAAGGAGAATCGCCACAAGCAAAACACTGGCAGATAACTCTGCGATTGACGCGAACAGCATCGCATATGCGGCTCCGTTTAATTCTGCCCATAAGGTAAAAAGGGGCAGGCAGATCGCGAGGACGGCGCTTGATATAGCATAACAAAGGAAAACCCATCCAAATTTCTGGGCGGCCTGCAGGGCGGCTATGCACAAAGCCGCGAGAAAGTGCAGGATGACTGAGCCAGTGAGGATAACGAAAACGCGATGGTAGTTGCTATACTCCGGGGTATAGAGAATCCTCAGGAAAGGTCGTCCCAGATGTGTCGCAAATAGTAACGTCACTATCGAAATCGCTGATCCTATCAGAATCCCCTTGGTCATCAGTTTTATGAACTTTGGCCGATCCCCCGCGTGATAGAAGCGGGCAAGTCTTGGCATCACTGTATAGATGACAGGGAGATATAGCAACCTGGCGCCGATTCCGACATAACCCAGGGCCGCGAAAATACCGAGAGGATAAGAGCCTAAAAGACCACCGACAAAATACCGAGGAAGATTGGCTGAGAGGGCATTAAGGCCGACGCCGAGTCCCAGGGGAAAACTCTCCCGGGCAAGCCGGACGATTCGCGGGCCCCGGGGTTCATCACGCGAGTTGGGGCAGTCTTGTTGGCCGGTCCAAGCAAGCGCGAAATCGTGAAGGAGGAATACCAGGGTCCAGACCGAGGCCAGGGCAAGCATGCTGGCAGGCAAGGATTTGGTAACGTAGTACGTCATGGCGGTGGCCGCCAGAGCAAGGGCTCCGCGAGCAATTTGCGACCGCGCTACCCATCCCATCTGTTCGTCGCGCTGGAAGCGCCCATGGCAGATCAAAGAGCAACCCTCTACGAGCTTGGCGTAAGCCATTATCACGGCGGACAATTGGACCGAGTATGGCAACGCGGAGATTGCGAGGAAACCTGCCAGGATGAGGCCGGCAAGGATTCCCGTCAATAACCTCAGAAATAAATAATCCGCTAGCTCAAACCTCCCTCGGGTGTCGGTGGCTTGCACGACATGAAGCTGGCAGCCAGTCAACTCCACAATCGGAGTCGTCAAAGCGATACATAAGGCAAAGTATCCCACTACAGAGGGCTCCCCCAGTTTAGCCAGAGACGCAACGATCCCCAATTGGCACAACGTGTAAAAAGCCTGGCCTGACGCAACGTAGAAAAGATTCTTTCGGAGAGGCGCGGCAGGGGACCTAGGAGAAATTTCCAGCGGATTCGTGGCAATAAATTGCCGTTGGTTTCCGGAATCATAGAAGGATTCCTCCTGATAGTGTTGGCTACGTGTTTGCACCTCAGTGGCAGGAGCCAACCTACACTAGCCTCCAAACGTTTTGTGGTGTGCGTGTATACCTTAGGGATAAAACGACATGCGGGGATCCTACCGCACGTGGTCAACCTGTGCGGCGGCCTTGGATCCTCTGGTCGGATTCTAATGCGCAACAAACCGAGAGCGCGGCAATCATCCAAAATTCACTCTGTCGTATTCCGTTATGAGTTAAACCGTAAACAAAGGCGGGGAGAAAATTAAGTAATGAAGAGAAACCGGCAAAGCGTACCAAAACCCAATAAAACCGAAATAGGAGAGCAAGACCTATCACTCCGTATGACATCAAGATGTTGCCGAAGGTAGAGTGGAACTCTTTTCCCCAGAGGGTTTCGAATCGTTCGTAGCCTCCTTCTCCTGCCCCAAAGACAAGGTATTGAGGTGTTTCCCAAAGTCGCGCATAGCCACGGTATGCTAATTCTTCTTGAAGGTTGGTTCGCTTGTTTTCCATTCTTTCTGCGACCGATTGGATAAGCTGCTCCGCGAGGGGGGAATGGGCAGCGATGAACAGAACTCCGCCAAGAATAAGGGCAGTGCCCACGCGACGAATCGCGAAAAGCGCGATGAGGACCCCCACCGCAGCTAAACCGCCTCTCGATTGAGTTAGGATGACGAGGTAAACCAAGGACGCGAAAAAGAAAGGCGTTAAAAGCTTCGCGGAAGAGGGGAGCAAATTTCCGCGGCTTGCTGTGAGGAGTAGGCTTCCTACTAATACCGCATAGTAGGCTGTCTGGTTGGGATTTCGGAACAAAAGAGAGGTACGCAACGCACGGTTAAGAGAGTTGTCGAGTACTTGGAAAGAGATAAAGACCTGCATACCGACAGAGAGAAAAACCGCCCAAATTGTCAGGTAAAGGAATGAACGTCTATACCAGTAGTACAAACTCCAGAATGTGAGTAGTACGAAGCAGTTATAGAAGTAGTACAGGGGCACCATTAGAAAGTGGGGTAGTCCAAGTTTTAAGAACCACCAAAAGTTGACGACCAAAGCGTAGCAGGCAAACAGCAGCGAGGCCGATAACGGTCGAAGAGTCTGTGTGGGAATAATGATTCCGAGAAAAAGCGCGGCAAGGCAGCCTATCAAGATTAAGAGGAAATCAGCGGGCTGGGGAAGTCCCGACTCGAAGACGTAGATTGGCGAAAGGATGATGTGCAAGCCCCATAGGAGTGGTAAGAAAGTAAATCGGGGCACGCTTTCGCTGTGGCAGCTTGGCAGGGCTTTACTCGTTGCGAGCGGTTCCCAGGCCGCCAAGTTGGTGAGGGGCTTGTTGATTGATCCGGGGCGGATATTGTTAGATCTTAGTTGCGAAACGGTTGCCATAGGAGTTAGGCACCCGACGAGTTGCGAAACTGATAAGTATGGGGGGAGACGATCTCGACAACAACGGAGTCCTCGTTCCGGAGATTTACACTGACTTGAGCCCTCCGAGGCAGCGTTTTGCGGAAAGAGTTGTCTCCGAATCGGAGGAGTTCTCCTCCGAAGAGCTCTCGTCGGTTTCGTGCCCTGCTAGTCTCTTTCGGGCTGTGGGCTGCTATCAACCCAAGTACAAAGGTACGGCTTTTGCGCCAGATGGTTCGAGATCCCGTTATCCCCATGTTGGCTCGTTCACGGTCAGGGTTAATTATGGGAGAAGAGAAGGGTTTTTGGTTTCACTTTTTTACGCATACCTCTGCGCCGTCGGCAGTTTGGTCTCCTGAGTTTTTGGCGTAAGTCTGGGGCTCAGCACGTAATAAGACTTTTGCTTGCCGAGCATGAAGTTACAGAAGTGGGCGGGCCTCCGACAATCCCAATCACCAATTTCTTGCACGAAGAACAAAACAAGCTTGCGCAAGCACAAGTCGCCGTGGGGCCTGCGGAACTGGAGGGCCCGACCCGGGGGGCATTGAAGCTAGTTCGCTAAAAGGTGCACATCGCAATGGGGCAATCTTGTGGCGCCAACCTGAAGCCCTAAGGCGCGTTGTGGTCTGACAATCCCGGTTGCTTGGAAAGAGTAAGTTACCGATCCAGATTCAGGTCTTGTCAGAAAGTCGTGATATTCATTGGGTGTCGCATAAGAAAGACAATATAGGCGATTTTTTACTCACACATCCCAGGCTGTTTCCTATCCAACGGAAAGGAAAATGAAAAAATCGCTGTTCCGCTCAGGTATTTGGCATGGTAGCGATCGGAGGTTCTTCGGGAGCTTTTTCTTCATAGGTGGTTGCAGTTGGCGGCCAACTTTCTTTCAGGAGATATGCTGTAACGAGGCTACCGCGGCTTTATGACTGCCAACAGTGTAGTCTTCGCGTCTGTACTCCTAGAAAGCAATTCTTTTAAAGGTTCTTTAAAAGATAGGGAATGGCAAAATATGATCAAAGGAGTTCCGGAATGCCCCGAAGCCGTCGTGATGATCAAAGGTAATCAGGCACGGTGCCCGGTCCGGATGCCTTCGGCTGTCCGATCAAACGAGGTAGTATTGCGAGATTTGGCGATTC
>Ga0308410_1002177_pt1 | contig 11306 bp, 8 predicted proteins | sample HotsprOSTMatCore_FD_203467 | JGI IMG/M metagenome (GOLD analysis project Ga0308410, IMG submission 203467) | Hot spring phototrophic mat microbial communities from Octopus Spring, Yellowstone National Park, Wyoming, United States -... | ecosystem: Environmental > Aquatic > Thermal springs > Hot... | reverse complement strand
GGCGCTGACGCTGCCCGCTCGAGAGCCGGGCGCCGTTCTCGCCGACCGGTGTGGCGTAGCCCTGCGGCAGCGCGGCGATGAAGTCGTGGCAGCGGGCGGCGCGGGCGGCCGCCTCCACCTCGGCGTCGGAGGCGTCGGGCTTGCCGACCCTGATATTCGCTGCAACCGTGTCGTTGAAGAGGAAGACATCCTGGAAGACGAAGGCGACCTGATCCATCAGCCACTGGGTGCCGATCTCACGCACATCGACGCCGCCGAGCCGAATCTGGCCGCCGCTCACATCCCAGAAGCGCGGGATGAGCTTGGCGATCGTGCTCTTGCCCGCGCCGCTCGGCCCCACCAGGGCGGTCACGCTGCCGGCCGGGATCGTGAAGGAGACCGCGTTGAGTACCTGGGTCTGATCGATAGCGCCCTCATCCTGACCCCTGGCCCCTGACCCCTGGTTCCTGACCCCCGACCCCTGGTTCCTGACCCCCGACCCCTGGTCACCATAGCTGAAGCTGACCGCGTCGAACACAATGCTCGCGTCGCGCGGTGTCTGGGGTGCAGCTGGCTCGCTCAGGGGTGCGGCGTCGAGCAGGGCGCCGATGTGCTTGCTGGCCTCACTGACCTGCCAGGCCGCCGTGCCGTAGCTGGCGAAGAGGGTCCAGATCGGGCGATTGAAGCCCATGCCCAGCACCAGGAAGAGCACGAAGGTCGTGATCTCGAGGGTGCCACCCAGGTAGAAGAGCACGCCAAGGGGCGCGATCAGCAGCAAGTTGGCCCGCACCACGGCAAAGATCACCGCCAGGGCCGGGATCGACGCAGCGTAGGGGCCACTGTAGTAGGCGCGCATCTCCTCGGCCACGGCGCGCAGCTGGGCGAACGAGGCATCGGCGCGCAGGAAGGTCTTGAGCACCTTCATGCCGTTGATGTACTGGATGACCGCGCTGTTGATCCGGGCGTTGATCGCGTTGTACTGGGCGATCCCCGAACGCGCGGCGACCCAGCCGTACATGCCGACGGCGAAGGGCAGCATGGCGATCGTCGCCAGGGCCAGTCGCCAGTCCACGGCGAAGAGCACGACCGCTGTGAGGATGGGCACGGTCAGCCCGCCGACCAGGTCGGGGATCATGTGCGCCAGGCCCTCTTCAAGCTGCTCCACATCCTCGTGGATGACCTTTTTGATCTGGCCGGTGGTGCGGCTGGTGAAGTAGCCCAGCGGCAGCCGGCCCATGTGCTCCGCCAGGGTGATGCGCAGGTCGTAGAGGATGGCGTAGGCAGCGACGTGCGAGATGTAGAGGGCCATGCCGGTGGCGGCAGCCTTGAGCACCACCGCGCCGAGCGCGATGCCGCCCAGGGCCCAGAGCCAGCCGGCGTCGACCTCGGCGAATGGTGTCCCCAATACCTCGACGGCGATAAAGTAAATCACCAGGTAGGGGATGAGCCCCGCGGCGTTGCCCACGGCGCTGAGCAGGCCCGAGAGGGCGAGTTGGCCGCGCCGCCGTCGAATGGTGCGGCTCACCACAGCCTGTCCAAGTAATGGTCGTGTTAGCTCCTTCGATGGAGTTCGCACCGACGACGTTGCAGCAGTTTGCGCCATACACGCTCCTTCTATCGTTGCGGGAGATAGCTCTTCAATACTCGTGTGTTCGATCGTTCCGCGAAGATGTCAGCCTGGCTCACCGGCCTGTCTCCGCTGCAAGCCAGCAGACTTCAATCAGCGGCAGGCCAAGATCGCGCACCCGGCTGAGCAGACCGTGTAACGCTGTTTGATCGGCCATGCACGCCGTCAGAATCGTGTGCTCACCGACCACGTTGAGGTCAAGCACTTCAAACCAGGCCGCCCGCCCGGCGTCGAGGCGACCCTGGACAGTGATACGATAGATGGCTGGGCTACACAGACTCAGCCGCTTATGGTGGTGTGGAAGCATCATTATGCGCAACGCTTTCATTCGTATAGGTGAAGCCTTGAATATAGGCTATACTAAGCAAAACCCTGGCGGTTGTGATCACCCATTTGCGGTATCCTTTCATGCCTGCTATCAGCCCGATCCCCTGGCGATCGACGGAGTACAGATGCAGACATCGGTCCGGCCAACCGCCGCCATCAACAGCTCTTTCCGGTTGCTCTGGACGGCAACGAGCGCCGCCAACCTTGGCGATGGCATCGGGCTGGTTGTCATCTCGCTGCTGGCTGCCAGCCTGACCCGTGACCCGCTTGCTATCGCCGCTGTTGCCGCAGCCCAGCGTTTGCCCTGGCTGCTCTTCGACCAACGCCATCCTGGTGCTGCTGGTGCAGGAGCGCCTTGGGCTTGATGCTGTGGGATACGGGCTGCTGTTGGCAGCAGGAGCGATCGGCGGGGTGGTGGGCGGGATCAGCGGCCATGCTCAATCTGCTGATCCAGGCAGTGGCCTACGCGGGCATTGCACTGAGTGCCAACCCGTTTGTCGTGGCGCTGATGCTGGCCCTGCAGAGTTACACCGGCAGCATCGGTGGAGTGGTTGGGGTCTCGTTCCGCCAGGCGATCATTCCCGACCAGTTGATGGGCCGGGTGAGCAGCGCGTTCCGGCTCTACGCCCTTGGGGCGATGGCGGTCGGCGCAGCAGCCGGCGGCCTGCTGGCCCGTAGCTTTGGTCTCCTGGCGTCTTACTGGCTCAGCGCCCTGATCATGCTCGTGCTGAGCATCGCGCTGCTGCCGGTGATCAACAACCGCGCGATGGCCGCGGCGCGGCTGGCGGCATCTGTCGGGGAGCAGAGGCTGGCGGAAGGCGCTCAGAGCAGGCCGTAGGCCCTCGCCTGGGCCAGGGCCTCGACCCGGTTGCGGGACTGGAGCTTACCGTAGATATTCTTGATGTGCGTGCGCACCGTGTCGGGCGCAATTGTCAGCTGCGCGGCGATCTCGCGATGCGAGAGCCCGGCCGCCAGCAAGAGCAGCACCTCGCGCTCACGGAGGCTTAGATGCTCGGGGAGCGGCGCTGCTCCGCTGGGAGGCCGCCGGGTGGCTCGCCCGCTCGCCTGACTGGATGATAGGGGATCGGCAGCGCTGGGCTGCGCGGGGAATGCAGCCAGCATACGCTTGGCGAACGCGACAAGCGACTGCCAGGCAGGGTTCTTTTGCCATCGTGGCAGCCCTGCCGCGAGCAGCTGGCGCATCCGTTCGCCTCGGCTGATGAACGGCCGCACAAATCCCTCAGGCGCGGCAAGCCGCAGCGCCTCGGCAAGGGCCATTTCGGACTCGCGGACATCGCCGCAGTCAGCGTGGAAGACGGCGGCCAGGGTCTGCAGCTCCAGCACGACCGCGCCCAGGCCCCAGGCGCGAAAACGCGTGAGACAGGCCTGGAGCAGCGCGGTGGCGTGCTCGGACAACGACGATGGAACCTGCTCCCCCAGCCGGGCCTCCAGCTCCGGCAGCTCGGGGAGGTTCACGAGAGCTAGGACCAGGCCAAGCTGGTGCAGGAGCAGCGGAACAGGCGCCGCCGGGTCAGGCGGCGCCCAGTGGCGCAGCGCCCAGCGCGCGACGGCCGGCCGATCTCCAAGGGTGATCAGCACCTCCAGCTGGCGCAGCTCGATCGTCGCCGCCCAGACGGGTGGTTCGCCGTCGCTGTGGGCGAGCATGCGCTGGAGACCCTGCTGGACCGCGACCAGAGCCCGCTGTGCGGCGGCGGCGTCGCCCTGGAGGGCGGCGATCCGCGCCAGCTCGAGCTGGGCAAAGGGCGCGTAGACGCTGAGCCCACAGCGAGCGGCCTGACTCAGGGCTTGTTCGGCGTAGGCACGAGCTGGCCCGAGCTCAAGGCGTTCAAACAGCACCCCAGCCCGGCTCAAGGCCAGTAGCTCGCCAAAGGGCTGCCCAACCTGCCCGCGTGCGGTGAGCAATTCAAGTACGTAGTGGTAGGTCGCCTCAGCCGCGCTGAGCCTACCCTGGAGCAACTCGAACTGGGCCAGGCTATGGGCGGCGTCGACCAGTTGCACCAGGTCTCCGCTACGAATAGCGCACTCCAACGCACAGCCATGGCAGGTGATCGCCCGGGTCGCGTCCTCGGCAAACCATGCCATATCACCCAGCCCGGCATAGATGAAGCCCTCAAGCAGCGGATTATCAGAGGAGATCCTGAGAACTTGCTCTGAGAGCTGCACCGCAGCAGTCACTTCGTCGCGGCTGCGGGCGACGAAGGCGCGCAAAGCCAGTACCTCGGCGTACAGGTCCGGCGGCGCCCCCGCCAGCGAGGGGAGCAGCGCCGCGACAGCGGCCGGCTCATAGGCCCAGACGAGGGTCCAGGCTCGCAGGATCATCAGCTGCGGCGAGGCTGCCACCTGCTCCGGTGGGAGTGCATCGAGCCAACCTCGGAGCGTCGCCAGCTCGCCGCGGGCCAGGCGGGCGCGCCCCTCACCGGCGATCAACTCGGCGGCCAGGGTCAGGTCAGCGCCTGCCAGGGCGTGGCGAATTGCCTCGTCGGGTAGCCCGTGGGCAGCCAACCAGTGTGCCGCCCGCCGGTGCAGCACTGGAATCAACCCGGGCTGGCGCTGCTGCAGCCGGTGGCGCAGCAGGTCGGCGAAGAGCTGGTGGTAACGATACCAGCGCCGCTCGTCGTCGAGCGGTATCAGAAAGAGGTTGGCGCGCTCGATCTGGGCGAGGATCAAGGATGATGGGTGCGGGATGACCAATCCCACGCCGGCACCGCTCGCCATGCGTGCTGCTTCCTTCATCTTGTCGTCGTCTATAACTGCGTCGCAGAGCTCGCCACACATTCGCTCCAGCAGCGAGGTGCAAAGAAGGAAGTGCTGGATCTCCGGCGACTGTTGGTCGAGCACCTCGTCGGCGAGATAGTCGAGCACAAAACGATGGTTGCCGCTGAACGCGGCCATGTCGCGTGGCGCTGCCTGCGACTGAAACGCCAGCCCGGCCAGTTGCAGCCCGGCGGCCCAGCCTTCGGTACGGTTCACCAATTGCGCGAGCACATCCGAATTGAGAGAAACACCCAATGTGTCGTTGAGCAACGCACTGGCCTCGATAGCGCTGAAGCGCAGATCGCGGGCGCGGATCTCGCTGAACTGGCCCCTGACCCGCAGTCGCGCGAGCGGCAGCGGCGGGTCGGCGCGTCCAGAGAGGATAATGTGTAGGTTGGTCGGCTGCTGATCGACCAGGACGGCGAGGAGTGCGGTCGCGCCAGGCTCGCTGAGCAAGTGAACATCGTCGAGCACGAGCACAAGCCGATCGTTCAACCCCTCAATCTCATGGAGCAGACCCAGCAATGGCCCGTGGGCATCGCGGCCATGACCACCATGAAGCGCCGCGAGCGCCGCCTCGCCGACCTGAGGCACAACATGCCGGACTGCCGTAACGAGCGCGAGCACGAGTCGGACGGGATCGTTATCGCTATCGTCCAGTGAAAGCCACGCCACCAGCTCTGGAGTTGTGCCGGCAAGCCAGCTGACCAACAGCGTCGTCTTCCCGAAACCGGCCGGTGCGGAGATGAGCACGAGCCGATGGTGCAGCACGGCCTGGTCGAGTTGAGCAAGCAAGTGTGGTCGTTTCACCAGCAAAGGCCGAATGTGCGGAATGCGATATTTCATCATGGTTTGTTGCCTTCTTGCCGTGCTTTTTCGTGGTCATCCGGTTGCTTTGAGCAGTTAGCTTGAGTAGATCGCTGCCGGTGAAAGTCATTGCGTGCGTCTTCTACAGCGACGAGCAAGCGCCAGATCAGCAGGCCAGGTAGGATCGCCAGTCCTATTTGAATTAATGCAATCAGATCAGGAACGTCCATCGCAGCTTCATCCGTTCTGGTAGCGCTCGGCAAACCACGCTCGCATCAATTCCGGCATTCTGACCGTTCTGGCACACTGGTGAGCCGCCGATACATGCCAAACCCCTGATGGGTCGGCGGCAGACGTTCGCCGGTCAGGAGATTCAAGCGGCCCGCCGCCCGCCAGAGCAGCTGTGCCAGCCCATAGAGTTCAGCCTCGCTGACACGCAATCCGGCCTGGTTGCACCAGAGCTGCAGCTGGCCGTCCTTCTGGCGCACTATCGTGAACCCATGGCTCTCCGCCAGGTCATGGTTCGGTCGCCAGCACTGGAGGAGCGCCAGCAGCGGCAGCAGATCATCTGGGTGCAGAAAGATCGCCGCGCGCACCCAGAAGACGTGGATGGTGCCGTGTTCGCACTGGGCGATGGTATGAGCGGCGTCATCGCGGGCGAGTATTGTCAGATTGTGGCACATATGAATTCCTATGGTGCAAATGTGCGAATGAGATCGGCCAGCAAGGCCCGCTGCCCGCGCAGTCCAGGGTAGCCAAGCCGGTCGAACATCACAACACGGCCCGTTCGCACGGCCGGGAGTTGCTGCCAGAGCGGGTTCGCCTGCACATCGGCCAGGGCTGCATCCTCACCCTCCACTGCCGACGATTGGAGCACCATGAGCGTCGGGGCGTCGGCCAACGAGAGTTGCTCCAGGCTGATAAACGCCCGCCCGTTGCGAACGTCGAGCCCTGTGGCAGCCGGGTCAGGCCGCAGTTGCACACCCAACTCACGCAGCAGGAGTGGGATGGGCGATGGTCCATCGAACCAGAGCGCCACACCTGATCCAGGGTAGACCGTGATCACTGAGACGCGTTGGTTACTCGCATCGATACGCGCAGCCACAGCATGGATTTCGGCGCGGAAGGCCTCCACCTCGCGCTGCGCCTGTTCGCCCTGCCCAAGCACCGTCAGGGTCTCCACGTAGTTTTCCAGCGGTGTCGCCCCACCCAGCGCCACCGTTGGGGCGATGCGGCTGAGCCGCTCGTAGCCGATCTGCTCAATGAAGAAGCGCGTGCCAATGATCAGGTCGGGCTGGAGGGTGCTGAGTGTCTCAACTGAAAGGTCTCCAGCTGTAGCGTAGAGCGCGATCCCGGTGAGTTCCTCGGCACTGAGCAGAGGGATGTACTCAGGCACATTCACGTTCGAGGCCGCTGGCCGCACCCCAGCATCAAGCAGATCGGCCAGGAGACCCTCCTCACCGAGTGCGAGCACGCGCTGCGGGTCACGCGGCACGCGGGTCTCACCGAAAATATGGCCAATGAGCCGATACTCAGCGGTTGTCTCGATCAGCCTCAGCGGCTCGGCAGGGTGTGACGTAGCCCCGCAGGCGCCGAGGGACAGCGCAGCAATCAGGCCGAGTAGGAGCCCCACCAGAACGCGTTTCATACCCGGCGCTCCTGGTGTGATACGCTGGGACCCTCGCTTACCCAACGCACCTTCTCAGCGAGCGGGCGGCGCCGACCCTCCGGCCATGTGCTTGCCGGGTGGCCGACGTAGAAGAAGCCGAGCAGCTGCGTCGGCGGGGCGAAGCCGACGACCTCAGCGACATGCGGGTGCCGCGCGCACTCGCCGCTGGTCCACTTGCTTGCCAGCCCGAGCGCCCCGGCCATCAGGTGCATGTTCTGCACCGCGCTGCCGAAAGCGACCAGCTCCTCCCACTCGGGCATCTTCGGGTCGGGGCGCATCCCCAGGGCGATCCAGACCGGCGCCTGCCAGACGCGATCGCGCTGCGCGCACTCGCCCGAGCCGCCAGCCGGCTGTGTCGGGTTGAGCAGCCGAAACGCCGCGCCGAAGGCAGCCCCGACGATTTGGCGAGCCTCACCGCTGTAGACCACGAAGCGCCACGGTTCGGTCTTGCCGTGGCTGGGCGCCCAGTTGGCCGCCTCAAGCAACCTCGCAACCAGTGCGAGATCGATCGGCTCCGGTGCAAGCTCCTTCAGGCTGAAGCTGCGGCGGGTGGCGATGGCGTTCAGCAGCCGCGCTGCGCTCTGGTCGTCGCGCTCTGGCTGCGGCGAGACAACAACTTCTGGCGTGGCGATACGAATGCGCGCCCGCTCAGCCAGCGCCACCAGCGCCGGGCGCAACTGCTCCGGCCCGGTCAGCGGCGGCTCGAAGGCGACGCGGGCAGTCTCCTGACGACCGCTCCCGCTCACGCACAGATCGAGTCCGGCGGCGTCGACGCGCTCGACCGTCGCAGCCTGCGCCCACGCTAGACCAGCAAGGCTTCTGGCGTAGGCCAGCAAGGCCTCGGCGTGGTCGCTGTTCATGTGGGCGATCGCCGCCTCGGCGATCGGGGCAAGCGGGTCGTTGGGTGTGTCGATCATGATCCTGCTCCTATGGTTTCGCGTAAGTATCCTGGTTCAGCCGTTCAACGCAGAGTGGCGCATGCAGAGGGAACCGGCCCAGCCGCTCCTGATGCACACGAGCGGCTGGGGTGCGCCAATCCAACTACGGCATGACGCTCGTGTCCACCTCAGCCCCCACCAGGTGCTGCTCCAGCGCGTCGATCACGTTGAACAGGCTGCGCACGCTCTGCACATACCAGGTGCCGCCGTCAATCTCGACGACCTGGCCAGCCTTGACCGCTGCCAGTTGCTCCCAGATCGGCGAGGAGGTGATCGGCGTGTTCACGGACGGGTCGTTCGAGTAGAGCAGCAGGATCAGGTCGGCGTCGTGCGCGGGCAGCTGCTCCAGGCTGATCCAGTAGCGCCGCACGCCCTCGTCGGCGCTCTCGAAGTTCACCTGCGGCTCAGGCTGCTGGATTCCAGCGCCACGGAAGATGAGCGTGTAGGGCCCTTCGCTGATCTCGATCTGGTCGGCGTTGGGGTTGAAGGAGAGTAGCGAGACCACCAGTTCGTCGCTGATCGGCGCCACACCCGCCCGTAGCTCGTCCAGTCGGGTCTCGTAGTCAGCCATCAGCGCGTCATAGGCCTCCAGCGCGCCCACCGCCTCGGCGAGCGAGCGGTGGTAGTCGATCACCGGCCGGCCGGCGTTGTAGACCAGCGTCGGCGCGATTGCGCTCAGGGTCTCCAGCTGATCCTGGGTGCCGGCGCTGAGCGTGCCGATGATCAGGTCAGGCTTGAGCGCCACCAGCCGCTCCAGGCTCGGCTCGCCGAGCAGGCCGATCGCTTCGACGCCGCTGACGTCGTACTCCTCGACGAAGCGGTAGGCGCCCTCGGCGCGCGGGTGGGTCACCGAGGCGATCGGGGTCACGCCGAGGTCGAGCAGCGGTCGTAGCACTTGCAGATCCTGAAGTGCGACGACCCGCTGCGGGCGGGCGGGCACCTCCACCGTGCGTCCGAGGTCGTCGGTGACCGTGCGGGTGGCGGTGGAGACAGGCGCCGCGGCCAGCGCCGCCGCAACATCATCGAGCACCTGGAGCGCGGCCAGGGGCCCGCCGATGCTCGTCCAGACCGCGCCATCCACTACGGCGACGTGACCGGCCTGCACCGCATCGAGCTGCTGGAAGAGTGGGTTGGTTCGGGCCGTCTCCAGGGCGACGCTGCCCTCGGCGTTGAGCGCGCCGATGAAGATCCAGTCGCCGTCGATCAATTCCAGCTGCTCCAGGCTGACCGGGTCGGAGTGAGCGCCGTGACTGCCGGCGAGCGCCGCTTGCGCAGCGGGCCTGGTCAACCCGATGTCGGCCAGCACCAGGCTGGAGAAGATGCTCGGCATCATCACCACCGGGCCTTCAGGCATCCAGCGCACCACGCTGGCCTCAACCGCACGGTCTGCGGGGAGCATGGCACGGATAGCCGACACACGCGCCTCGTAGTCGGCCAGAAACGCCTCAGCCTCGGCCACACGATTGAGGGCGTTGGCGGTTCCGACGAAGGCGGTCTTCCAATCCTCGCCGACGCTATAGGTCTTCACGACCGGTGCGATCTGCGTCAGTTCAGGCAGCAGGGCCTCGATCTGCGGAATAAGATTGCCCGCCAGGATCAGGTCAGGGTTCAGCGCGGCGACTTTTTCGAGCGACGGCTCGGCCAGGCTGCCGACCGACTCAATTCCGCTGATGCGCTCGCCAAGATAGGCCGGCAGCCCGGGCTGGCCGCGCCCGTTCACCGCGCCGACCGGCGTGATGCCCAGCGCCAGGGCGCTGTCAAGGTCGTGCTCGGTCAGGGCGACCACCCGCTGCGGCGCGGCGGGGACAACGACCTGCTCGCTGCGGGCGTCGGTGATGGTGCGGGTTGCAGCAGCCGCGCTTGTCGGCGCCGTCGTCGGTTCTGCACCCGCCGGCGCACTCGTCGGCGCGACAGCAGCAGGCGCCCCGCCGCAGGCGGCGAGCAGAGCGAGCAGGATGACAAGGATGGACAGTCGGTGTACCATGATCAGGACTCCTTTCAGGGGTTGACGCGCCGGCGCGGCTCCGCCAAGATTCGTCGTCGGCGCGTGTTCTCAATCTGAAACCAGGTGTTCGACGAGCTCTCTCCGTGGTATGGAGAATGGTCACAACTCCAGCCTGCAGTAGCGCTTGCTCATTCCTGGGTCGCGGCAAACGCCTGCCAGCGGCTCACCACATCAGCCTCTGTTGCAACCTCCCCATCGCCCAGCAGCGCCGCGCGCACATCGCGCACGATCCAGTCGACACCGAATGCGTTTGACGAAAACCACAACTCGGCGACCACGTTGACGACCCGGTTGGCTTTGACGGCGCCGAGCGTCGACCAGAGCGCCGATGCGGTGAGCGCGTCAGGGGTATAGGCGCCACCGCTCAGCAGGATGATCACGTCGGCGTCGTGGTCGTTCAGACGCTCAGCCGAGATCGTGATGAATGGGTTCGTCGGCTCGGTCGCAATGTCTTGCGCTGCTGGTCGCTTCAAACCGACCTGTTCAAGGATCGAACCGACCGAACCCGTACGACTCAGCGCGAATGAGTCGCCGTCGATGGTTCCGATTACCGAGACGGTTTGACCGGCCTTGCCCGCGCTGGACAGGTCAGTCTTGAGTGCGGTCAACGCACGCTCGAGCCGGTCGGTGAGTGCGGCGGCGGCCTCAGCGCGACCGACGGTCGTACCGGTCACCTTCAGCTGATCCTGCCACGATGCGGTGTACTCGATCACGGTGGTCGGCGCAATCACATTCAGCTTGTCCTGAGCTGCTACCGTCGTTGGGATAGACACGCCTGCTATGATCGCCGGCTTCAGCGCGGCGAGCGCTTCAAGGTTGACGCCGTCGGGTGCGGCCGGTACCGTCTGCACACCAGCGGAGTCGAACACCGCTTTGGCGCTGGCATAGCCAAACGTGAGAAAGACACTCGCGGGCTTCATGCCAAGCGCGAGGATCGACAACCCGGCAAACTCGTCGAGCGCCACCACCGGCAGGGCTGTGCTGCTGGCGGCAGTCGGCGCCACTGGCGCCGCCGGGTTGGTGGATCCCTGCAGTCCACAGCCAGTGATGGCACCTAGTACTTGACCACACTGATTACTGATGATAAAAGCGACGAAACGTGAGCCGGGCATTGGCCGTGGTGAACCGCCATTGCACGGTAGCCCGGACTTCACTACGGGCTTTTGCCCATGCGTCTAC
>Ga0308410_1002175_pt1 | contig 11307 bp, 6 predicted proteins | sample HotsprOSTMatCore_FD_203467 | JGI IMG/M metagenome (GOLD analysis project Ga0308410, IMG submission 203467) | Hot spring phototrophic mat microbial communities from Octopus Spring, Yellowstone National Park, Wyoming, United States -... | ecosystem: Environmental > Aquatic > Thermal springs > Hot... | reverse complement strand
AAACTATTTCAACCATGGATTGAATCTGCAAGATATGTTGCGGAGTACCGCAATTTCTACTGGCAAGAATCGAGAAAGCAAAGAAATAAAAACCCAAACATTCGCACTCCCAAAGACACAAAACACTATCCTGACATCAGACAGGAGGCAGCTGACGAGGCAGAGGAGGATAAAGGAGGAAATTTCGGAAGGATAGCAAGAACGAATATTATCAATCAATACATCAACTCACTAAAGGATAGATCTTATCTTGGTATCAAAATATCTCATTGGATAGAGTTTCTTAATGCCGTATCGGATACAAGTGCAGATATCGAGATAGAAAGAAAGATCAGGGTAATAAAAGAAAAAGTTCAAACAAGAGAAGACCATTCAGAAAGAAGCAAGATATTCCTTGAAATCATGGAACTGGTCGAAAAATTATGGAGAGACAATCTGTGCTAAGACTCCTGCCTGATCCGCAAAGTTATGCACCATGATCACTCTTCTCTATGACCCGGACGCCGGGGCTCTCTTCTGGCGCTTTGCCGAAACTTCCGAGGAGGACGTTGCGCTGGAAAGCGAATGCGATGCAACGCTCCTGCTCGATGCGCAGGGACAGATCATCGGCGCCCAACTTGACCTGGACGAATCGATCAACGACGATGACCTGACCCTGGCGCTGGCGCATCCACAGGTGTCGTTCGATGCGTCGGAACGCACGCTGACCGTCAACCTCGTCGGTGAAGAACCGGCGTCGGTGCAACCGCTGGAGGAGCCAGCCATCCTCGATTTCGACCCGGACGAGCGGTTGCTGGGGTTCGAGGTGCTGCCCGCCGATGAGTTCGATCTGGATCAGCGCCTGGGACGCCTTGCGCCTTTCATGGTCGAACCCGGCGAAGAGCCTGCGGAAGAAGCAGGTGAAACACTAACCGCACTGCCCCCCGCCGTTCGTCCAGTGATGCCGGAAGGTCCGCACCGATCCGGGTTCGTCGCGCTGGTCGGACGCCCCAACGTCGGCAAATCGACGTTGCTCAATGCGCTACTTGGTCAGAAAGTCGCTATTGTCTCCCCCAAGCCGCAAACGACGCGCACCGCCATCCGCGGTATTCTGACCCGCCCCGATGCGCAGATTGTGTTCGTCGACACTCCCGGCATCCATGAGCCGCGCAACCGGCTTGGCGCCTATATGGTCAAACAGGCGCGCCGCGCCATCCCCGATGCCGATGTGGTCTGCATGGTGGTGGATATTTCGCGCCCGCCGGGGAGCCTCGATGAACGGATTGCGGCGCTGGTGCGCAAAGCGTCGGCGCGTCGCATGCTGGTGCTCAACAAGATCGATCGTCCCGCAAAGCGCGGCAGCGACAACCTTCAGGCGTACCGCGCGCTGGCGCCGTGGGATATGGAAGTCGCCGTGTCGGCGCTGCGCGGTTACGGTCTCGATGCGCTGGTGGATGAGATCGTGCGCCTGCTGCCGGAAGGTCCGCCTCTCTACCCGGAGGGGCAGGTGACCGACTTGAGCGAACGCGAACTTGCCGCCGAACTGGTGCGTGAACAGGTGTTGCACTATACGCAGCAGGAAGTGCCGCATAGCGTGGCAGTCGAAGTCGAAGAGTGGGAAGACAAAGAGAAGGTGACCTACATTCGGATGACGATCCTTGTTGAGCGTGAGACGCAGAAGGTCATCCTGATCGGCACTGGCGGCGGCATGCTCAAGAAGATCGGCAGCGGTGCGCGCCAGGCTATCGAAGACATGCTGGGGCGCCGTATCTACCTCGATCTCTGGGTTAAAGCGCGCGAACACTGGCGCGACGATCCGAATGCCCTCCGCTGGCTCGGTTACACTGAATAGAAAGCGCCTCTCGATGGAACGCAAATGGTGGGCGCTGCTGGCAGTAGCAACCGGCGTGTTTATGAGCACGATCGACGGATCGATCGTCAACATCGCCCTTAAAACATTGCAAGAGTCGTTCAGCGCCGGATTGCACGAGGTCGAATGGGTGGTACTGGCATATTTGCTGGGGATCACCTGTCTGCTGCCAGGTATGGGGCGCCTGGGCGACATGATCGGCAAACGGAGCGTCTACCTGATTGGTTTCGTCATTTTCACTGTCAGTTCAGCGTTGTGCGGGCTGTCGTGGAGCATCGACGCGCTGATCGGCTTTCGCATCCTGCAAGCCATCGGTGCAGCAATGATCCAGGGGGTCGGCGCGGCGCTGCTGGTGGAAGCCTTCCCGCCATCACAGCGCGGGCAGGCGCTGGGCTATATCGGCACTGCGGTTGCCGCCGGCATTCTGACCGGTCCGGTGCTGGGCGGGGTGCTGATCAATGCGATCGGGTGGCAGGCGATTTTCTTTGTGAATATCCCGATCGGCATCGGCGCCATTGCTCTGGCGCTGCACGCCTTGCCTGCCGACCGCACCCATACGACGCAGAAGTTCGATCTGGTCGGCGCGGCGCTGCTGGGTATCGGGCTGCTGCTCGTGCTGCTGGCATTGACCGAGGGGCAGGTGTGGGGCTTCGATGACTGGCGCACGCTGGCGGCGCTGGGAAGCGGCAGCGCGTTGCTGGTCTGTTTTGTGTGGTGGGAATACCGGACTGCGGCGCCGATGATCGACCTCCGCCTCTTTCGCACGCCAGCTTTCAGTTTCAGTTTGATGGCTGCTTTTCTGATCTTTCTGGCAGGAGCGTTCAATTTTCTCCTGATCCCCTACTACCTGCAGAAGGCGCTCGGCTATTCGCCACAAACGACGGGAGTGACGCTGATCGCCTCGCCGCTGGTGCTCTCGCTCGTGTCACCGATCAGCGGGCGATTGTCGGACCGGTTCGGCGCGCGCTGGTTGGGAATCATCGGGCTGGTGTTGACCACTGCCGGTCTGTTGAGCATGGCGACGCTGACGACCACCAGTTCACAGATGGATGTCGTGCTGCGTCTGATGCTGATCGGCGCCGGCTTTGGGCTATTCCAGTCGCCGAACAACAGTTTGATTATGGGAAGCGTTGCGCGGGCGAACCTGGGGGTTGCGGGAAGCCTGCTGGCAGTTATGCGCACCCTGGGGCAGACGACCGGCGTCGCCATCGCGGGCGCCATCTGGGCGACGCGCGTCATCGCAGCCGCCGGGCAGCAGTATGAGCCGGTGACCGCAGCGCCGTCGTTCGCGCTGGTCGCCGGTATGCATGATGCCATGCTGGTCGCAGCGTTCCTGGCGGCAATCGCCATTGTGCCGACCCTGGTGCGCGGGCAGCCTTCGGGCGAACAGCAGCCAGAAACGGCGCCACAGGTGAAAGCCGGGGGATGAGGGGTCTCCACAGGACGTGCGCTCTTCGGAATACCTGACAATGCTGAAAGGCTGCCTGATGGTTGTTGAGTAATTACTCCGCTCCGGTCCGCGCAGGCGGGCTTCGCCCCGTAGAGCCGAGAGCCAAGAGCCGCGAGCCGCGAGCCGATAACCGAGAGCCGATAACCCAGAGCCGAGAGCCGATAACCGAGGGCATTAGCCCGACGGCAAGAGGCGCATACCGGATGAGATGCTCAATCTCCACCACGTCCGCGCGGGCGTTGCGCGCCCTGATGGATGCGCTTGCTGCGGAGCCAGCCCCGCGTCAGCGGGGCTTCGTGCACTCAGCGCGGGCGTTCACGTCCGCGTGGACGCCGCCGGTTGGTCGAGCTGGGTGGCAAGCGCAGCGCGATCGATGCGACGCTGTAGTTGCTGACCCATCATGCCTGCACCCTATATCCCTATTACAGTTGCAGCGTTTCGGCAACGTCCTCTTCGGCGCGTTCGCGGGCGGAGCCGATGGAAAAGTATTTCGCTTCGGGATGATGGATAACGATGGCTGCCGTGCTCTGCTCCGGCGCCAGTTGCCAGGCTGAGGTCAGGGAAAGGCCGATCTGATCGGCTGGCAGCACGCGGAACAACTTCTCGTGCTCCTCGAGGTCCGGGCAGGCGGGGTATCCCCACGAGTAGCGTTTGCCCTGCATCCCTTTCAACCCCAACTGCTGGCGGATGAGGCGATTCGTGTACTCAGCGAGCGCTTCTGCCAGCGACACGCCCAACCCATGGATGAAATAGGCGCGCGCGTAGTCGCCTGCGTGTTGCAGCGCCTCGGTCAGGTCATCGACCTTGCGCCCCATCGTGACGATCTGCAGCGCCACCACGTCGTACTCACCGCTCTCGCGCGGGCGGAAGTAATCGGCGAGGCAGAGACGTTCACGCTCCGGTTGACGCGGAAAGACGAAACGTGTCAACTCGCGCGGCTGCGCGCCGTTGAGCGCTGAGGGAGGATCGTACACAATTACTTCGTGCCCATCGCTCTGACACGGGTAGTACCCGTACACCACCTGCGGTTCGAGCCAGCCGTCACGTTCCGCCTCACGCACCAGATCGCGCACTTTTGCGTCGAACTCCGCTTTCAGACGCTCCCACTCCTCGCCTTTGGCGTTCTTCGCGCCCCATTGCAGGCGATAGAGCGCATTACGGTCGAGGCATTCGACCACATCCGCCAATTTGATGCGCTTGAGGACACGCGCGCCCCAGAATGGCGGCGTCGGAACCGGCACATCGGTGCGCACCGCCGAACGCACCTTCGAGGCGTCGCTCAGCGTCGCGCGTCCGAGTTCCGCCAGCGCCACGCGACCACGCTGCTTCTTGCCGAGCGCTTCGGCTGCTTCCGCTTTCGTGCGCTCAACAAACGCCTCGCGCATCGCAGGATCCGCCAGGGCATCAACCGTTTCCAGTCCCTCAAATGCGTCCTTGCAATAGAAAACGCCCGGCTCGTAGGGAGTGTGTTCATCAATAAACAGGATGCGCTGACCATACTGCTTGTTGATTGCCGCGCCGCCGACCAGCACCGGGAACTTGAGACCGCGCCGGTGCAGTTCCTGCACGCAGAGCGGCATCTGCTTCGAGGTGCTCACCAGCAGCGCCGACAATCCGATCGCATTGGCGTTGACCTCGACCGCCTTCTCGATAATGGTGTTGATCGGCACCTGCTTGCCGAGGTCGTAGACGGTATACCCGTTGTTGGCGAGAATGGTATGCACCAGGTTCTTGCCGATATCGTGGACATCGCCGTAGACTGTCGCCAGAACGATTTTGCCCTTGGTGACGCCTTCGAGTTTTTCCAGGTATTGTTCCAGGTGCGCAACGGCACGTTTCATCACTTCGGCGCTCTGCAGCACGAAGGGCAGGATCAGTTGCCCTGCGCCGAACAGGTCGCCAACCTCTTTCATCGCTGGCAGCAGAACGGTGTTCAGCACATCAACGGCTGCGGCGTTGCGGAAGGGTGACGCAACGAGCGCCTCGCGCGAAAGGGAGGCGGGATCAATCGAGCCATTGCCATTGTCAGTGCGTGATGTCGCATCACAAATGCGCTCGAAAATAACCTGATCAATGTCCGCCTCGATACCTTCCTTCTTGCGGTGAACAATCTTCCAGTGGATGCGTTGCGCCGCCGTCATGCCTTCGGTCGGATCGGCGCGTTCGGCTTTTGCCGTCGATGCGTGCTCCTCGAAGAACTGAATGAAGCGCGCCAGCGCCTGATCGTCACGGTCGAAGATCAGGTCTTCGCAGACCCTGATCTGATCCGGTGGAATCTCCGCATACGGCATCACGTGCGCCGGGTTGATGATCGCCGTATCGAGACCGGCATCGACGGCGTGTTTGAGGAACACCGAGTTGAGCGCAGCGCGCGCGTGCGGCGCCACGCCAAAACTCAAGTTGCTGACGCCGAGGGTCGTGAAGCACCCGGGAATATGCTGTTTCACCAGTCGAATGCCTTCAATCGTTTCGATGGCGGCGCGGCGCAGTTCCGGCTGACCGGTGGTGATCGGGAAGGTCAGCACATCGAAGATCAGCGCCTCGTTCGGCACGCCATACTCTTCCTGCGCGATCTGCGCAATGCGTCGCGCGATCGCCAGTTTGCGTTCGGCAGTATGCGCCATACCCTCTTCATCGATCGTCATGGCGATGGTTGTGGCGCCGTAGCGCGCCACGAGCGGCATGGTGCGGTCGATTTTGTCGCCGCGTCCCCCTTCGAGCGACACTGAGTTGACAATGGCGCGACCGGGGTAGATCGCCAGCGCCGCGTCGAGCACATCGGCTTCAGTCGTGTCGATCGCCAGCGGCAATTCGATGTTCATGGTCAGCTTTTTCTGCAGTTTGACCATCATCGCCCGCTCATCGGAGCGTTCGGTCATCGCCACGCACACATCGAGGATATGCGCGCCCGAGTCGACCTGTTCGCGCGCCACTTCGAGCACGCCGTCGTAATCGTCGTTCAGCAGCAGGCGCTTGACCTTGCGCGAACCAAGGGTGTTGACCCGTTCGCCGATGATCGTCAGCGTACCTTCCTGCCGTAGCGCAGCCGCGCGCACACCTGATGAGACGCTCGGAATATACTCGATGTCGCGGACTTTCGGCGTCGTTGCGTCGCCGACCACCTCGCGCAGACGGCGAATGTGCGCCGGGCGCGTACCGCAGCACCCGCCGACGATGGCCACGCCGTAGTCGTGAACATATTCGCCTAGAATGCGCGCAAATGGGTCTGGCTCCATTGGATAGACCGTCTCGCCATTGACCTCGATTGGCAGTCCAGCATTGGGAATACAGGAGATCGGCTTGCGCGAGTGCCGCGTCATATACCGGATCGCCTCGCGCATATGCTCAGGACCGGTCGAACAGTTCAGCCCGATCACATCGACCGGCATGGCTTCGAGTGTGGCGACGATAGCGGGCGCTTCGGTGCCGAGGAGCATCTTGCCGGAGAGATCGAGGAACACCTGCGCCTGGACGGCGACATCAGGGCGATTGAGGTCTGCTTTTGCGCGGCGAATACCGTCGAGCGCCGCTTTCACCTCAAGAATATCGACGCTCGTCTCGACCAGGAGCACATCGACGCCGCCTTCGATCAGCGCAGTCGCCTGCTCATAGAAAATGTCGGACAACTGATCGAATGTCACATCGGAAAGCGCCGGATCGTCCGACGACGGAAGTTTGCCGGTGGGACCCATCGAACCCGCCACATACCGCGGCCTGCCGTCGCGCGACTCGAAGGCGTCGGCGACGCGCCGTGCCAGACGCGCAGCCGCGACATTGATCGCATGCGTCTGATCGGCGAGTCCCCATTCTTCCAGACGCGGGCGGGTCGACTGGAAGGTGCAGGTTTCGAGCACATCCGCGCCTGCTTCCATGAACGACGCATGGATCTGTTCGATCACGTCGGGGCGGGTGATGACCAGATAATCGCGCGCGCCAAAGGTCTGTTCACCGCCATAGTCTGCGGCTGTCAGATTGAATGTATCGATACTGGTGCCCATTGCGCCGTCGTAGACCAGGACGTGCTCGCGCAGGGCTTCAAGGTAGGTCGGTTTCTTCTTCAAGGAAACACCTCGTTATCTGTAAGAACTGCTGGCACAGGTGCGATGTTCCGACTGGAGGGCGCTTCGGCGACCAGACGCAGCTTGCAGGATCAGACTTTTCTAGCAAAAAACCTCACGCGCGCGCGTGAGGTTCCGGAAGCCTCATCACCGCTCATCTTCCAGCCTGCGCTGCCGGAATTGCCACCCTGGAGCCGGGGATCAACAGTTCAATTCGCCTGCTCGATCTGTGGCTATGGGTTGGCGGAGCTTCATCGGGCCGGTCCCTCCGCTCCTCTGGATGAGCATATTTAGCCGATAGTATAGCATGGTCGGGGAACGAGCGTCAATGTCAATCGACTCATCGACATCATCCGGCGTTCGCACATCGCTTGACATCTCTTGCCTGGAGTGCTACCATATACCTCACAGAAGGGCGGTTAGCTCAGCTGGTTAGAGCGCCACGTTGACATCGTGGAGGTCACTGGTTCGAGTCCAGTATCGCCCACCAGCATGTAACATGAGAATTGGGAATTGGCGCCTGTGGCTCAGTTCCAATTCTCATTTTTGTTTAGGGATGAGGGGGAAGAAGTTAACCCTTCACCCCTGACCCGCGACCATGCGGTGAGACAAGTGTCTCAGGGGGCAGGGGGTGCAAGGGGAAAAAATAACCCTTCATCCCTGACTCCTGACCCCTAACCCCTGACCCGCGACCATGTGGCGAGTGCTGCGCGTCTTATTTTTCAGTTTCCTGCTTATTTGCCCGGCATGCCGGCACGGGCGCATATTTCGTTCGCGTTTTACGATGAACGTGCGCTGCCCGGTGTGCGGCATTGTGTTCGAGCGCGGCGCCGGCGAGTTCAGCGGCGGGATGGCAATCAATACGGTTGCCACCTCGTCGGTTGCGGTCACCGGTGCGGCGCTGGCGTTTTTTACCGATATGCCGGTCTGGCCGCTGATTGCTGTGCTGACGCTCGTTTCGGTAGCCTTTGCCATCTGGTTCTATCGCCATGCGCGTGCGTTATGGGCAGGCATTCTGTATCTGACCGGCTCGATGCGGGAAGATTAGTTCATGTCACTCTACGAACCTCTGCGCGATGTGATTGTGCGTCTGGTGGTGGAACGTCCGGCGATGCAGCGCTCTACCGCCTCCTGGGCTGAAACGCTTGCCGCGTCGGGCGCGAAACTCAAGACGCGGATGTCCGCCAGCGCCGATACTCCCACAAACCGCCGTCAACTCCGGCACATCATTGGTCTGGAGCGCTGGGGGCAACGCCGGATGCGCGTCGCGCTCGGCGAGCCGTTTACCAATGATGAGATGGACGGGTATCAACCGCCGGTGGATTTGAGCCTCCCCGAACTGATCGATGTGTTCCTCAACACGCGCGACGAAACGGTGCACCTGGCGCGGCGCTGCGCCGCCGATCCACGCGCCGAATCTGTGCTGGTGAAGCACAATCAACTCGGTCCGCTCAGCATTCGCGGTTGGTTGCGGTATCTCGATCTGCACGCTACTTTCGAGGCGCATCGCCTGCGTTGACTGACGCAACGAAGGCTTCGAGCCAGCGCCAGACTGCCTTCAGCGCTTCGACATCAGCCGCCAGATAGACGATTGCCGGGGTCAGTATGTCGAAGGCGTCAACAGGCGATGGGTGCGCGCGCCACTGCCGGTATGCCTCCCATGCCAGCGTCCAGTGGTCGGCGCCGGGGGACCACGTCCACCCCAGCCAGCGCGCAATGGCTTTCAACCCGCCGCCGCGCTGGTCGCTCAATCGGGGGACGGGCAGTGCGACTCGTCTGTTCAATTCGCGCTGCGCGTCGATCATGAACGGAGCGAGCGCCTGGAGTGTTTGCGGATCGGCGCTCTGCTCAAGCATGAGACGTTCGGCTTCCCCCCAGTGCGCCAGCGCGCCGTCGGTTGCGCGCACGGCGCTGAGCACGCGCCGCCATCCCTCCTGCACGGTAGGCGCCCAGACGACGGGTACGCCGTTGAGTCGCGCTGCACCGTCATTGGAAGATGGTTCGACCACGATCACAAAGCGGTCTCCAGACGCGCCGGCAAGCCCGAACGCCCATGGTTCGCGCGTGAGTGGATCGCTCTCGATATCAAGGAAGAACGCAACCTGGGGGAGCGGCGGAATGCTGGCGCTGGTCAGCAATGGCTCTCCGACGATCAGCGCCTGTGCCTGGAGTCGGAGGCGCGCGCCAGCATGCGGCAATCGATCAGGCAGCGTCGTCAGGATTGCAGAGTCGAGCGTCACGACCTGATCGATGCGGTGAATGCCGCGCCGCCGCAGGGCGTTTCCCTGCCGTCGACTCAGTCCAGGAAGGATCGCAATGTCACGGGTTTCACGCGCCGCAGCATCACATGCCATGCGCCACGGACAGAACGGACAATGGTCGCTGTCGAACCAGATTGCCGGATCATCTCTGGCGGCAATGGCAGCCGCACGCTGAACCTGCGCCGTGAACGCAGCGAGTGATGCCGTCTGGCGCTTGATAGATGCCGGACCACGACCATTCGCGCCAAGCCAGAGTTCGCCCGGCGGATCGCTGTCCTCATCCTGCGCATATCGGACGAGCCAGCGCCACGCGTCGAGCAAAAGCCGGTCCCAAGGGGTGGGACGGGCATGCAGCACAATGGCGGCTGGCTGGTATGTCCATGCGCCGGATGGGGCAGAAGAGCGGCGCAGTAAGAGATCTGGCGCACCGTGCAACAGGCGACCGCCGATGGGCGCTTCGAGCGCTGCGCCGACAATGGCTGCCGCACCGCGCCGGATGGCGCTGCGTGTCTGCGCGATTCGTTCGTCCCACGTGAGTGATGAGAGATCTTCGACGCCATCAATTGCGGCGATGATGCGGCGTTTGTGGGTGGTGCGCAGCGCGATCCGCGCGCGCGCGTCGGCGGTCGGCGCGATCTCCGGCGGTGGACTGCCGCGCCAGTCGAGCCAGATGCGTCGTTCACACCGCATCAACCATGCCAGATCGTCGGCGTTGAGCGGCGGAAGATTGGCGAAGATGTCAGGCATGCTGGTAGAAACGCAAGATAGCCGTCGTCATAGTTCTGCTGGAAACGCTCCAGGGAAGACGTGATTCGCGGGCGAGGCTTCGTTCGTGTGTATGCCTTCTTCCTTCGAAGGACGAGATGCGATCCCGCCCATCCTAAAGCCGCACCCCTGATCCCCTAACCCGCCATCTCCCGCAGTTGCGCAATAATGCCTGGCAGAACGTCGAGCACGACATCCACATCAGCATCAGTGTTGTCACGCCCAAAGGTGAAGCGCACGGCGCCGGGGAGCGCAGAAGCGACTTCCGGCGCTGTGTCTGCGCCGGTTGCGCGCGCCAGCGCCAGCAGCACATGGGACGGCTCAAGCGAGCCGCTGGTGCAGGCAGACCCGCTCGATGCCGCAATGCCATGCTGATCGAGCAGCAGCAGAATGCTTTCGCCTTCCACCCCCTCGAACGACAGACTGACGTTGTTGGGCAGGCGACGTGTTGGATGCCCGTTGAGGCGCGCGCCTGGAACCCGTTCCAGAATGCCCCTTGCCAACCGGTCGCGCAGGCGCGCACAGTGAGCGCTATCGTCTGCACGGCGCTCCTCCGCCAGGCGCAGCGCCGTCGCCATGCCAACGATGCCGGGCACATTCTCAGTTCCCGCCCGCCGCCGCCGCTCCTGCCCGCCGCCGGTAATCTGCGGCAGCAGCGGCGTCCCCCGGCGAATGTACAGCGCGCCGACCCCCTTGGGTCCATAGAACTTGTGTGCAGCGATCGTCATGAGATCGACATGGAGCGCATGCACATCGAGCGGCAACGCGCCCGGCGCCTGGACGGCATCGGTGTGAAAGGGGACACCGCGCTCGCGGCAGATGGCGCCGAGTTCGGCAACGGGTTGAATTGTGCCAATTTCGTTGTTGGCATACATAATCGATACCAGCACAGTATCCGGGCGAAGCGCCGCACGCAGATCGTCG
>Ga0308410_1002170_pt1 | contig 11321 bp, 9 predicted proteins | sample HotsprOSTMatCore_FD_203467 | JGI IMG/M metagenome (GOLD analysis project Ga0308410, IMG submission 203467) | Hot spring phototrophic mat microbial communities from Octopus Spring, Yellowstone National Park, Wyoming, United States -... | ecosystem: Environmental > Aquatic > Thermal springs > Hot... | reverse complement strand
CTAGCAGCCTGTCCGAGAACTCCCTGGCCGGGTTGTGAAGGGTCTGATTCTTTTGCTGGATGAGCAAGACGTTCCGCGCCTGGGATGTTGACCAAGGCTGGGTGCTGCCGCCGTCGCTGCACGACTTCGTGCCGCCGGGGCATTTGGCGCATTTCGTGCGGGACACGGTGCGCGAGGCGCTGGACCTGTCGGCGATCCTCGGGTCCTACACGGAGGATCGCGGGCAGCCGCCCTATCATCCGGCGATGCTGGTGGCGCTGCTGCTGTATGGCTACAGCCGCGGCCTCTACTCGTTGCGGCAGTTGGCGCGCGCCTGCGAGGAGCGCGTGGACGTGATGGCAGTGACCGGGCTGCAGCGGCCGGATTTCCGCACCATCAGCGACTTCCGCAAGCGGCATCTGGCGGCGCTGGGCGATCTCTTCGTGCAGGTGCTGCGCCTCTGCCGGGCGGCGGGGCTGGTCAAGCTTGGCCATGTGGCGATCGACGGCACCAAGCTGCGGGCGAACGCCAACCGCAACCGCGCGATGAGCTATCGGCGCATGCGCGAAGCGGAGGCGAAGCTCGCTGCCGAGGTGGCCGCCTGGTTCGCGCGCGCCGAGGCTGCCGACAGCGAGGAGGACGCGACGCAGGAACGCGACCGGCGCGGCGACGAGATGCCGGCCTGGGTGGCGGACAGGCAGCGGCGCCTCGAGACAATCCGCGCTGCCAAAGCCGCACTCGAAGCCGAGGCCGCCTCCGGGCCGGACCATGACGGTCCGAACGGGCCGGGGGCGTCCTCGGGCATGCGGGGCCGCAACGGCCATTGGCCAAGCCCGGGCGAGCCACCGCCCGACAAGGCGCAACGCAACTTCACCGATCCCGACAGCCGCATCCAGCCCAGCCCCGGCGGTGGCGTCATCGCCGGCTACAACGCCGGGGCCGCGGTCGATGCCGCGCACGGCGTGATCGTCGCCCACGCCGTGCAGACCAACCCCGCCGACTTCGCCGCGCTGATCCCGCTGGTCGATGCCGTGCGTGTCAACCTCGGTGCCAAGCCGCGCGAGGTTTCCGCCGATGCCGGCGTCGCCTCCGAAGCCAACCTCAACGCCATGGCAGCACGCGGTATCCGCGCCTACCTCGCCCCCGGCCGCGCCCGCCACGGCGACGGACACGAGGCCGGACACAGGCGCTTCACGCAATGTCCGAGGATGGCCGCCATGGCCAGGACCATCCGCCGCGCCGGCTGCCGCAGCCGCTACCGCCTCCGCAAACAGGTCGTCGAGCCGGTCTTCGGACAGATCAAGCAGGCCAGAGGCTTCCGCCAGTTCCTCCTCCGCGGCCTCGACAAGCTCCGCCGCGAGTGGGCCATGCTCTGCACCGCCCACAACCTCCTCAAGCCCGCCAAAGCACACGCCCGATCCAACAAACCAACCACCGTGCCAGCGCACATCACCAAACAAAGTGCCCTTATCCACACAGGCTGCTAGCCGCTCTTAGCGCGGCCCACGCCGGAGCCACGCCGCCATCAGCAGCGCCGGCAGCGCGAACACCGCCCAGGCGAAGCGGTAGCCCGCTGCGAGGGCAGCGAGCCCGAACAGCGGCGGCAGCGCGATCTGGCCGATCTGGGCGAAGAACAGCACCCCCCCGGTCACCGAGCCGGCGCGGCCGGGCGGGGCGAGGCGGGCGACCTCGGCCAGCATCAGGCCGTGGAACGCCATCACGGTCGCGGAGTTGAGCACGAGCGCGCCGAGCACGATCGGGTCGGAGGCCGATGCGGGCAACAAGGCCATCGCGCCGAAGGCGAGGGCTGTGCCAAGGCCGATGCCGGCCAGCAGCCGCCGCGGCGCGACGAAGCGCCCGCCGAGCCAGCCCCACAGGATGCGCCCAGGGATCGCGACGAGCGTGGCGACGCTGAACAGCCCGCCGGCCGCGGCGAGGCTGCGCCCCTGGGTCTCGACCAGGAACACCACGACGAAGGTGGTGTGCACGAACTGCAGCCCGACATAGCACATCGCCATCGCGGTGATGGTGCCGACCCCCGGCCCCCAGGCGGAGCGGATCGTCTCGCCCATCGCGGCCAGCCCGAGGGCCGCGCCCGGATCGCGGTCCGTGTCGCAGCGGGCGCGCCAGGGCTCCAAGGCCGCTGCGAAGACGATGCAGAGCAGCGCGCAGAGCCCGAGCGAGCCGCGCCAGCCGGCGAATGCGGCGAAGGCCGGGGCGACCACGCCGGTCATCGCCACGCCGAGCGGCACTCCGGTCTGCTTGATGCTGAAATAGAGGGGCTGCTGTCGGCGCGGCACGACGCGGGCCAGCACGTGCGAGGAGGCGGGCGTGGAGACGGTGGAGCCGAGCCCGACCAGCAGGCCGCCGATCGCGATCGCGACCACGCCTGCCGGCGCGCCGAGGGCGACGCCGGTGCCGGCGATCGCAAGCGAGACCTGGCTCACCCGGTATCCGCCGTAGCGTCTGAGGAACCCTCCGACGCCCACCGTGCCCGCCATCGCCGCAGCGGCGGCGAGCGCCGTGTAGCTGCCGGCGAGAGAGGGATCGACGCCGAGTTCGGCGCCGATCGGGGGCGCCAGCACCGGCACGATCCCGCGCGTGAAAGTCGCGAAGGCCTGCTGCACCAGCATGGCCAGCGTGGCGGTGAGGGCGAGCGACAAGCGATCTGCCTCGCGGACGAGTTCGTCCCACCCTAAGCCGGCCATGCTGCGGTGCAACCCTGCGCGGGCGCGCTGGCTCCGGCAGCCTGCGACCCAGGTCGCCGCGGCGACGTTGGGGCGCGCCGCGCGAGGCGGATATAGTGCGGACGGCGGCAGCGCCGCCACCCGACCCGCCATCCATCGTGGAGCGCCTGATGCGCATCCTGCTTGTTGAGGACGACAAGGACGTCTCGCGTTTCATCGCGAAGGGCCTGAAGGAAAGCGGCCATGTCATCGACCATGCCGACAACGGCCGCGACGGCCTTTTCCTCGCGGCGTCCGAGAACTACGACCTGATCGTGCTGGACAGAATGCTGCCTGGCGGCATGGACGGGCTGCGGCTGCTCGAGACCCTGCGCGCCACCGGCTCGAAGGTGCCGGTGTTGTTCCTCTCCGCGCTCGCCCAGGTCGATGACCGCGTGAAGGGCCTCAAGGCGGGCGGGGACGACTACCTGACCAAGCCCTTCGCCTTCACCGAACTGCTTGCCCGGATCGAGGCGCTCGGCCGGCGCGCGCGCGGCGAGGGGCCGGTGACGCGGCTCGCGATCGCCGATCTCGAGATGGACCTGCTCGCGCGCAGCGTGAAGCGGGCCGGCCGCACGATCGAACTCCAGCCGCGCGAGTTCCGCCTGCTCGAGTTCCTGCTGCGCAACGCCGGCCAGGTGGTGACGCGCACCATGCTGCTCGAAGCGGTGTGGGACTACCATTTCGATCCGCAGACCAACGTGATCGACGTGCATGTCTCGCGCCTGCGCCAGAAGATCGATCGCGGCTTCGGCTTCCCGCTGATCCACACCGTGCGCAACGCCGGCTACATGCTCCGCGCCGATCAGTGAGCACCGGTGCGCACCCGCCGAAGCCCGAGGGTGATGGCGCCCTGCACCGGCTGGTGCGCTCCATCGGCTTCCGGATCGCCGCGCTGCACGCGGTGCTGCTGATCGCCTCCGGCGCAGCCCTCGGCGCCTTCTTCTGGTGGAACACAGCGGGTTACCTCAACCGCCAGGTGGACCAGTCTCTGCGCAAGGACGTCGCCCTGATGAGCGCGCGGTTCGACGATGGCGGGGTCGATGCGGTGGTCCGCACGATCGCGCAGCGGCTGGCCGAGGGCTCGGACGAGGAGGAGGTCTTCCTCCTGATCGGACCGGACGGCAGGTCGATCGCCGGCAATCTCGAGGTCTGGCCGGCCGGCGTGCCGGTCGACGCACAGCGGATCGAGGCGCCGATCCGGCATGACGGCATCACCTCCACCGGGCGTCTCTATGCGATGGAGCTCGGCGGCGGCTACCGCCTGATCGTCGGGCGCGATGTCGCCAACCGCGTGCGGCTGCGCGAGCTGGTCGGCGATGCGGTGCTGTACGGCTCGGCGCTCGCCGTGCTGCTGGCCGGGCTCGGCGGCGCGCTGGTGCAGCGCGTGTTGCAGCGGCGGATCGACCAGGTGGCGGTGACGGCGGTGGCGATCGGCCATGGCGACCTGTCGCGCCGCGTGCCGCTGACCGGCGCCGATGACGAGTTCGACGAGCTCGCGCGCACCTTCAACGGCATGCTCGACCGGATCGGCGGGCTGATGGACGGCGTGCGCCAGGTCTCGAACGCGATCGCGCACGATCTGCGCACGCCGATCGCGCGCACCCGCGCGCGGCTCGAAGAGTCGCTGCGCGACGCCGGCGGGGAGGGCGAGCTGCGCGCCGCGATGGAGCGCGGCATCGCCGAGCTCGACGGCATCATTGCGGTCTTCCAGGCCATCCTGCGGATCGCCGAGATCGAGGCGGGCGCGCGCCGTTCCGCCTTTGCGCCGTTCGACCTCTCGACGCTGCTCGCGGACGCCGCGGAGCTCTACGAGGCGGTGGCGGAGGAGAAGGATGTCCGGCTGGAAGCGGCGCCGCCCGCCGGGCTTGGCATGGTCGGCGACCGCGACCTGATGCTGCAGGCGGTCGCGAACCTGCTGGACAACGCGATCAAGTTCACGCCGGCCGGCGGGCTGGTGCGGCTCACCGCCGCCCGCCGGGGAGAGACGGTCGAGATCGTCGTTGCCGACACCGGCCCCGGCATTCCGGAGACGGAACGGCCGCGCGTGACGGAGCGCTTCTACCGTGCTGAGACGAGCCGCGGCACGCCAGGCTCGGGGCTGGGTCTGACGCTGGTCGAGGCAGTGGCCCATCTGCATGCCGGCACGCTCGACTTTGAAGGCGATCCCGCGGGAGGGCCGGGCTTGCGCGCCGTGCTGCGGCTGGCGTGCGGCGAGGTGCCGCGGCTCGTCCGCGCTGCGGACGCGCAGCGGCGCCGGGCGCCGAGCCTTGCGGCGGAGCCGGGGCCGGGCCGCCTGCCGGTCGGCGCAGCGCCGGGCGGGCAGGCATCGGGCTGACACCGCCCGCACGCTTCGGATGCGCCGCTTCTCGGCAGCGCCCGTGTCGGAGGCCGCTCGACGACGGCTCAGCGCGCCGCGAGTGACGCCGGATCCGCGCCAACAGCGGATTGCTGCGGCCTCGCAGCGGTCAAGACACCGTCAGCGTTTACCGGCCTTGGCCACCGCTTCCGCGTCGACCCGTTCTCGAACGGGCTCTTAGTCGTCCTTCTTGTCTTCGCCAGCTGCGCCGCTGTTGAGCTGAATGTAGTTCTGGATGCCGATCCGCGCGATCAGCTCGAACTGCGTCTCGATGAAGTCGACGTGGTGCTCCTCGTCGCGCAGGATCGCCGAGAGCAGGTCCCGCGAGGGAAAATCACGTACGCTCTCGCAATAGGGGATGGCTTCGCGCAGATCGGCCATCGCCTTCTCCTCGATGGTCTTGTCGCATCTGAGGATTTCCTCGACGGTCTCGCCGATCAGTATCTTGTTGAGCCGCTGCACGTTGGGGATGCCCTCGAGGAACAGGATCCGCTGGATCAGCTTGTCGGCGTGCTGCATCTCCTCGATGCTTTCGCCGTATTCGAGTTTGCCGAGCTTGGTCACGCCCCAGTTGTCGAGCATCCGGGCGTGCAGGAAGTACTGGTTCACGGCAGTGAGCTCGTTGGTCAGAACCGTGTTCAGATACTCGATGACTTTGGGGTCGCCCTTCATCGTTCGCTCCTTCCAGGCCGCGCGGTCGGCCATGGTCAAGATGATGCGGCTCGCCCCTGCGTCAAGAAGAGAGCATTCGGAATCAATGAGTTACGAGTGAGACGCGTTCGCGCCCGGGCTACTCGTAGGCGGCGGCCAGGGCTGCTGCCGGCACGGCATGGCCGCGCTGACGAGCGTGGTGATCGGCGACGATCTCGCGGATCGTCTGCCCACACATGCCGCAATCCGGACGGCAGTCGCAGCGCGCCCACACGCCCTTGCAGCAGGTCGCGCCATTCGCCGCGGCGGCGCGGATGGCCCGGTCGGAGAGGCCATTGCAGAGACACACGAGCATGCCGTGCTTGTACTCCTCCACGGCGTCGATTGCAACTGGCTCGCATTCGCGATTCAGCGCCCGACGCTGCGGCGGCTTCGCCGCCGGCGCGCTTGCCCGCCATGCGATGGATCAACGCGTCGGTGCCGCGATGACCGGCACCGGCGGCCCGCATCAGGCCGCCACCGCCTCCTTGGCCACGGCCTTGTCCTCCGGCGCGTCCGCCTCGTAGCCGGGGGGCGGGCGGAAGCCGCGCACCGCCTTCTCCATCAGGGTCGCCAGATGGATCGCCGTGCGGTCCTGGTACGGCCCGGCGATGATCTGCACGCCGAGCGGCAGCCCGCCCTTGGCGAGCCCGATCGGTGCGACCGTCGCCGGCAGGTAGCAGACGCCTGAGATGCCGGCCCAGAACAGCTGGGTCGTGGTCGGCTGCGGCTCGCCGTTGACGGTGATCATCCGCTCATGCCGTTCGCCCGCATGGTCGTGCGGGAAGGCGGTGCCGGCGGCCACCGGGCAGAGCAGCACGTCCCACTCCCTGAAGAACGCGACCCAGGCCTGGCGCATGCGGTGGCGGACCTCGTTCAACTGCAGCCACACGCGGTGCGGCAGCGTGTTGCCGCGCGCCATCAGCGCGATGTAGTCGGCCGCCTCGTCGCCGCGCTTGGCCGCCTCTTCGGTCCAGCGCGCCACCTGCTCGGGCGAGAGCCGCGCCGAGGTGGCCGCGCGCAGCAGCAGCACATAGACCTTCCACAGCTCGGCCATGTCGATCTCGGGGCGAGCGGCGAGATCGACGCGCGCTCCCTCCTTCTTCAGCGGCCGCGCCAGCGCCTCGATCTTGCTGGCGTATTCCTCCTCGACCGGCGCGACCGGGTGGTTCGCCAGGATCGCGATCCGCATGCCCTTGATCCCGGGCAGGCGCGGCTTCGGCAGGGTGAGCTTCCAGCCGGTGGCGTCGATCTCGTCAGGGCCGGCGATCACGTCGAGCGCCACCATCAGGTCGGCGCCGCCGCGCGCGAGCGGCCCGATCACCGAGATGTCGGACGGCGCGATCGTGCCGAGCGACTGCCCGCGCGGCGAGCAGATGCCGAAGCTAGGCTTGTGGCCGTAGACGCCGCAGTAATGCGCCGGGTTGCGGATCGAGGAGCCGATGTCCGAGCCGAGTTCGAGCCCAGTGAGGCCAGCCGCCAGCGCCGCGGCAGAACCGCCCGAGGAGCCGCCCGGCGTGCGCGTGGGGTCCCAGGGATTCCTGGTTGTGCCATAGACCGCGTTGTAGGACTGCCAGTCCGCCAGCATCAGCGGCACGTTGGACTTGCCGAAGATCACCGCGCCGGCGCTGCGCAGGCGGCTGACCGCGACCGCGTCCTCCTTGGCGACGTTGTCCTTGTAGGCCGGATCCCCCCACGTCGTGGGCAGGCCCTGGACGTTGAAGCTCTCCTTCACCGTCATCGGCACCCCGTGCAGAGGCCCGGCGATGTCGCCGCGCGCGAGGCGGCGGTCGAGCAGGGCGGCATCCTTGCGCGCACGCTCCGCGTCCAGCACGACGATCGCATTCAGCGCCGGGTTGTAGGCCTCGACCCGCCTCAGATAGAGCTCGAGCAGCTCTGCGCTGCTGATCTTCTTCTGGCGGATCATGGCGGCGAGCTTCGTCGCCGACGCGAAAGCGATGTCGTTCATGCGGAGATCTCCTTGAGGCGGGCGGGCACAATCGGCCGCGCGCGCTCGTTCCGCAAGCCCGGCCGGCGCATGCGGACCTTGCGCAGGGCAGGAGACTGGCCGCCGCTCCGCCCCGCTGCCGCTCCATCCTCGGCGTGAGCAGCCTGGGCCCCCAGCCGCGACGCCGTCACCTGGAGCCGATGGGGGGGGACGGCGTGGCCGGCATCGCCAGGTGGCAGGCGCGCCAAGCGCCTGCCGGCGATCACGTCGCCCCGCTCCGCCCTTTCCCGCAGGGCTGCGAGCCCACGCCGCACCCGGACGAACGGCCCGTCCGCGGCCGTCTGCGCGCGGTAGAGGTGCGTGGCCTCGGCCCTACCGCCCCGTTGCGCCAGGGCGAGCCGCGCGGGCTCGGCCTTGCGGCCCGGCCGGACGGCTCACAGTTTCGCGGCCGACGGATCGATCCAGCCGATATTGCCGTCGTCGCGCCGGTACACCACCGCGAGCGAGCCGGTCTTGCGGTCGCGGAACATCAGCACCGGGGCATCGGCGAGATCGAGCCGCATCACCGCTTCGCCGACGGTGAGTGTCTCGATCTCGGTGGGCAGTTCGGCCACCACCGCGGCGTGATCGCCGTTCAGTTCGAGCGTCTCGCCCTCCGCGGGCTCGGCGTCGCGCACGGGCTCGGGGCGCAGCACGTACTGCATCACCTTCTCCGGCCGCTCGCGGTGCGCGAGGTCGCGCGCGTGGTCGTTCACCTTGCGCCGGTAGCGGCGCAGCCGCTTGCCCAGATGCTCGGCCGCGGCGTCGAAGGCGGCATGCGCGTCCTGCGCCTCGCCCTCGCCGCGCAGGATGATGTTGCGCGCCGCGTGCATGGTGATGTCGCACATGAAGAAGGCACGCGCCTTGGAGAACACCACCTGCGCCTCGATCGCGTGATCGAAATACTTGGCCGCGAGGTTCCCAAGCTGCTCGGTGACGTAGGTCTGCAGCGCTTCGCCCACATCGACCTGCTTGCCCGAGACGGTGATCTGCATCGCTCGATCCTCATGTCAGGGCGGGCTCGGTGCGAGACAGCCCGCCGGTTGCCGCCGGCGCGGCCCGTGCCGCGTCAGACCGGGACGGCCTTCTCCCGACGCCTTTGCACGGACGAGGGGATGCCAAGGCCTTCGCGATATTTGGCCACCGTGCGGCGGGCGATGTCCACACCCTCGCGTCGCAGGATGGCGACGATCTGGTCGTCCGACAGCACGGCGTCGGGGTCCTCGGCGTTGATCAGTTCGCGGATGCGGTGGCGCACGCTCTCCGAGGAGTGCGCTTCGCCGGCGGTGCCGGCGATCGCGGTGGTGAAGAAGAACTTCATCTCGAGCGTGCCGCGCGGGGTGGCGATGTACTTGTTGGCGGTGACGCGGCTGACGGTGCTCTCGTGCAGGTCGACGGCGGTGGCGATGTCGCGCAGGATCAGCGGGCGCAGATGCGTGATGCCATGGCGGAAGAAGCCGTCCTGCTGGCGCACGATCTCCGCCGCCACCTTCAGAATCGTGCTTGCGCGCTGCGCGAGGCTCTTGACCAGCCAAGTGGCGTTCGCCCAGTGCTCGGCGATGAAGGCCTTCTCGTCGCGCGACTTCGCCCCGGCGGCGACGCGCGCGTAGTAGGCGCCGTTCGCGAGCACGCGCGGCATGGTCTCGGGGTTCAGTTCGACGATCCAGCCGCCGTCCTCGGCGCGGCGCATCAGCACGTCCGGCACCACCGTGGTCGCGGGCTCGGCCTCGAACGCCGTGCCCGGCTTCGGATCGAGCCGCCTGAGCTCGGCGATCATCTCGGCGAGGTCTTCGGCACCCACTTCGCAGGCCGCCATCAGCGCGCGCATGTCGCGCTTGGCCAGCAGGTCGAGATTGTCGAGCAGGGCGGCCATCGCCGGATCGTAGCGGTTCTTCTCGCGCAGCTGGATCTCGAGGCACTCGCGCAAGCTGCGCGCGAGCACGCCGGGCGGATCGAAGCGCTGCATCCGCGCCAGCACCGCCTCGATTCGCGGGCGCCCGCAGCCGAGCGAGGCCGCGAGCGCGTCGAGATCGAGCGCGAGCCGCCCGGCCGGATCGAGCCCGGCGATCAGGCAGGCGCCGATGAGGCGGTCGGTCGGGTCGCCGATCGACAGGCGCAGCTGCTCGCCGAGATGCTCGCGCAGGCTGCGGCGCTCGACGGCAAGGTCCTCGACATCCCGCCAGTCGTCGTCGAAGTCGGGCCGGCCGCCGCGCCCGCCGGCCGCGCCGGCGCCCGGCACGTAGCCGCCATCGGCCGCGCCGCCGGCGTCGTAGACGTTGCCGAAATCGGCATCGAGCGGGGCCTCGCCGGCGCCGGCGACCGCCTCGCGCGCATCGGCGAGCGGCGGCGTCTCCTCGGGTGCCGGCGGCGGGGGTGTCTCGGTGCTCGGCCGGTCGTCCCGCTCCAGCAGCGGGTTGCGCTCGAGCTCCCGCTCGACCCAGGCCTGGACCTCGAGATTGGAGAACTGCAGGAGCTGGATCGCCTGCCGCAGCTGCGGCGTCATCACCAGCGCCTGGCCGAGGCGGAGATCGAGCCGCGGACCGATCGCCATGTGCGGTTCCCCGGAGGCCCCTAGAGCGAGAAGCGCTCGCCGAGATAGACCCGGCGAACCCCGTCATGCGCGACGATGTCTTGCGGCTTGCCCTCCATCATCACCTGGCCGTCGTGCAGGATGTAGGCGCGGTCGATGATCTCGAGCGTCTCGCGGACGTTGTGGTCGGTGATCAGCACGCCGATCTCGCGGTCCTTCAGATGCGCGACCAGATCCCGGATCTCCGCGACCGCGATCGGGTCGATGCCGGCAAGAGGCTCGTCCAAAAGAATGAAATTGGGGTGAGTGGCGAGCGCGCGCGCGATCTCGACGCGCCGCCGCTCGCCGCCCGAGAGCGCGAGCGAGGGCGTGCGGCGGAGATGGCTGATCGAGAACTCGGCGAGCAGTTCGTCAAGCATCGCCTCGCGCCGGTCGCGGTCGGGCTCGGCCACTTCGAGGACGGCGCGGATGTTCTCCTCGACCGTGAGGCCGCGGAAAATCGAGGCCTCCTGCGGCAGGTAGCCGAGGCCCAGGCGGGCGCGGCGATACATCGGCAGGGTGGTGATGTCGGCCCCGTCCAGGCTGATGCGGCCGTAATCGGGGCGGACCAGGCCGACGATCAGGTAGAAGCAAGTGGTCTTGCCGGCGCCGTTGGGCCCGAGCAGACCGACCGCCTCGCCGCGCTGCACCGAAAGCGAGACGTTGCGCACGACGGGGCGCTTCCGGAAGCGCTTGCCCAGATTGGTCGCGACCAGCCCGCCGCTACCGGCCACGACCTGCAGCGCCGGGCCTGCCGCGCGGCCCGGGGGCGCATCGGGCGGGCTCATCGGCGTGGCGCCGGCGCAGGGGGCGGCGGCAGGGCGGCCGGCGCCGGCGGGCGGCGGTCCTCCGGCACGATCATGCCGGCCACACGCCCGCCCGGCGCCGGCAGCAGCCGCGACACGCCGGTCTTCATGTTCACCTCGCCATAGGCGCCGTTGAGCTGGTTCTGCCCGCGCGTGATCCGGACGTTGCCGAAGACGCGCGCCAGCCCGTCGCCCGGCGAGGTGA
>Ga0308410_1002166_pt1 | contig 11332 bp, 11 predicted proteins | sample HotsprOSTMatCore_FD_203467 | JGI IMG/M metagenome (GOLD analysis project Ga0308410, IMG submission 203467) | Hot spring phototrophic mat microbial communities from Octopus Spring, Yellowstone National Park, Wyoming, United States -... | ecosystem: Environmental > Aquatic > Thermal springs > Hot... | reverse complement strand
TGGGCCCTGGCGACCCCTTCATGGTACAGGTCCCGGGGCCCCAGCCTGAGGCAGTCCAGGTCGGCGTGGACTACTGGGTCCAGAGCCCACACCTGATCCGCGCCAAGGGACGCCCGAGAAAGGTTGTGGACAAAGAGGCGAATGTCCTGAGTGAGTTTGAGGCCTACGTGCTGGTGCAGGCCAGGACGGATGCCGACCTCGCGCATGTGCTCTCCCGCGCCTGCTCGCGGTGTGTTCATCACGCGAGCAATGTGGCTGGCGAGTGTGACCTGGCAGGACGCCTGCGCCTGGGGGCACACGCGCTCGTGCTGGACAACGAGCGGGTCATTCCTCGCTGCATGCAGTTTCGTCTTGCCGCCCCCGCGCTGCTTCCAGTGCTGTCCCCGCTCGGGCCAGTCTCCTACCAGGAGTGGGTCATAGGGTTATGGCGCTCTTTGATCGTCCCGGCTCTCTGGGACGGGCAGACGCCCCTTTCTCCTGTGCAGCTTGCTTCCCTGGCATGGGCAGCGCAGCTTGAGGGCGCAATCAAGAGCGGGATGCAGGCCGTCTACGACCCGCATGCCGGGAAACTGAGCAGCATTCAGAAGGTCTCCCTGCAGCAGCTGTGCAGGACGACCCGCGCCAGGAGAGTGTGAAGGGATGGACACAGATGCGGAAGCTTTCTATGTGTGGTTGCTCGGGCAGCGCAATCTCGACGAAGACACTGCCTGGAGGTACTCGCAGGCCATAAGGCCGTTCCTTGCGTTCCTGGAGCGGGAAAAGCTCCCGCTCTCAGTGGAATCCGCCAGACGCTACCTGGAGCTGGAGCGCCAGCGCGGCGTGGCGCCGCGGACCTTGGGGGGAATATGCACGGCGCTGAACCACTACTTCGCTTTCCGGGGAATGCAGGCCCGGGTTTCGCCGCCGGTGGTCCAGCGCTCGCTGCCCCGGCCACTCAGCGAGCAGGAGGAAAGAGCGCTTCTCAGAGCTGCTGCCGAGATGCCGGGGCAGATCTTCTACCTCGCCCTAGGGCTCTGCTTGGAGACAGGTCTGGGCCCCCGCGTGGCTGCGCTGCGCGGCATCGACTACTCCCATGGCTGCATTTACTGGAAGGGCAGGGCCTATCCCCTCTCCCCGGACCTGGACCACGTCGTGCGGCAGCGGGCAGAAGCGGTGGGCCCCGAGGGGTACCTGGTGAGCCCTGATGGGCCGCTCACGGCCGCCGCGCTGCGGAGAATACTCCGGCGCGTGTTTGAGGCTGCCGGCGTCAGCACCAGGCGGGTCACGCAGCGCCTGTACTACACCTACGCCCGCCGCGTCCTCTGCGCGGGACGCAGTCAGGACTTGCTCGTCGTGCGCTCTCTCCTCGCTGCCTGTGAGGAGGACCGGGCCAGGTGGCACATCGAGCAGGCCGTTGCCCTCGTCGGTGTGGACAGGGCACAGGCTCTGCTCAAAGAATTGATCGGGAAAACGGAGGACAGGAATGGACGAAACCAGGACAAAGATAGCGGCAAGAACAGATAGCCAGAAAACAGCGAAACCGGAAAAGAAGCTCCTGCCGCCGGAAAGGTGGGGGGTCTTCGACCAGGAGCTCCTGGAAAAACTGCAGCGCCGCAAAGTGCGGCTGCTCATGCATGATGGCTCCGTCATCCAGGGGGTGCTTGTGGGGTACAACCGCTACACGTACACGCTCCTGGTCAACGAGCGGGTCCTCTGCGTCAACAAAGGCTTTGTCGTCACGCTTGAGAAGGCGGGAGGCGAGGTATGAGAGAGCGTCCTTTCAGGGTGCTGAAGAGCGGCGAGCTGGAGATCTGCTGGCAGGGCCCTGGCTGGTACAGGCGCTCGCGCGAGAGACCCCGCTTCTATCTCGTCTGCGCCATCCGCGAAGCCAACCCCGCCGATGCTGTCTGGGCAACAAGACCCGAGGAGCTGCCAGGATGCAGGAAGGCAGCGTAGGCAATCTCGGCGACTTCCGGCAGTACCTCGAATCCCTGGGGCGCGCAGAGCTCACGGTGCGGGGGTACTTGCAGGACATGCGCGACTTTGCGCGCTGGTTTGCGGGGACAAACGGGGTGGAGCTTTCCCCCGAGAGGCTCACGTCCCAGGACGTGCGCGAGTACAGGCAGCACCTTCTTGCGGTGAGGCGCGCAAAGCCCGCGCTTGTGAACAGGAGAATTGCAGCCATAAGGGCCTACGTGCGCTGGGGCAGGCGCGAGGGGCTGATTCAGGGGAACCCGCTTGAGGGGGTGAGGCCTGTGAGGGAGCAGGAGAGGGGGCCGAGGTGGCTCACCCGGCAGGAGAGGAACGCTCTGGTGCGGGAGCTTGAGCTCATGGTGCAGGGCTCAAGGACGCCTCACTGGCGGGTGCAGGCGATAAGGGATAGAGCAGTGGTGCTCCTCATGCTGCATGCGGGTCTGCGGGTGGGGGAGCTCGTCTCTCTTGAGGTGGGAGACATAGAGCTTGGGGAAAGGAGCGGCGAGGTGCGGGTGCGCCGCGGCAAGGGCGGCAAGGAGAGGACAGTGCCGCTCAACGCCGAGGTCAGGCGCGCGCTGTGGGATTGGCTTGAGGTGAGGCCGAAGGTCGAGAGCCCGTATCTCTTCGTTGGCAAGGGAGGGGGGAGGCTGAGGGATAGCGGCGTGCAGAAGAGGGTGGCTGAGATCGGAAGAAGAGCTGGAGTTGAGCTCACGCCGCATGTCCTGCGGCACACGTTTGCGCGCATGCTTGTTGAGGCAGGTGTTGGGCTTGAGAGGGTGGCGGCGCTCCTTGGGCATGAGAGCCTGGACACGACGAAGGTTTACCTCACGCCCTCGATGGCCGACCTGCAGGAAGCGGTGGAGAGGGTGTCGGGCTAGGGAAGGAGGCGGCACATGCTGAGGATACTGCACTTTGCCGACTTGCATCTTGAGCGGCCCTTCGGGAGCATCGCCACGACCGGGAGACCCGGAAACCTGCCGCGGGAACTCCTGCGGCGCTGCCTGGAGAGGACAGTCGACCTCGCCCTCGAGAGGAAAGTGGACGCTATAACGCTGGGCGGCGACCTCTTCGAGCATGAGCATTTCACGGCGGGCGCGCTGAAGTTCGTCCAGGAGCAGTTCCGCCGGCTGGGGAGCATCCCGGTTTTCATCTCTCCGGGCAACCACGACCCCCATATGGCCGGGTCCCCCTACAGGCAAGAGGGCTGGCCGGAGAACATCAGGCTGGCGCGCAGCCCGGGGCTTGAGCCTTTCCCCCTGGACGACTCGACCTGCATCTGGGCCGGCGCCTTCGCGGCGCCAGTGCGGCGCGACTGTCCCGTTGCCGGCTTCCAGGTCCCGCAGGATGGAAGGCGGCACATTCTGCTCCTGCACGCCGACTTGGGCAAGGACGAGAGCGATTACTGCCCCCTGCCCCTGCCTGCCCTACAGGGGGCGGGGTTTGGCCTTGCGCTCCTGGGGCACCTGCACGGGGCACAGCGCTCGCTCCGGCACCCCCTTCCTGTCCTTTACCCCGGAAGCACTTGTCCGCTCGATTTCTCCGAGGAGGAAGACGAGCACGCAGCGCTGCTTGTGGAGCTGGACAGGGAGCATGTGTGCTGGGAGGCGCTGGATGTGGCGACTCTCAGGCTGCGCACGGTGCCTCTCCCCGTAACCGGAATCTCCAGTTTCCAGGAGCTCGTCGCCTTGGCCAGGGGGACTGTCGACGCCGCCGGGCCCGCTGCGGCCGTGCGGCTTGTCCTGGAGGGCGAGCTCTCCTTTGATGTCGATCTGGGCCGGCTCATCGAGAGGCTTGTCGCAACGGGCGGGCCCTTTGTCGACGTGCGGGACAAAACTCTTCCGGTGCTTGATCTGGCCGCCGAGGCACAGGGCAGGACGGCGCGCTCGCGCTTCGTGCGGCGCATGCTGGAGAGGATCAGGACAGCGGGGCCGCAAGAGAGGCCAGTCCTGGAGGAAGCGTTGCGGCTGGGGATCGCCGCCCTGGAGGGGAGAGAGCTGGAGCCTGCTTTCTGGAGGGCCGAGGATGAAGCTTGAGCGGATGCGTGTGGAGGGCTTCGGGTGTCTTGCGGAACGGGAGTTTGAGTTCTCTCCGGGGCTGAACGTTGTCTTCGGCCCCAACGAATCGGGCAAGTCGACACTCCAGCAGGCGATCCTGGCCGGGCTCTTCAGCTTCTACACGTACAGGCCGACGAAGGGCGGTAAAGCACCGAACGCCGAGGTCCTGGCCGAGAGGCGCTACAAGCCCCTGGGTGGCGGCAGGTACGCCTGCGCGGTCGAGTACTCGCTCGACGACGGCAGGAGGTACAGGATAGAGCGCACGTTTGGCGACAAGCGGTCTGCAAAGGTCCTGGACCTCGCAAGCGGGCGGGACGTCTCGGCCGAGGCGCAGACAGACCACAACGGGGCTTTCGAGCGGGAGAGCCAGCTCAGGCTCCTGGGCACGACGCGGGAGCTCTTTGCCGGCTCAGCCTGGGTGGGCCAGGCGGCGCTGCACGAGCTCATGAGTCCTGGGGCGCTGAGCGACGCTGTTGAGGCGCAGCTGGACAGCGGGCCAGGTGGTCAGTCCGCAAGCAGGGCGAAGCAGCGCCTGCTGGCGGCGCGAGATAAGTGGACCGGCGCCGGGCAGGCCGGGGAGCTCGGCAAGGCCAAAGCCAAGCAAGCGGAGCTCCGGGGAGAGCTTGCCCGGTGGCAGGAAAAGAGGCGGGAGGCGGCGCAACTGGAGGAAAGGATCCAGGTCTGCGAGAAGGAGCTGCAGCAGGCCGCGGGGCGGGAGAAGGAGCTGGAGGGGCAGCTGCGCTCGCGCAGGCTCGCCGACCTTGAGGGGCTCATCGGGCGCGCCCGCAGCCTGCAGGAGAAACTGGGGGACCTGGAGAGGCGCATCCGGGAGCTTGAGCACATCCGGGGCTTCCCCGCCTCGATGCGCGAGGACATCCTGGCCGCAAGGCAGGCGCTCTCGAGCCAGGAAGAACTTGTGGGCGTTCTGGAAAGAGCACAGGAAGGGGGGGAGCTGGAGAGGGTCCGGCAGGAGGTGGGGCGTCTCCAGGGAGAGATATCCGCCCTGGAAGACCTGCGCTCCTTTCCGGGCGAGAGGGAGGAGGAGTTCCTGCGCCTGGAGGTGGCCCTGAAAGCGGCGCCGGCGCGTCCGGCCAGCCAGCTATCCGCGGCGGGGCGCCTTGGCATGCTGCTGCTTGTGCTTGCGATCCCTGCGGGCGCGTTTGTCGGGATCGCCCTCCAGAGCGCGGTGGCGGGCATCGCCGCGGGATTCCTGCTGCTTGTTATGGCGCTTGCAGTCCTTGCCATGGCCCCGAGGAAGGAAGAGCGGCCGGTGGCGCAGGAGGCAGCAGCGACCGTCGACGCGGCGGCCCTGCGGGCTTTCCTCTCGTTTCTGCGGGAATGCGGGATAGAGGCGCAAGATCCGGAGACGGGAGCGGAGGAGTTCCGGCGTCGCCTCGAGGGCTGGAAGAAGCTGCGAGATCTGGAGAAGGAGCTGGTCCGCGCCTGCGAGTTGCTGGAGCGCGAGGAGAGGGACGTTGCCAGGCTGGAGGAGGCGCGGGCAGAACTCGAGCGGCGCAGGGAGGCCCTGCTTGCGCTCTTCAGACAGGCCGGGATCGAGAGCGTCGACCTCGAGGAGGCCTGGCGGGCCTTTGAGCGGGGCTGCCGGGAATACGGGCAGCTGCAGGACCTGGAACGGGAGAAGGACGGGATGCTCAACCAGCTTGAGGCGTTGCTGGGCGGGAGGTCGCTCCAGGAGTTCGAGAAGACCCGCGACGCTCTGCTGCGTGAGGGTGTGGCTGCTTCTGCCCCCGACATCCCCCTGGAGGAGCTGCAGCGCAAGCTCGAGGAGGCCAGGCGGGAGCGGCAGGAGCGGGAGAAGGAGCTGGAGAGTCTGCGGGGCGAGCTGCGCGGCAGTCTGGGCGCGGGGTTCGACCCGGCGGCAGTGGAGGAAGAGCTCGCTGAGGTGTGCAGGAAGATACAGGTGCTCGAGCGGTTCATGAAGGCCCTCGAGGAGGCGACGAAGGGTCTGGAGGAGGCGGCCGAGGAGGCGAGGAGGGAGGTTGTCCCGGCCGCGGCGGAGAGGGCCGCCGAGCTTCTGGAGGGCGTCACGGCCGGCCGGTACGGGCAGGTTGAGCTCGTCGAAGAAGGCAGCTTCCGCATATCGCTCCTGGGGCCGGGGGTCCCGGGCAGGCTGCCAGTGGAGCAGGCAAGCCAGGGGACGCGGGAGCAGGCCTGGTTCTGCCTGCGCCTGGCGCTCGCCGAGGCCCTGGGGGAGGGGGAGAAGATGCCCCTCGTCCTGGACGACCCCTTTGTGAACTGCGATGCGGCCAGGCTCGATCGGCTGCTTGCCCTGCTTGTGCCCATGGCGGGAGAGAGGCAGGTGCTCTTTTTTACGAAGGACGGACAAGCGCTTGCCAGGCTGCAGGAGCTTGCGGGAGAGAGCCTGAACGTTATTGAGCTTGATTGAGGGGGAGAATGGGCTTATGAACAAGAAAGGCTCGTCCAAGCCGGAGCCTGCTGGCGAGAAAGCGCCAGCAAGAGCGCAAGCAACTGCGAATATCGGCTTCGAGAAACAGCTCTGGAACGCGGCCAATGTGCTGCGCGGGAATCTCGATGCAGCCCGATATAAGGACGTTGTGCTCGGGCTGATCTTTCTCAAATACGTCTCAGACGCCTTTGAGGAGAGGCGGAAGCAACTGGAGCTCGAGCGTGAAGACGGAGCAGACCCGGAGCATCCAGACGAGTACCTGGGCTGGGGCGTTTTCTGGGTGGCGCAAGAGGCGCGCTGGTCGAACCTGGCGGCAAATGCCAACAGCCCCAACATCGGCCAGCTGATCGACAGGGCCATGGACTTAATCGAGCGGGAGAACCCGACGCTCAGGGGCTCGCTTCCCAGGGGCTACAGCAGCCAGGAGCTAGACCAGAGGCGGCTGGGCCAGCTCGTGACGCTCATCAGCAACATACCGGTGGGCACGCCGGAAGCGCGGGACAGGGACATCCTGGGCCGGGTCTACGAGTACTTCCTGGGCCAGTTCGCCAGCGCCGAGGGGCGCAAGGGGGGCGAGTTCTACACGCCCACCTGTGTCGTGCGGGTGCTCGTGCAGATGATCGAGCCTTTCAGGGGGCGCGTCTATGACCCCTGCTGCGGCTCCGGAGGCATGTTTGTCCAGAGCAAGCGCTTCATCGAGGAGCACGGTGGCAACACCAGGGATATCCCGATCTACGGGCAGGAGCTCAACAGCACCACCGTGCGCCTGGCCAGGATGAACCTGGCTATCCGGGGCATAAACGCAAACATCGAGCAGGGAGACACTCTTCATAATGACAGGTTTCCTCACCTCAAGGCGGACTATGTCCTGGCCAACCCCCCCTTCAACATGAAGGCCTGGGGCGCTGCTGCTGTTTCAAACGACCGCCGCTGGCAGTACGGCCTGCCGCCAGACAACAACGCCAATTTCGCCTGGCTGCAGCACATCGTCTTCCACCTTGCGCCCATGGGCGTGGGCGGCGTGGTGCTGGCAAACGGGTCGCTGTCCGCTGGCCGGCAGGAGGGGGAGATCCGCAAGCGCATGGTCCAGGACAACGTCGTCGACTGCATCGTGGCGCTTCCCGACAAGCTGTTCTACACGACGCAGATACCGGCCTGCCTCTGGATCCTGGCGCGCAACAGGAAGAACGGCCGCTTCCGCAACCGGACGGAGGAGATACTTTTCATCGATGCGCGCCAGATGGGGCGCATGGTCGACCGCAGGCACCGCGAGCTCACGGAGGAGGAGATACAGAAAATAGCCGGTGCCTATCACTCCTGGCGGGGAGAGAAGGGCACGGAGCCGTACCAGGACATTCCCGGCTTCTGCAGGAGCGCCTCGCTGGAAGAGGTTGCCAGGAACAACTACGTGCTCACGCCCGGCCGGTACGTGACACTCCGCCACTGCTAAAGCAGTGCAGCTTCTTCGGGCACCCCTGCGTGGGCGCATCCCGGAGTGCTTGCGGCGTAGCCGCCACTCCTTTGGGAGCGTAGGAAGCGAGGGATACCTCGGGCGGTGCCATGCCCGTCCTGGTCTCCATGCCTCGCGGCTCCCTGGGAGACCGGAACACCCTCCCCTTTCGGGGAATCGCACCCGGAGGTGCCGGTGGCGGGCTTTGCCACCTCGTAGCGGGCGAACAGTTTCCTGCCGATGTTGAGGGCAGCGTTGCGCTCGGCATTGCCTTTCATGCCGCAAGAGGGACAGTGCACAAGCGGCGCTCCGAGGCAATATACCCCGGGTTCCTGGCCTGCGCTGTAGCGGCTGAGCTCCTCGCCGCAACGGGCGCAGAGACGGCTTGTATCCGCAGGGTTCACGCGGGAGACGAGCAGCCCCTCCTCCCGCGCTTTGTAGCGGGTGTACCTGACAATGCGCCCGCGCAGCCAGTAGCTGCGCCTCTCGTTGGCCCTCCTGCTGTAACGCCCCTTCGCGGGACGGAAAGCGCCCAGGTGTTCAAAGACGATGACCCTCGCCCCCTGTGCCAGGGCGAACTCCACGATGCGCCTGCTCACCCTGTGCGCTTCGTTTTCGTCGAGAGCCCTGATCTTGCGCCACAGCGCAGCGTTGTCCTGCTCGCCCTCAGCGATGATTCCGGTCCTGCTACGGTTGCGTGCCACCATCCCCAGCAGCCTCTTCCTGCGGCCGTGCAGCTTCCGCCCGCCGCGCACAAAGCGGCTGGCCACTGCCGTGCCGTCGGCCTTGAGGATGACGCACGCCGCCAGAACGTCGTTTGTATTCAGGTCCACTGCACACAGGCGCAGGCCCAGGTTGGACTGCACCTGTTCTTCAAGTCTGGTCGGTTGTGGGAAGCGCTTCTCGACCGGGACGTGCAGCCACCACCTTCTGCCCCGGCGCACCACCTGAGGGCTCTTCGCCTGCCAGCCTTCAGGCAGCTCCCGGCCAGAGATGCGGAAGCGCACCCAGCGCCAGGTCCTGCCGTCCCAGAGCTTGAGCACGATCCTGCCCGGCTGCCACTCCTTCCACATGCCGGCATAGAACGTGACGCTCCTCGCCCAGACGCGAGGTGGCACTGGTGGCCGCTCCCGGAACTGTTTACCCCTGGCCGCGGCTTTCTCCTTGCGGCGCCGCCAGCGCTCCAGGTTCGCATGGAAGGAGCGCGCTGCTCCCAGCGCAGCGTTGATGGCAGCGCGACGGAAACAGGCCGGGATGTTAGCCGACACCTGCTCTAGCGGATGGGCTGGATCAGGGTTGGCCTTGGTCTTGTGGGTCAGCTTCTCCAGGGCGGTGAGGGCAGCCTTGTTTGGGAGAGCAAGCAGTTCAGGATGCGCCTGGATGACCTGGAAGTAGAACTGGGCTACCTGATTGAAGAGCGCCCGGGTGTCTGCAAACCAGTCCGAGATACCCGGCCTGTGCTCCAGCCGCTGGCGCACTGTCTTGCAGGCTACAGCCACTACCGCCCCCTCTGAGCCTCGATGTAGCGCCGGATCGCCTCCTCCGAGACGCTGCCCACGGTCGCAGCAAAGTAGGAGCGCGTCCAGAGCGAGGGCAGCTTCAGTAGCTCAGGATACCTGCTGCGCAGGGTGCGAGACGTGATTCCCTTGCACTCTCTCACCACCTCGGCAGCAGATGTAGCTGGCCAGACCTGTACGAAGAGATGCACATGGTCGGGGTTGATCGCAAGCTCGATGATGCGCCAGCCCTTCTCGGCGCACTTGGCCTTGATGAGCTCCCGGCAGTCCCGAGCGATGGCCTCGTTCAGCACCGCCTTGCGTCGCTTGGGGACCCAGACCAGGTGGTACAGGATGCGGTGAACCCGGTGCTCGTCTCGCTGGTATTCGGTTCCGGAAAGGTCTGTAGATTTCATTGTTTACAGCATATCCCAATTCGGCACATGATGCAAGTCTGCCTTATCCCCGCAGGCTGAAGGCTGGGGGCTTGCGGCAGGCTGGGGCCCTTGTCAGAACAGGAACAGGAAGGGGAGGAGGAGTTCGTCGAGCGGATGACGGCCCTGGCAGCCCAGCTCAGGGAGCAGATGGCCGAGGCAAGAAGGCTGGACCAGGAGATCTGCAGGATCCTGGAAGAGAGCGCAGCCTAGAAGGCAATAGCAGAAGCACAGGAAAGGGGGCGCGGTCTGCCTGGGTCAGCTCCCTCAGCTCGGGCCTCAGGTTCTGTATCCCTGCCCGCACGTACGCCCTCTGGATCTCGGCTGGCGACCCCTCAGCCGCCAGGTCCTCGTCCACCCTTACTTCTCATGCTTCCCTTGTCCTCAAGCAGCGAGGATAACCGCTCGGCCTCCTTCTCGCACGCGGCGCAGAGGACAGCCCCAGCGGGGACATGTGCGCCCATACTTGTGCCGCCAAAGATTGAGCCCTTAGACATGCCCTGCAGTGGGAGTTATGCCGCCGATCTCGTGAAGACCCGCAGCACAAGGCCATTTGTGGCGAGGAACATGAGCGCCACAACAGTGCGCACCGGGAGGCCGTTTCCAAGGCACTTTGCTTATGACCCCTTGATAGCGTGGTACGAGCGTGGTACACTAGTGATAGAAGTGTGGGGGAGGTGTGATAATGAAACTCATCAACTGCACGCCACACCCGGTGGTACTCCAGCCCGCAGAGGGCTGGAGCATTACTCTTGAACCGTCTGGTATTGTCGCGCGGGCTGCGACGGCCCGCGTCGCAGATCAAGTTATTATGGTAGAAGACATGCCGATTACCATCTACCGGGTGGAGTTCGGCGAAGTGCAAGAGTTACCCGAGCCCCAGGAGGACACGCTCTACATCGTATCCTCGATTGTGGCCCGGGCCTGTCCGGATCGGCGGGACCTTGTGGTCCCTGATGATACGATCCGGGATGCCGAGGGCCGCATCGTCGCGGCCCGTGCACTTGCTAGAGTTTGAACCGGCAGGTGAGGCCTTGTGGCCTCGCCCGCCGGCTTTTTTCTTCTGAAAGCCAACAAGGAGGGAAAAATGGAGAAAGTGCGAGTAAGCAGGGTTATCTGGTCGGAAGGACATCAGGATGCTTACGTTTATAGCCAAATTAGAGGCACCTGGGTTCGGGTCGGTTGCGTGATCGGCCCGGGTCCAGGGATGCGGTGCGCAGCGCCGCCGGTGCTTCCACGCGGCACGCGCTTTGACGGCACCGTTATGGTGCCGCGCGAGCGCGTGGAGTTAGCGCTGGCCGGGCACGAAGCTTGAGTGCCCGACTGCTGCGCCCGAGTACTCACTCGGAGAGAAGTTGCAGTAGCGTACGAGCTGCGGGCGATCCATTTAGGGATACGGAAGGCGAGAATGCAAGTTGGAACTAGACAAGCCCGGAAGGGCAAGGAGGGAATATGGAACGGCGGTTTCCGGTAGAGCTGACCAGTGCGGCAGAGGACATCCTCTGCCGCGCCGAGGG
>Ga0308410_1002162_pt1 | contig 11347 bp, 13 predicted proteins | sample HotsprOSTMatCore_FD_203467 | JGI IMG/M metagenome (GOLD analysis project Ga0308410, IMG submission 203467) | Hot spring phototrophic mat microbial communities from Octopus Spring, Yellowstone National Park, Wyoming, United States -... | ecosystem: Environmental > Aquatic > Thermal springs > Hot... | reverse complement strand
GCTTCTGTCCTTTGGCAAGGCGCGCGAGTTAGCGGGGATGACGAAATGGGAGTTTCACTTTTTACTGGGTGAGGAAGGCATCCTCCGTCGCTATGACGTGGAAGAACTGGAGGAAGATTTGAAAACGTTGGAGGCGCTTGGTTGAAGGCGTCAACGAATTCATCTGTTCTTATCGCTCTGAGTACAATCGGGCAACTGGTGTTGTTACCTCGGCGATTTCCAGAAGGCGTGCTGGTTCCTCAAGCCGTTTGGCGGGAGGTTGTCGAAACGGGGAAAGGGCAGCCGGGCTCGGCAGAGGTTGCGTCAGCCACGTGGGTCGTCGTACGCGAGGTGAAGGATCGGGGACTGGTATCTTTGCTGCGCGCGGAATTAGATGAGGGTGAGGCGGAAACCATCGCGCTGGCGCGGGAAGAGCATGTATCGCTGGTATTGCTTGACGAAAAGGATGCCCGTCAGGTCGCCAGACGACTGAATCTCCAGGTTCTTGGCACAGTGGGTCTTTTAATCTGGGCTAAACGGGTTGGTTTGATCACCAGTCTTCGGGAGCAACTGAACAATTTGCGGACATTAGGGAGGTTTCGCCTGAGTCAGTCCGTTTACGAGCAAGCCCTGCGCGCTGTTGGAGAGGTTCAGTGATTTGGCTCATTCCCGTCTCATCGAAAACTCGCGCGAAAGGCAGGAGCAGGCGGCAGGTGGCAGGAGGCAGGTGGCAGGAGGCGGGAGGCGGTGAACTTCGAACCTCGAACCTTGAACCTCGAACGTGAAACCTGAAACGTGAAACTTGAAACCTGAAACATGAGACGTGATGCGTGAAACCTGGGGGACAATGTGACCAACCACTGGATTGACAGCCAGACCTTCTGGCGCGACAAGCGCGTGATTGTGACCGGCGGCGCGGGGTTTCTTGGCACGTACGTCGTGCAAAAACTGCGCGCGCACGGCGCGCGGAAATCACCAGGGTGACCTCTGGTCATCGTCCCGCGCAGCCGCGAGTACGACTTGCGCGACATTACCGCCATCCGCCGTTTGTTCCCAGACACACCTTTTCAAATGTGGTGGCGCGCTTTTCACGAAGGACGATTTGCAGTAGAATTAAGGACAACATGACTGAAGACGCACTGACAGGTGAATTGCTTTTTGACGTTCTTACACCACTCGGCTTTCGTGTGCGCGTAACCCGAACCTACTGGGAGTTGATTATCACAGTCAAACACCCAGTAATGGCAGGACGCGAAGACGATGTACAAGAAACGTTGAGAAATCCCGATCAAGTTCGACAGAGCAAAAGTGACCCAAACGTATACCTGTTCTACAAACCCGAACGTATCGGACGCTGGGTTTGTGCAGTGACAAAGCGGCTCGATGGCGATGGTTACTTGATTACAACTTATCCAACTGACGCGGTAAAGGAAGGAGTACGCGTATGGCACAAGTAAAAGTCTATTACGACCAGGCAGGGAACTCGCTCACGGTTTGGTTTGGCAATCCCAGAGATGAATACGTTTGTGAGGAAACAGGCGACGAAGTGATACTGATGAAAGACAAGTCTGGACAAGTCATTGGGTTTGAGAAACTGAACTTTCTCGTCCAGTCCTCACACTTGCAGATTGCATTTGAGACGGTAGCCGCTTGACACTGCGCGTCTGGGAACACGCACACCACGATAACTGGCGGGGCGGCGCGCGATGAAAAGTCACTTTTGATTCGTCCGCCGTTGCGTGGTGCTACGGCGTTTCGCGACGTTACTCAATCGGCAATCGGAAAATCGTCGTGATTCACCTTGCCGCGCGCGTCGGTGGCATCGGCGCAAACCGCGAGCATCCGGCGCAGTTCTTTGGGGATCAGAAGTCAGAGAACAGTGAGGCAGTGAGACAGTGATAGTGGATAGTGGGTGGTGGATAGTGGGTAGTGAGGTGGTGAACGTCGAACCTCGAACTTTGAACCTTGAACGTGAAGCGTGAAACCTGAAACGTGATGCATAAAACGTGCAATCGCAACGTAGATCTGAAGAGGGGCAATATGGAGATGACACAGATCGTTATTGAGGTGCCGCGTGATGTCCTGGATGCATTAAAACTGCCCGCAAGGGAGAGAGAGAAAGAATTGCGTCAGGAGTTGGCGCTGGCACTGTACGAGCGCGGCGTTCTTGCTCTAGGCAAGGCGCGGCTACTTGCTGGAATGACGCGCTGGGAATTCGAAGAATTGTTAGGGCGCCGGCGCATTGTGCGCCATTACACAGCGGCTGATCTCGCGGAAGATGTTCGCTATGGGCATAGTCGTTAGCGATTCTTCAACCTTGATTCATCTTGCGGCGATTGGACGGATCGATCTGCTGCGGACATTTTTTGAGCGAATCGTCATCCCGCCAGCGGTGTGGGAGGAGGTGGTCGTTGAAGGACGTGAACGTGCCGGCGCGCTCGAGGTCGAGCAAGCCAGGCGTGCGGGTTGGATCGAAATTCAGACGGCAACCAACTTGCCTCTCCTGCGTCTTCTGGAACACCAATTGGATGCCGGTGAGGCACAGGTGATTGCGCTGGCTGTCGAGCAATCGGCGACATTGATTTTGTTGGACGAGTCGGAGGCGCGTCAAATCGCTGCCCTGTACAACTTGCCCAAGACCGGCACGATGGGCATACTCATTCGCGCCAAGCAGGAAGGAAAGATCGAATCCTTGAGAACGGAATTGGATCGGCTACGCGGTCCGGGTGGATTCTGGATTGAAGAGAGTTTGTATCACCAAGCACTGCAAGCGGTCGGAGAAAAGTCAGTGGTCAGTGGATAGTAGGCGGGAGGCGGGCGGCAGAGGGCAGAGGACAGAGGTCGGAGATCAGTGGGACAGTGAGTCAGTGAGACAGTGGGTAGTGGATAGTGGGTAGTGAGGTGGTGAACGTCGAACCTCGAACTTTGAACGTGAAACGTGAGACGTGAAACGTGATGCGTGAGGCGTGAAACGTGAAACCCGGGGGACAATGTGACCAACCACTGGATTGACAGCCAAACCTTCTGGCGCGACAAGCGCGTGATTGTGACTGGCGGCGCGGGGTTTCTTGGCACGTACGTGGTGCAAAAACTGTGCGCGCGCGGCGCGGCAGAAATCATCGTCCCGCGCAGCAGCCAGTACGACCTGCGCGACATCAACGCCATTCGCCGGCTTGTCCGTGACGTTGCAGGCGAATCTAAAATCAGAAATCTGAAATCTGAAATTATTGTGATTCACCTTGCTGCACGCGTGGGCGGTATCGGCGCGAACCGCGAGCATCCCGCCGAGTTCTTCTATGACAATCTGATGATGAGTGTGCCACTACTGCACGAAAGTTGGGTCGCGGGTGTGGAGAAATTTGTCGCCTTGGGGACGATTTGCTGCTACCCCAAGTTTACGCCTGTGCCGTTCCGCGAAGAGAACCTGTGAGACGGCTATCTCGAAGAGACGAACGCGCCATACGGTCTTGCAAAAAAGATGCTACTCGTGCAATCGCAAGCGTACCGCCAGCAATACGGATTCAACAGCATTTTCCTGATGCCAGTCAACTTGTACGGTCCCGGTGACAACTTTGACCCGGCAAGCAGTCACGTGATTCCGGCGCTGATCAAAAAGTGTGTGGACGCGAAAAATGCAGAGGTCAGAGGACAGAGACCAGAGGTCGTGGTGTGGGGGGATGGGACGCCGACGCGCGAGTTTTTGTACGTCGAAGATGCGGCGGAGGGGATTTTGCTTGCCGCAGAGCGTTACAACGAGAGCGAGCCGGTCAACCTGGGCAGCGCGTTCGAAATCAGCATCAAGGATTTGGTGGAGTTGATCGCGCGGCTCACGGGATTTGAAGGCAAAATCGTCTGGGATACAACCAAGCCAAACGGGCAGCCGCGCCGCAAGTTGGACACCAGTCGCGCGAAAGAGAAATTTGGTTTTGAAGCGCGTGTGCCATTTGAAGAAGGATTGCGGAAGACGATTGAGTGGTATGTGGGCAGAGGGTAGAAGTCAGAGGCCCAGAAGTCAGAAGTCAGAGGCCCAGAAGTCAGAGGGCAGAAGTCAGAGATCAGAGAACAATGAACTCTGACACCCGACCTCTGACCTTTGATCTCTGATCTCTGACCTCTGATCTTTGATCTCTGCACTCTGACCTCTGAATGTTGAAACCTTGAAACCACGAACCTGGCTGTTTCTTCTACTGGTCTCGCTGCTACTATTGCTGCGCGCGCAACCGCTCTACGCCGCGGGACTGCGCAATCTTGCCGTGCTGCGCTTGTACCCCTTGTGGCTGGAGCAAGCGGAACCGGTTCTCGATCCGCCTTGCCGCGCGGTTGGCACATTCTCCGATTTGGAGCAGATGTTCCAGCCCAGCATCGCGCTGGGAAACGCGCACGGCTGGACGCACCTGGGACGCGTGCTGTGGTTGCAAGCGCGCTGCGACGAAGCGGTTGACGCGTGGGAACGCGCGTGGACAATCGCGCGCGACGCAACGGTGGCGTTCGAACTGATTCGCGTGGGTCAATACACTGTTTTGCCATTAGGGATACGGCAAAAGGCAGCAGAAGATTTTTATCGAAAGGCGAGAGGACTAACTAAGATACACAGTGACAAGAGTGCACTGGGATGGTTGAGACGTGCATTTGATCTAGCGCCACATCATAAATATGCAAGTGCAATTGCACAAATCTACCGCAAAGTGGGCGACACAAAGAACGCGCGTCATGTGTGGCAAAGGTTGGCGGATTTGACTCCAGATACGGACGCAGAATATTGGTGGGCAGTTGGTGAACTAGCAAGTATGGATGGCAATTGGAATGCAGCTGCGCGCGCATATGCACAAGGAGGCACTATTACCGCTGAACCTTATGAGTTTTGGACAGCTGCCGGATCTGCTTGGCTACGTGCACACGAATTGGATGCCGCGCTTGCTGCATACGAGCAAGCTTATCAGATGATCCCCAACGCGTGGGCTTGTATACTATTGGGAAATGTTTACCGCGCGCGCCGACAGTACACCGAAGCGTTGCGTTGGTATGCGGAGGCACTCACCAAATCCCCGCAAGATCCAGAACCGTATTTCCGATTTGGAGAAATATATTATCTGCTGGGGGAGTATGCTCGCGCGCTGCAATACTTGGGTCAGTCCCTACGGATTGACCCTAACTACTATATGAGTATGTACTATATTGCCAAGATCTTTCGCGTTCAAGGGGATACTGTGAATGCGGAAAGGTGGATGCTTGATGCACTTGAGCGGATCCCATGGTACGATATGCGTGCAGCATGGTGGATAGAATTGGGTGATTGGCGATTGGAGTGGCGTGATTGTGACGGTGCGCGGAAAGCGTATATAAACGCGCGAGAGATGTTAATTGTGGAGGAACAAACGATTCAAAAGAGAATAAAGAAACTGACAGAGATATGTATTCCATAAGGAAAACGAGATTGAATTTTCATCCAATACGTTTTGGGAGATGGCTTCAAAGCAGACGCAAGACGGCTCGCGTCATTGGAATGATTGCGTCTGCTAATTTGTTTGGTTTGGTGATAGGGATTATTGGTTCTTTAGTGCAAGCGCATTTTATTGCTCCTGATGATTTAGGGTTTGTGCGCAAATATGCTATTGTGGCTAATTATGCAATGTTTCTCAGCTTGGGCCTTTATCTTCTACTTCGGCGTGAATATCCAGTTCTTATAGGACAGGGGAAACAAGAGGAAGCAAGTCGTGTGAGCGCACTGGTACAATCATGGTATCTTGGGATCTCGGGAATTGTCTGCGGTGCGCTTTGTGTAGTGGTTATCCTGGAAATAGTTTTTGGTCGGTGGCGTGAGGCTTCTGCTTGGTTTATTCAAATTGTTACGGTGTGGACACTTATTTACGGTAGTTATCAATCTAGCTTATTCCGTTCAGCACAGGAATTTGAACGTTTGGCAAAGGGGCAATTCTTGGCCACTGTTGCTGGTGCCGCTGTAATTCCGCTCTTTTGGATAGCACCATTTTTAGCGTTTGTACTGCGGTCTGTAATAAGCTCCATAGTGACTTCAATTTACTTACACATTGTCCGTCCTATAAGGATTAGATGTCACTGGTCTTGGCGTGAATTCTTCGATCTTGTCAAGCGGGGAATACCATTGTATTTGGGTGACTATTTGCGCTATATGTTTTGGCCCACTGTTGAAATTTGGTTGATGTTACGCTTAGCAGGTGATACAGGGGTGGGTTTGCTTGTGTTTAGCAAGATGATTGCTGAGGCTGCTTCGCAAATCCCATTCGCTATCAATCAGGTCTACCAGCCTCGTCTTGCCCAGAAGTTTGGAGAGACGGGGAATGTTGATACATGTCTTAAACTTTCACTCCGACCAACTATGCTCAATCTAGGTGTCAGTGTATTGGTCACACTCGGCGTGTGGTTTGCGGTGCCGCCAATTTTACATTATTTTTTCCCAAAGTATGTAGAGTCTATACCTTTAGTAAGCATTCTTGCTTTGCAGACCTTTATCGCAAGTGTCAATTTATCTTCATCATACATGGTGGTAGTCCTAGAGGGATATGTTACTCAGTTTATAGCAGCAGTAGCGGGTTTAGTAATATTTGTTGGCGTCGCTATTATTGTATATAGTTTGGGCGGAGGTATCCCTTCAGTCGCTTGGGGAACGCTGGTGGGACAGCTTGCCTTTGTTCTTCTGAGTTTAAATTGGGTATATAGACGTGCGCGGGATGAGGTTAGAAAACCACGCTAAAAATAAAAGTTTCAGCCTGTTTGGAGTATAAATGAGAGAAATTGATTTCCTTCTTGCTTTTTTATTGGGAATGCTCTTTAATATAGGGTCAATATACTATGGTAATTATGTAGGTGTCATGCTTGCTGCTATTATATTGTCAGCGATAATGAATGTCCTTTGGGTTAAAAAACCCATCAATCTGATTGTCTTAGCTTCTGTTTTGGCAGCAAACCCTGCCAATCTTAGTACATCTATATCTTTGAATCTTATTTTCATAGCTTTTTGGTTTATATTCCATATGGAGGCTATAAGAACGTTATCCACCTGGAGTTTGTGGGTTTTGTTTGGTGCATTCCTTTCGGTATTTACTAGTGTAGTGAATTGGCAAACTAGCGGAACGATTTTCACGCAATTAGCTGCTATCACTAATTATTTGATAGGTCCACTGTTACTTATTCCACTTTTTTATTCTCAAATGAAAAAAGTACATAGTGTAACGTCAAATGCAAAAGCTCTTTTATGGGCGCTTGTTATCCCCTCGATTATCTATTTATTATCTGCACATACATTCGGGGATATAGTGATTGATTTTACTAGCCTTTTCCAACAGTATGGTATCAATGTCACAATATATCGTCTGGGAAATGTAAACTTTCATCTGACAAGAACACAGGTAGGTATCCCGTTAGCTGCTCTGAGTTCTGTGTGTGTAAGTTTCTTGATAGCCCATAAATCCGAGTATAGAATTGTCGCAATATGCTGTATAGGAGCGTGTATTTATTTGTTCTTGGTCACGGGAAGTTGGGGGAGCATATTGGCAGCAATGTTGTCTGTAATCTTTGTATTTCTTCTTTCATCTTTTGGCGTAAGAGTACCACTTAGGCAAAGCTTGGTAATAGTATCCTTTGTTTCAGCAGGATTAATTGGATGGGAGTATTTACCCGAAACTATTCAAAGGTATTTTACTTGGAGATTTGAACAGAGTTTTGTGACGGAAATGACTGTGTTTGATAGAATTCAAATATGGCAATTATCTTTAAGTTATCTTGCTGACAATCTGATAGGACGCGGTTGGGATTTATGGATAGCACCACTAGGGATCTATCCACATAACGATTATCTAGTTTATGGAATATCTTTTGGTGTGATATGTGGATTGATGTATCTACTTACGATAGTTCAGATATTGATCTTGAATATCAAAAACGGTAAAAATCAGACTCTTAGATGGAGTGATCCAATTCTTCTTGCAGGTATTGCGGCGACTAGCGTACTTTTTATCAACAGCTTTTTTGATCATCTAACAGCCAATCGTTGGTATTACAACGTTGTGTGGTCTATTGTTTGGTTTTGCTATTATGCTGGCCAAAGGAGAAGGATTAACTATCATGGCTAATGATACCATTAAAATAACTTTTGGCATGATTGTTCTGAATGGCGAACCATTTTTGCATTACAATCTCCGTTCTTTGTATCCTTTTGCTCACCAGATTATTGTTGTTGAAGGAGCATGTCCTTCGGCCACAGAAGTGGCTTCGGCAGATGGACATTCGATAGACGGAACACTAAGAACTTTGCAGGAATTTAAAAATAATTATGACCCTGAAGATAAACTTGTTATCGTTACTGCTGAAGACGAAGGATATCCTAACGGATTTTGGGTAGATAAAACTCAAATGTCTCAGGCTTACGCACGTCGGACAACCGGAAACTATTTGTGGCAAATTGATTCAGACGAGTTTTATCATGAGAGAGATATGGAACGGCTGATAGCTTTTTTGCAGGAAAAAATGCCTGATGCGGTATCCTTTCCTCAGATTACTTTTTGGGGCGGATTTGACTATATTGTAGATAGTTTCTATCTGATACGTGATGGGGCTTTTGAGTACCATAGATTGTTTGCATGGAAACCTGGCTATCATTACAAAACTCATTTTCCCCCAACTGTTGTTGATGAACAGGGTGTTGATCTAAGACGTAAACTTTGGATTCGTGCTTGTGAACTTCGCAAGATGAAAATTTTTTTGTATCATTATTCGCTTCTTTTTCCTCAACAGGTTTTTAGTAAGGTGCGATACTATAAAAGAAGAAATAAAAGCAATATAGATTCATGGGAACAATCTGTGTATAGGAGATTGGAGAATCCTTTTAGAGCCCACAATGTCTACTGGCACATTGGCTGGTTAGAACGATACCAGGGAGAACATCCTTTTGCGATTCAATTGATGAAAAAGGATATCCAAGACGGAAAAATTCAGGTGGAATTACGTGATTGTCGAGATGTAGAGAGATTACTTTCAAATCGAATTTATGTGATCGCCACTCGGATTTTGCGAATATGGGCTGAAATAACTGCTAAACAGCCATTTTATTTTATGTACCGTGTATTCTCTAGCATTCAGTTTCGTATTCAAAAACTATTTTCAACTTCGCAAGAGGAATTAAGCAGTGGGTAGATTAAGAGTTTTATGGATGAGTAATAAAGTCTTATCTTTGGAGGAGCCCACTACCACAGGCACCTGGCTTGATGCGATGGCACAGGCATTAACACGCTCTGGTGAAGTGGAATTGGGCAACATCGCACAAGGGAAAGTGGCACGCTGCACCCGACAAGATTGTGGAACGCTTCGCCAGTGGGTCATTCCATCTCGTCCTATCGGACGTGACGGGTTACCGCCGAAATCTGTCATAGCCGAGATCAGCAAAGCAGTAGATGAGTTTGCGCCAGATTTAGTTCACATTTGGGGTACGGAAAGTTATTGGGGGCTTTTGACCGCCAGAGGGATGATCCGTGTGCCTGCGCTTTTGGAAACTCAGGGATTAAAAGGCGCGATTGCGCGTGTGTTTGCTGGCGGTCTGACTTGGGAGGAACAACTGCGTTGTATCGGTCTAAAAGAGATCATCAAGCGGTCTACGGTTTTTCGGCAACGTAAGCAGTTTGCCAGGTGGGGACGATTTGAGCAAGAAATTATCCGAGGGCACCGATGGATTACCACGCAGTCGGACTGGATCAGAGCATGGGTGAAAAGTATAAATTCAGATTGTCAATTGTTCCATAATGATCTGGCATTGAATTCCGCCTTTCACTCCGATTTCTGGCGCCTTCCTGTAACAGATCAGAAAATCATCTTTTGTTCCGCGGCTTATCCTGTCCCGTATAAGGGCCTTCATGTTGCGATAAGAGCGATAGCGGTACTCAAAAAGCGATTGCCCAATGTTAAACTGCATATTGCAGGGGCGCATCAGCGGCAGGGGCTTCGTCAGGAGGGGTATGTGGCCTGGTTGAATCGTCAGGTTAAGGAATTGGGTGTTCAAGATGAGGTTGTTTGGTTGGGAGCGTTGACAGCGTCGCAGATCGTCGAGCAAATGCGGCTGGCATCGGCGATGGTGCTGCCAACGTTTATTGAGAATTGTTCGACGACTATGCAGGAAGCGATGATGTTTGGCATTCCCCTGGTCGTTTCGTACGTGGGGGGGCTCCCGTCACTGGCACGCGACCAGGAATCTGCACTCTTCTTCCCAGCAGGCGACGAAGTGATGTGCGCCTATCAACTGGAACGCTTGTTGACAGACCGCGTGCTGGCGGAACACATCGGCAAGCGCGCCAGGGAAATCGCGCGGGTGCGGAACGACCCTGAGCGGATTGTGCGCAATCAGATTGAAATCTATCGGCAGGTGATTGCCAATCATTGATATCCCATGACCATTTCAACCAAGAAATATCCAAAGGTTTTGTTGGTTCATTTGACCAAAGTGCATCAAAAAGATGCTGTTAATTTAATGCTACGAAATTTATTCGGCGATTGGCCCAAAGAGAACTTGGCTCAAATATATACAGGAGATTATAGAGGAACAGGAGATTTCTGCGGGCATTATTTCAAAATAGGTATTAAAGAACGTCGTTTGGGTTGGCTTTTTCATGCTTTGAAGCCTATGGGCATGGAAGCTCTCTCTGGTTATTCATTAAGCAATGAGATTGCTAAGGTGCGTGTATCTAGAGTGCAGCGCTGGATTGCCAATGTGGTTTCCAATTTTGTCGCCCTGGGATATTGGGAAGTTTTATTTAATGTTCGTTCAAGTGATGCGCTTTTGGAATTCATTCATGAATTTAAACCAGAAATTCTCTATACTCAAGGTTATAGTCTGAATCTTACAAGGTTATCTTTAGAGATTGCTGAACGCCTCAAGATACCAATATGTTATTTTCCAATGGATGATTGGCATTTATCTCTTTATGAGGGCAGTTATTTGCACCGTCATGTAGAAGAAATTGCAACTCGCGTAGCGCAAAATGCGTCGGTGAGATTTGCTTTAGGCCCCAAGATGGCAGAAACCCTGACTTCAAGATATAATGTTTTATTTGAATGCTTATATCATGCCGATTCACCAGAGCGATTTAATGTGTCACGAGATCCTAAAAATAGCACAAGAAACGAATTTGTAGTAGGTTATGTAGGTAGCTTGTATTTAGGTCGGTCAAGTGCTATTCAGGATTTGCTGAAAGCATGCGCTTTAATTAATTATCCTTTTAGAATTGAGGTATATTGTGAGAATATACCAACAGATATTCCGCAGGAACTTATTAGTTCCCCTTCGGTCGTTTTTTTACCTTTGCCTGATCATAATCAACTACCTGGCGTACTTGTTAATTGTGAC
>Ga0308410_1002161_pt1 | contig 11348 bp, 9 predicted proteins | sample HotsprOSTMatCore_FD_203467 | JGI IMG/M metagenome (GOLD analysis project Ga0308410, IMG submission 203467) | Hot spring phototrophic mat microbial communities from Octopus Spring, Yellowstone National Park, Wyoming, United States -... | ecosystem: Environmental > Aquatic > Thermal springs > Hot... | reverse complement strand
ACTGTTCTGCGGCGGCGCACTCCACCTGTGCCACACGCCACAGACAGGCATAATACCTGTCGAGCAGCGCATGCAGTTCGGCAGTCAGGTCACGATGGGAGCGGGCAAGCGCCGCCTGGCGCTTCAGCGCGCGAAGGCGTGGTTCGAGTTCCGTCAGAATATCGGCGCAACGCGCGACATTGGCGTTTGTTTCGCGCAGGCGACGTTCAGCGTCGGCGCGCCGTTGCTCGTAGACGCTGATGGCTGCCGCATCCTCGAACAGGCGGCGGCGCTCCAGGGGTCGAAGATTGAGCGCAGCATCGACCAGACCCTGATTGACAATCGCGTAGGCGCCATTGATCGGCGCAGCGATCTCCTGCACATCGCGCAACCGAACCCGCTGACGATTGATGAAGTACTCGTTCTCACCAGAGCGCGTTGCGCGGCGGGTGATGGTCACTTCGCTGTATGGCGCGGGCAGCAGACGATCACTGTTATCGATCGTCAGCGAGACTTCCGCGAAACCGGCAGGCGCCCGCCGTCCGCCGCCGCTGAAGATCAGGTCCTCGGTGCGTTTACAGCGCAGTGTACCTGGATGCTGTTCACCAAGCACCCAGCGGATGGCATCGACGAGATTCGACTTCCCGCTGCCGTTCGGACCAACGACGGCGGTAATGCCGGGCTGAAACTCGAACAGCGTATGCCCGGCGAATGTTTTGAACCCCTGGATTTCGAGCCGACGCAGATACATTGGTTTCGATGCAATTGCAAAACTGGGGTGATATTATACCATTATGACTCTTGACAATCCGTTCATCTTGACAGAAGATGTACCCGCAGAGTAATATAACATGTACTCACACACGTTAGCGCATGTTTGAGCCCGTAGCCACAGCCCGGCAGTGGGCTGTAGCATGCTGCACCTTTACAACTGAGCAGGAGGACGTTGTGCAATGGCTCGTATGGGCCTTGCCTGCGCTGATCGTCGGACTTGCCATTGGCGCAGGCATAGGCATTCTCATCTACAAAAACAGTGTTCAGAGCCAGATTCGGCAGATCGAGGCAGAAGCCCGGCTGCAACTGGAAGCGACGCGATCTGAGCAGAAAGATCTCATTCTCCGCGCGACCGATGAAGCGCTCCGGCTCCGCACCGAAGCCGAGGCGCAGATACGCGAGGCGCGTGCAACGCTGGCGAAGCAGGAGGAACGGCTGCAACGGAAAGAAGAGAATCTCGACCGCAAAATCGAGGGGCTCGAACGGCGCGAACGTCAACTTCAGCAACGTGAGCGTCAGATGGAGCAGTTCCACCAGGAGGCTGAGCAACTGCGTCAGCAACAGCGCGTGGAACTTGAGCGCATTTCCGCATTGAGTCAGGAGGAAGCCCGCGCCATTATTCTGAAGCGCGTTGAAGACGAGACGCGCGACGAAGCGGCGCGCCGGATTCGCGAGATTGAAAAGATCATGCGCGAAGAGGCGGACAAACTGGCGCGGAAAGTGATCAGTATGGCTATTCAGCGGTGCGCCTCGGAATATGTCGCCGAGGTGACTGTTTCGACGGTTGCGCTCCCAAGCGAAGAGTTGAAGGGGCGAATCATCGGGCGCGAAGGGCGTAATATTCGCGCATTCGAGCAATTGACCGGAGTTGACATTATCGTTGACGACACCCCGGAAGCAGTCACGCTATCGTGCCACGATCCGGTGCGGCGAGAGGTGGCACGCCTGGCGTTGATCAAGTTGCTCAAAGATGGACGCATCCATCCGACGCGCATCGAAGAGGTCGTCAGCAAAACCCAGCAGGAAGTCGAGCAAATTATGCGCGAAGAGGGCGAACGGATCGCCTACGAAGCGAATGTCCAGGGTCTGCACCCTGACCTGATCAAACTGCTGGGGCGTCTGAAATATCGGACGAGTTACGGGCAGAACGTACTGCAGCATTCGCTGGAGTGCGCGCTGCTTGCGGCACATATCGCTGCTGAGATTGGCGCAAATATCAATGTGGCGAAAACTGCCGCGTTGCTGCACGACATCGGGAAGGCAGTCGACCACGAGGTGCAGGGACCGCACGCATTGATTGGCGCCGAGATCGCGCGTCGCCTTGGGAAATCGCCAGCAATCGTTCACGCGATTGCCGCTCATCATAATGATGAAGAACCACAAACAGTCGAAGCCTGGCTGGTCCAGGCAGTCGACGCCATCTCCGGCGGGCGCCCCGGAGCGCGCCGCGAGACGCTCGACCTGTACATCAAGCGCCTTGAAGCGCTTGAAACAGTGGCGACGTCATTCTCTGGCGTTCAACGCGCCTTTGCTGTTCAGGCCGGACGCGAGGTTCGGGTGATGGTGCAGCCCGACGCGATCGACGATCTCGGTAGCATTCATCTCGCCCGTGATGTTGCCAAAAAGATCGAGGAGAGTCTGCAGTATCCCGGTCAGATCAAGGTGACGGTCATTCGCGAGACGCGAGCGGTCGATTACGCACGCTGATCGAAACAGCAGAGGCGACAGGACGCCTCACGGCAGGAGCGGCCCCGGTGCCGACCTTGCCGCACGGTCTCTCCGTAGCTGCTGCGAGGCGCCGCTGTATGGCGTGCGTCTCGCACTGCGACAATTCTGGTTATGGCATTGCAAGTTACCAGCCGGTGCATCGGGCCGGCGCCCAACCCATTCGGAGGAGGCACGTATGGCAAGCAATCTTTCGCACTCCACGCCCGCCACTCGCGCCGTCGGCGCACACAGCGCCGACGTGGTCGAACGACAAAGCGCTGAGGTTCTGAAGGTTTCGACCCGCTCGCGTCCCAGCGCCGTCGCTGGCGCAATTGCCGGCGTCATTCGCGACAGCGGTGTGGCGGAGGTGCAGTCGATTGGGGCAGGTGCAACCAATCAGGCGATCAAGGCGGTTGCGATTGCACGTAGTTATCTCAGTGAAGAAGGTATTGACATTGTTTGCACCCCTTCGTTCATTGATGTCGCCATCGATGATGAAGAGCGCACGGCGATCCGCCTGCTGGTTGAACGGCGATAGGAAGAGGAAAGCTTTGCCGGTTGAGGGTGGTCGCGTCGCACAAACGACCGCCCTGTTTTTTTCCAAAAGAGTATGTTCGGCAACGTTGCGCTACCGTGCGAGACGGTACAGCGCAACGTCCCTACGGGGTGCTGCGGCGCGCCATGCGTTCTTGTGGCAACAGTGCGTGGTAGATGAAGGCATGCAGCGGCGTCGGTACGCCTGCTGCTGCGCCCAGGCGCACGACAGCGCCATTTTGCGCATCGAGTTCTGATGGACGTCCTGCCATAATGTCTCGTTGCATGGAGGCGGTCGTCTCATAGGGCAGGCTGTCGAGTTGCGCCAACGCTGCGGTGACGGCCTCTTCATCCAGGGCGATGCCGCGCGCCCGCGCAACTACGACGATTTCGCGCATACCTTGAGCAAAGAGCGGGCGCGTTTCTGGAAGTTCGCGCAGTAATCCCATTGGCGCTCGTGTGACCGCTCCCAATCCGCTGGTTGTCGCCCCAAACACGAATTTGCGCCAGACTTCTGCGTCGATGTCCGCCGGGATCGTGACGCGCACCCCGGCGCGTTCCAACCGGTCTCGCAGCGCTTCGACGCGCACGGTGCGGCGATTGTCGCGCTCGCCAAAGATGATCAGCGGATGGATCCCTGAGTGTCGCACCACACCTGGCGCAATGCGAGCGACGAAAATGTAGCAGATGCCGTTCAGGGCGTGCGCCTCACCCAGCGCCAGCGCCAGGCGATCTGATGCTTCGACGCCGTTGAGCAATGGAACGACGCCGGTTTCTGGTCCGATGAGCGGGCGCATCTGCTCGATTGCGGCGTCGAGCTGCCAGGTTTTTGTCGCAACCAGCACGATATCGACCGGTCCGACGCTCGATGGGTCGTCGGTCGCCTGCACCGGCGCAATCCGGGCATCGCCGACGATACTTTCGATCTGAAGTCCACGGTCGCGCAATGCCGCCAGATTGTCGCCGCGCGCGATAAAGGTCACATCCGCGCCGGCCTGCGCCAACCGCCCGCCGAAATACCCGCCTACTCCACCAACGCCGACGATTGCGATACGCACAGGTCATTGACTCCTTTCGTGTGAAGTGAGGCGCCGCGCAATAGGGGCGCAGCGCCGCTGCATCCCTACTTCAACCGGATCGCGTGCTCCAGCAGCGTCGCCATGCGGGTGTAATGCGAACCCTGCCAGTAAATCTTGCCGCACGCTGTGCAGCGGCGAAATGTGTCGAAATACTGACGGGTCTTTGGTTCGAGCAGGTGGTCGATCTCTGCTTTGCTGACCGGCGTTGTCAGGCCGTTGCAACGCATACAACGCTGGAAAACGGTTGACGTCGGCGTGAGATTGAACCGCCGCATCACTTCGACAATCTGGCGTGACGGGATGATCTCGCGTACGAATGCGCCATATATAACAATACTGCGTTTGAGCAATCCCAGGTCGCGGGTCAGCAGAATGCGTTGTTCTTCCCCCGCGAGTCGCGCCAGTTCGGCGTCGTGCGCATCGTTCCGATAGAGGCAGTCGTAGCCGAGCATACGCAGGTAGGCTGCCAGTCGCCCCAGGTGCGTGTCGAGCACGAAGCGCACGTCATTGAGGGGCGGGCGCAAGGCAATGTGCGCATCCGGCGTCGCTGCGATCGGAAAGGCTTCGATAGCGTCGCCCGGTTGCATCAGATAATCGAAATTGACCGGGTGACCATCGACGAACAACGCGCCTATCTCAGGATGTGGCACGCCGCATGTTTCGATCAGGTTCTTGACCGTTTCGCGCCCTTTGCACGGGTGTGCAAACCACGTGTCGCGCCGACTGAGCGGCAGAAAGTCGTTCAGATCGCCATACACGCGGATCAGCGCCTGACCGGATTGCAGCGCTGTCACAGGCTTTGCGGCGCGTGTGCTGTGTGTGTTCGTTTCCACCAGAGTACCATGAGGATCATTGTCAGACCGACGACCTGCGCGACACGCACGCCGCCCGCCGTGACGAGCGAGTCGACGCGCAGCGCTTCCAGCACCAGCAGTGCGCTGCCCTGCAATGCCAGGTATAGTATCGCCAGCGTTCCCGGTTGCGAAGCGAAGCGGGCGACCCATGCCAGCGCTCCCCAGGTTGCCAGTGTTGCCAGAAGATAGTAGAGCGCCACAGGATGTCGCAACACGCCGAACAGCGGCAGCGCCCAGGGCAGGTCTGTCGGTGCGCCGAGGACGTCGCCGCTGAGCAGCAGTCCCAGTGATGCAATCGCCTGCGCCAGGGGGAGCGCCAGTGCGGCAGCATCCGCCAGCGACGCGGCGGCATCGTCCATGCGTCGCAACCGCAGATACGCATACCCGGTGAGTGCGCCGCCGATCAGTGCACCGGGCCACGCCAGATCTCCCAGCCGCAGCGCCAGGAAGAGACCCGGCGACTGGCTATACATATCCCAGTTGAACAGACCATACCACAACCGCGCGCCAATCGCCGCACCCACCAGTGCGAACGGCGCGCAGCGACTGGCGCGGTATTCGAGCGACTCGCCGCCGCGCAGACGCGCCACCCGCTCGAATCGCGTATGCCCGACGAAGACGGCGATCACCAGCAACAGCGCGCCGCTGCCGAGGTTCAGCGGACCTAACTCAATGATCGGATACATGCTACGGCGTTTCCACAATCAGTTGTTCAATTGTGCCTTCAATCATACCACGCGACATCGGTCCGCGGTAGACGGCGCGAATAATCCCCCGGCGGTCGACGAAGAAACTGGAGGGGAGCACCCGCGCCTGATAGGCGGCGGCGACCCGGGCATCGCTGTCGAGCAGCGCCGGAAACGTCAGCCGCTGGTCGTTCATGTACGTCACAACGCTCGCAACGTCTTCCTGTTGATTGATCGCCAGCACGATAAAGCCCTGATCACGGAAGCGCTCGTAGGCTTGCTGGATTGCGGGCATTTCGGCGCGACATGGCGGGCACCAGGTCGCCCAGAGATTGATCAGGACAACCCGCCCGCGCAGGTCGTTGAGCGCAACCTGTGAACCGTCGGCGGCGGTCAGGGTGAACTCAGGCGCCGGATGACCGACGAGCGGCGCGGGTTGCGTGGCTGCCGGCGCAGGGGCGATGGTCGGTGAGGCGGCGCCAGGGGTGGTGCGCGTCATCCAGATAAATGCGCTGCCGATCAGGAACGTTGCGATAAACAACAGATCCCAGATTTTTTGAGAAAATGTCATAAAAAACCCCATCTGCTGTGCGACCTTGCTTGCATATCGTCGGTATCGCGTGCTACAATACCACACAGTATAGCGGCATGATACGCCCTTTTTGCATGTCTGCTCCGTCTGTTATCACAATCGACGGTCCTGCTGGTGCGGGAAAGAGCACACTTGGCGAGTTGCTCGCCAGGCGGCTGGGATATCTCTTCTTCGATACGGGCGTCATGTATCGCGCGCTGGCGTGGGCGGTCTTGCGCAGCGCCATCGATCCGGAGGATAGCGAAGCAGTTGCAGCGCTGGCGCGCACTCTCGATATTCAGGTGTTGCCGCCTGGCGATGCGACCGATGGACGACCATACACAGTACTGGTCAATGGCATCGATGTCACCTGGGAGTTGCGACGTCCTGATGTCGAACGCATTGTATCAATCGCTGCACGGCACCCGGCGGCGCGCGCCATTATGCGGGAACGGCAGCGCTTCATTGGTTGTCGCGGGCGGGTGGTGATGGTCGGGCGCGACATAGGGAGTATCGTGATGCCGGATGCGCCGCTCAAAATCTATCTCGACGCATCGATCGACGAGCGCGCCCGTCGCCGCACCGACGAGATTCAGCGTCGGGGAGGCAGCGCCGATCTCCACCATATTCGGAATGACATCCTTCGTCGTGATAGCCTGGACCGTCACGTGAGCGCGCCAGCCGCCGATGCATGCATCATTTTCAGCGATGGGCTGTCGCCTGAGCAGGTGGTCGACCTCGTCATTGCTTGCATCGATAATGACGGAAACGTCTCACGGGATACACGCGCCTATGAGCGAGCCCAAACTCCCGATTCCGCTGGACCTTGAACCGGATGAGAAGGTCATCCTGGTGGGAAAGCGGCACTGGATCGAACTGTTGCAATCCAGCCTGGTGTTCCTGGTGATCGGCGCCATTACTGCGGCGATCGCGCTGTTCCGCGCGGCTGGCGGTGCGTTGTTGATTATGCGCGAAGGGGTGACCCGTTCGTGGGACGACCCGATCAATATTGCGCTCTTTACGCTGTTGCTCGTGCTCGTTGCGCTCTGGGCGCGCGGCGAGGCGAAAAAGGCGCAGCGCAAGAATACCCCCTGGCGCAACCCGGATGTATTGTATCTGATGTCCATCTTCGCCCTTGGGCTGGCGATCTGGTTCCGTTTCAGCGGCGGCGAACTGATCGTTCTCGACCCGACCTACTCGCGCGCCGGCGACGCGATCAATATTGTGTTGAGCGTCACGACGCTGTTGATGCTGCTGGCGGTGGTATATCTCTACAACGACTGGCGCAACGATGTGTTGATCGTCACCAACCGGCGCGTCGTTTATGATGAAGAAACCATGTTCATTCGCCATGTGCGGCAACAGATCCTGATCGATGACATTCAGCAGGTCAATGTACGGGCAGACACCTACCAGGCGACGCTGTTCGGGTATGGCAAGATCATTGTGCGTTCGTTCAGCCCGCGCACGCTCGAATTCGACTTCGCGGCAAAGCCGCGCGAGATCGAAAAGGCGATCATGGATCAGGTGCGCAACCTGCGGCGCCGTCAGGAACCCGATCTGCTGCGCACCCTGATTGAGGATCAGGTGTATGGCAACAAGCAACCGGCGCTATCCGCGCCCTCCGTGCAGGTTCGCGCCCAACGCTTTCCCATCCCGGCGCTCTATCCGCCCAATCCCGAGATCTTCCCTGAGCGAATCGTCTGGCGCCCCTCCTGGGTGTATGTGCTGATCCGGTTGCTCCGTCCATCAGGCGGGTTCGCCATGACTATGTTTGTGCTCGCTGTTCTGGTGCAGTTCAATCTGATCGATGGCGTCGCCGTCACGCTGCTCGTTCTTGCTGCGCTCCTGTTTTTCGGCGTTTGGGGCTGGTGGGTCCGTGAGGCGTTGATTAATGACAACTACATCCTGACCCGCACCGACATCATCGATATTGATCGTCGTCCGCTAGGACCTGAGAATTCGCGACGCGCACAACTCTCTGCCATTCAGAACATTTCGTTCGATGTCAGTTTTGTCGAACGTCTCCTGGGGCTCGGGACCGTTGTGATTGAGACGGGCGGCGCGGCTGGCGGAAAGTTCACGTTCGATCACGTGCCGGACCCGCGGGGCGTGCAGGCGACGATCAACGACTACCTGACCGATTTTCGCAAGCACGAGAAAGAACGTCAGTTGCGGGATTCGCTGGCGCTGCTCAAACAGTACGATCAACTCCAACGCGAGCATGGCGAAAAAATGGATCGCGCCAGTTTCGAGAAGGCGGTTGAGGAGTTGATCGGGCGCTCTCTCATCAGACAGTCGCCTGACTACCGCCAGTCCACGTCGTCCAATGGCTCAGTAAATGCCGAAGTCGTCACTCATCTGCGACGGATGGCGCGCCGGGCGCGGCGGCGTGCAGTGATCCGTGCATTGCGCGAGCGCATGCGCCGCCGTAACCACGAACAACCCTCGTAACTGGTGCAAGAAGGAAGCAGAATGCTGTATGTGCGCGCTGCAATGGTCGCTCTGATTTGCGCATTGCTGGCTGTCCCGGTCGCTGCGCAGGAACAGGGCTTCGGGTTGACGTTGACGCTGCGACCGGGGTATGCCGGTGCGTATCGGTTGGGCGAGTGGTTCCCGGTGACGGTCGAGGTTGCCAATGATGGGCGCGATCTGCGCGGCATGCTGGAATGGAGCTTTCCTGGATCACCGGGCCAGCCGGTGTTTCGGCGTGAGATCGATCTGCCGCGTGGATCGCGGAAGCGCGTCACGCTCGATGTGTTTGCGCACGGGTTTGCGCGCAACGGCACGCTGCGTCTGATCGAAAACGGCAATGTCGTGCTCGAACAGAGCATCGGCATCGAGGCGATTGAGATGGACCGCTTCCTGGTGGTCGTGGTTGGTTCTGATCCGACGCTGCTGACCAGCCTCAGCGCGATGTCGATCAGCGGCGCAAACGGGACGGTCGTGCGCCATATATCGCCGGACGATCTTCCTTCGCATCCGCTTGTTCTGCGCGGCGTCAACGCCATTTTTATGTACGATGTCGATACCGCCGCTCTTTTGGCGGATCAGCGAACCGCGCTCCGCGATTGGGTCCATCTTGGCGGGCAACTCGTCGTTGGCGGCGGAATCAATGGCGAGCGCGCCGCAGCCGGTCTTGCCGACATCCTCCCAATCGAGGCGACACGCACGCTCAATCAGGGCGATCTATCGCCGCTTGCGCAGTTCGTTGGTTCGCCCCCGACACCGTCCGCCGGTCCGTTGCTGGTTGTGCGCCCACGTCCCGGTGCGGAAGCGTTGCCTCCTGATACGCAACTGATCTATCGTCACCGCCTCGGCAGCGGCGTCGTCGTTTTCAGCGCCTTCGACCTGGGGCTGCTGCGCGGTTGGGCGGCTGAACCGGAACTCTGGGCGCGTGTGCTCCAACCTGTGCCGCTGTTCATCCCGGGGCTCGATGCGCGGGTGAGTCAGATCAGCCTGATGCAGGACGCGCTTCAATTGCCGGCGATCCAATTGCCGCCCGCATCGGCGCTGGCAGCGTTCCTGATTGTGTATGTTCTGGTATTGGGACCGGTGAACTATCTGGCGCTGCGCTGGCTTCGTCGCCTCGAATGGGCCTGGTTGACCATTCCGCTGACCGTGGTTGTGTTTACGGTCGGCGTGTTTCTGGTCGGTTTTGGGCTGCGTGGCGGGCAGGCGCAACTCCTTCAGGTGGCCATCGTGCAGGGATCGGAAGGTGAACCGCGTGCTGTGGCGACGGCGTATCTGGCGCTGTTCTCGCCGCTCCGGGGTAGTTATACGCTGCGGTTTCCCACCGATCATCTGGTGAGCGAAACGCGCGGCTTTGATGACTTTACCGCACGCCCTGTCCTCGCTACCAGCAATGATAACAGTGTCACTGTGCCGGATCTGCTGGTCGACGTCGCTTCATTGCGCACGCTCGCTATTGAAGCGTTGATCGTGACGCCTGTACAGGTGCAGAGTTCAGTTCGATCTGATGGCACTGATCCCCAGGGTGAAGTGCGCAATGTCGGATCGATTGCGCTCGAGCAGGCGATTGTGGTTCATCAGGGCAGATTCCAGTCACTCGGCGATCTGGCGCCTGGCGAACGCGCGTTGTTCAATTTCAACGGACCTCAGGGCAGTTTCCCGTCTGGCGTGCCGATCAGTGATGATCGCGCGTTCAATCGGCGCCAGATTCTGTTTCGCCTCTTCAACTCCTCTTCCCGTATCGCGCCGCTCTCCATTAGATCACCACTGGATGACGAGGGCGTCTATGTGCTCGGATGGGGCAAGTCGTCAGCGCTGCCGGTCGAAATGAATGGACAGACGGCAACGCAGGAAGGGTTGACGCTGTTTGTCATTCGTCTGCGCACGACGTGATGGTCGCGGCATGTCCTCACTCGTCCACAGTGTGCGTGCGACAATCCTTCGCCATCGGATGATCGCGCCTGGTACGCCGGTCGTCGTTGCGGTGTCTGGAGGACCAGACTCGCTGTGCCTGCTGGATGTGCTGGCGAACCTGCGCGCCGAACTGATGTGCACGGTGCACGTTGTTCACCTCGACCACCGGTTACGCGGCGCACAATCGGCGGCAGAAGCGGCGTTCGTGGCGGAGACCGCAGAACGCCTGGGGATCGCTGCAACCGTTGAGGCGGTCGATGTGCGCGCGCTGGCTGCGGAACGCAACCTTAATCTGCACGCAGCAGGACGATTGGCGCGTTACCGCCTGCTGGCACGGGTGGCGCTGACCATCGGCGCGCAGGCGGTGGCAACAGCGCACCACGCCGATGATCAGGCGGAGACGGTGTTGCTGCATCTGGTGCGCGGCGCCGGTGTCGAAGGGTTGCGCGGCATTCGCCCGGTGGTTCCCTGGGAGGAATGGCGCGTGATTGGTGACATGGACGATGATGATCTTGCTGCATTGCCGAAAGATGGGCATGCGCCGCGCCTCATCCGTCCGCTGCTGGATATCGCACACGCCGACATCGAGACGTACTGCGTCGAACATGGGCTTGTGCCGCGCCGCGATCCATCGAATGTTGACCGGCGCTATCTGCGGACGCGCATCCGCCAGGATGTTCTGCCTGCCCTGGCGACGCTGAACCCGCAGATCGTCGCAGCGCTGGGACGCACAGCATCCGCCTGCGCCGAAACTGCTGACTTCATCGAGCAAGAACTC
>Ga0308410_1002160_pt1 | contig 11350 bp, 10 predicted proteins | sample HotsprOSTMatCore_FD_203467 | JGI IMG/M metagenome (GOLD analysis project Ga0308410, IMG submission 203467) | Hot spring phototrophic mat microbial communities from Octopus Spring, Yellowstone National Park, Wyoming, United States -... | ecosystem: Environmental > Aquatic > Thermal springs > Hot... | reverse complement strand
ATAGTAATTCGCTTTGTAGTTAAACCAATTACCGTTGCGTATAGCAACATCGCTATTGTTTACTACTGTATCCTTTATCTTGCTTCTGTATTTGTATCTCTTTTGCGCTGGAAGTCGCTGGTGGTCTAAATACTGCTCACGCAAAGGAAACCAATACTGCGCGTTATTAACTTTGGTGAGAGGCACACCCAACTTCCAGTGCTGATTGTCTTCATCAGGCGGGAAGTATAAAATCCAATTCCAAAACGAGTTGCAGTTCCTTATCAAAGAAAATCTTTCCACATTAAAGTCTCCAGCAAAATTAATCTCAAGAAGCGTAGGGTACAAAGTCGCAAAAAACGGAAAGTCGGGATTATACGCATTCACAGAATCGTTGAAATTGGTTATATTAGCAGAAGTATCATCATATCCGTAATACGATGCATTTGTTCTATTTACACCAGGCGCAAAATCAGAAACGCCAATATAATATGGACATAAATCATCTCTTTGCAATTCGCTTTCTAATGCATTCTCTTCGTCTTCTAAACAATCAAGTATTACAGCACGCGCTGGATACTTTTGCTCACGCGATACCTGCCTGTTTCCAGAATCTATAGTTATACTCTTAAAGTAAGTTGCAGGATAAGTACCACGCAAAACTAAACACTTATTGTTATCCTTGTGTACTCTCTTGAACTTCTTTTCTCTATTCGGAATAACATTAATACTAACATTAGCAACTCTATAAACTTCTGAAGTACCGCTTAGTATATAACGCATCCTACCTGTAATGCTTGAATTGTTTGTATTTGTAGAACTCAAGCTTGGCAATAAAGGAAAACCATTAGGCATTCTATATTCTAACCTTGTCGGTAAACTTCTGTAAACATTTTCCCCCTTCATCTTGTAAGAATAACCGCCTTCCAAAGTAGCAGAAGAACTTATATCACACGGACAAGGCAACTTCGTTATAGCCGAAAGCGCAACATTCATTACATAACCATTACCCATAAAAATCATCTCCGACGGGTTTGAAAAGAACTTCGTAAACATCATAGGCGCATCTACATTTACATTAGAACCTATATTCCTATTACTGTCAGCCTGCAAACTAAATGAGTATCCTTCACACAACAAAATCATCTGATACAACTTTATTTCTGTAGTAAACTCAAATACACTTACGCGCTGAACAAAAAACTTCGGTCTTTTCAAAACAAACTCAAACTGATAATTTCTCGGAAGATTATCCGTATTACTTGGCTGGAAATTACCATTTATAGGAATCGTTATTCCCATAAATCTTGCTTCAATAGATACCCTAAACGGGGGCAAACCAGGATTAGGGTCAAAATAAGAAATTTGCGAACTCAAAGAAAAAACATATGAACTACTTATAAAATTATCAAAAATCGAAGGAATACTGCTCGTTTTGAACTCAGCCAGTATATAAGTACCTGCACCGCCTCCTGTATCTGGTGGACACGGCGCATACTGCGGTGAAGCACTATAACTACCCCATAAACGAATCGCCTCATACTCGGCGTATAAACCGTGCGTCATACGCTACACCCGCCTACTGCCCAAGCTCATCAAGGAAATCCTGCACATCGTATACCCGCATATAGGATACCGACGCCATCGACGGGAAACCTTTGTCTAACGGCTTGTCTACCGCTATACTGCGCTCCTTGTCGTGGCTATACTGCCGACGCCTAAACGCCTCATCCAACATACGCTTAATCACACGAATATCATAATCTGATAGCACCATAAAAGCACCTCCTATAAGTTATCCCAAAACACAGCATATTCGTTGTTTTGAGTATCTCTATAGTTGACTAACTCTATCTCCATAGTACCTTTCAAAATCTTGTCATTCCCAGAATAACTCAAGGTTGAATTTTTCACTATACCTTTACCAAACTTTTCTACCCATACTTTTCTAAACATACCAGGCACAAGCCCTAAAACGCTTAGATTTAATACTTTTCTGCCAAGCAAAATTCTATACGAAAGATTGCGCAATATATTTTCAAGCACTTTACTTTGATGAACAGGAGAGTAAGTCACTACAGGAATATTCCTGCCAATAAAGAATTCGTAGTTTGGGTCTTCAACGGCACGCCTGTTTACGCTTATATGAGTTGCATATTGACCAGGTATAGTTGTGCCACCATAAAGCACAACCATTGTACCTATCGGTCGTATAATGCTCAAATCCGCATCTGTAATCACACTATCTTTATGTATCCTACCATTGTTTTCTTTCCAAGATTTATAACTCGCAAAAGACCAGTGTATTAAATCTGTATCCCTAATCCTAAAATCTTTGGGCAGGTAATAAAACTTGCCACGAATATGACTGTAGTAAAACCACCAGCCGCTAAATTCGTTAACTATCTTGCGTATAAAATCGCCAAAGTTATTCGGCGGCTCAATTACATATCCGCTATGAATAGTCGGTATAGGCGGTTGCAAAACAACATCGGATAACTCGTTTGTGTAATCCGTTATAAAGTCTGTAAACACATTAAACCCAGCACGATAAAGTATATCCCTTATCGCAAATATATGCGTATAAGCATTAAAACTTTCTGCAACTATAGGAATTATTTGCTTAACTTTGTGTATAGGTCCGTGAATATTCAAAGTAATCAATTCCTGCTTTTTGAAATCATCTTCTGTCCTAACAACTTTTACAGTAATAGGCGTTTCCATATCAGAAACACCCCTAAAAATCACCATAGACTTGGCAGGTATACCCAACTCTTCAGCAGGTATATTGTTCCAACTGTTAAAGTCAAAATCAGGGTTTGGTTCCCAATTGTTTTCTCTTGTCATATCTACAGCAATCAAAACATTATACTCAACCATATTCTTGAGAAAATCATACTGCCCGTCTTCGTTCCATATTGTTATCTGCCCGTGTTCTTCAAACACAGACCCCCTGTTTATGGAAATATTTACTATCCTACTCATCGGAATTACTACTTTAGACGGCACACGCAAATAGCCTTCAATTAAAACACCAGGTTGTGCAATATATGCACCATAAATTGGAACAGGTATTGTGTACACCCTTACCGCTTCATCAATAACTCCTGAGTAGTCTACATTCCTAATTGCGCTAAACACAAAGGAGTAAGCAGGATAATCTAACGATGAGGGCAAAGACGGCTGACTTGCGGTAGGTGTTTGATAGTTTATATTGTCTCTTTCAACTTGCTGGGGGCTATTTTCTTCTATCGGTGTAAAATCGTTTCTGTTTCTCTGTCTAATATTGGCTAACACAACGACCTCGTTTCTGTGAAAGTGATAATTAAAGTTTCCAACTAACGGTGTTATACTCACATTTTGTGGCGAGTGTATAATCCCTGTCATCACATCGCCTGTTTCAACTTCTGATACACGCTGATAGCACGGGCAGGTAATCGAATAAAACACAGAATACAACCCGCAAAGATATACTCTCACATCTTCTGAAGGGTCTACAACTATATTATTGCTGGTATCGCAATATCTAAATGCCGTTCGTATACCGTTTGTCGTTAATGCATTAATATAAACAGGCATTTGCGTTTTGTTTTTACCGCGCCAAGCAGCAGCAATATATTCTTCTTCAGTAGCAGAACCGCCTAAATAACGGGTATTATTGGCAAGTTTTTCCGATAAACTCTCGTCTACACTGTTATTGAGTATCTTGTTGTGAAACTCTATATGCAAATACCCATCCATTATATAGCGTATCGTAAAACCTACAGAACCTTCACTGTGCGGGCTAAGAAAAGAACCGCAATATTGAAACGCTTTGCCGTCGAAATCAGTCAAGTTTTGATACTCTACACAGCGAACATTACCGATAACCTTTTCTTGCCTCCCAGAATGACGCTGATAAACCTGCACCAACTTCACTCTTCCTGCCTGACCGTAAATAAGGTAAAGAAAACAATTCGTGTGTATTATGCCGATAATATCTATGGCTTCTTTTGTTGTAGACTTATCCCGATAAGGGGCATAATAAGTAAACGGAACCATTAAAAAGGTTATCCCTTCATCTCTACTCTTTTTGTACCTTCCGCAACGCACCAAAAAACTTCTCTGCGCATTAAACCGAAAATGGTCTGCGTCTAAACTAACCCAGTAATCTATAGATAACTCAGTAGGTCTTTTGTCTACATAATCTTTCTTGCTTATCTTAATTAGATTGGGGTCAGAAAGTTCAGCAATAGATTGGTTAATACCGTCAACTGCATAAGTGTATGGAACAAAGTTATCGTTTTGATACTTGTAGGTCTTTTTTGAAACATAAAATGGCAAAACTACTTTTCTCTGCCCAGTATTAGTCGACACATTCCCGAAGTCTATATTCTTCCTAAACTGGAAATAGTTTGCAACTTCGGTCATAAATGGAATACTGTAAGACGGAAACCCAGTAGCAGAAGCCCTGTTGAAGAATTGATTAGTCGGTAAACTTGCACCGCCTGTCAATTCCCATATTCGCGAATAAACATATGCAGCAGAACTGCTTGCCAAAGTATAACCAGCATTAATGATACAGTTTAAGTCTGGAATATACTTAATAGTGTTGCCGACCAGAGAACCAAAATACTTTGGCGAACCAGCAATTAAATGGCTTGCGTCTAAATATTGATTAGAAGGCGGTATCCTAAAACTGTTTTCGCGATAGCCGTTTATAATTACATAAACAGGCTTTTGGAAGTTGCCGTCCATAGACGCCATATTAAAACCCCCCAGCGTTTATGAGTAGCGAACGGTAAACGCTTGCTTGGTAAATATTCGGTACACCACGCGCCGTAGTCGCCAAGAAGTCATTCAAATTCATACGCAAAGTGTTTAGCGTCCTATACTGCAAATCCATTAGCCGTGTCTGTGTACGCAATTCTTGATTCATCGATACCAGCACATCTCCTTCTTCACCCTTGAAAGCACCTGCTAAACCTGCAATTGATAAACCAAGCAAGGGCACGCCCAAAAACGGCTTTTTGATAGAAAGAACAACCGAAGCAAGCGTCATTAGTGCCCAGAACAGTTTCTGGTTTTTAACCAAATATTGCAACGCTGAAACCATATAGGTAATCGCAGGAAGAAGTGTTTGTGCAAATACTAAACCTATATCCTGAATTGCAATCTTAAGTTTAGCCCATTCAATATTGAGTTTGTATACATTCAGTATAAACTCTTTAGAATAGGTGTCTATATTCTGCAACTCTTCAAGTATTCCTGTTTCCTTTAGCATCAGCAACTGCGAAAAGTTTTCGCCGAGTAATTCTCTACCGATAGACACACGCTTTGATACATCAGGCAACTGCATTATCCTATCAAGCACTTCATTTAATGCTTCCAAAGGTGTCGCGTTTTCCAATTCAAATGGTGAGAGACCAAGCCAACCAAGCATTAAACGCGAACCCATTTTATTCTTGGTTATATTATCTGACAACTTCTCTATCGCATTATTGACAAGACTAACATCATAACCTATAGTTTTGAAGAACCTACTCAATCCAAACCCAGCACTTAGAGACATTCCAAGATTGACAGAAGTGTCATATGCCGAACGAATATTTTCTGATACATTATACATTACTCTTGCAATACTCACAAACATAGCAAATAGACTCGCTGCCAACCCCACAATAGACATAATCAGCATTCTGATACGCGCAATACGATTAATGACCGCTTCATTTCCTAACTCATCAAAAACTTTGCCGAGTTGTTTTGCAAAATCTGCTTTTGATAACTCCGATAATCCTTCTTTTATTCTTGACAAATCTTGCGCCATCGCGCGTCTGAATTCGTTAAACTCTCTCGACCTTGTCCTGTTAAACTTTTGAGCAAACTCTGTATAAAGTCTTGAAGCACGATTGGCTGATTCCTGCGCCTGCCTAAATGCATCTCTTGCTTGGGCAAACCTGCCTTCTCTAAATAAACGAGACGCTTCCCTTAATCGAGTTTGGTACTCTATAAACTCATTCTTAAAACGCTTGAAATTCTCTACCGCTTCCTGTGAAACAGCCGTAGTAGGTATAAGTGTTTCTATATCCAATAGTTTAGCAACAGAACTACTAATACTCGCACTCAAGTTTTCTATATTCGTAATCGTTTTTGCAACATCTTCTCTTAAACCTTTGAAATACTCCTTACGCCTGTCTGTTAATTCTATCAGTTTATCAACAGGCATTCCCAACTGCTTAGCATAATCTGCCATAAATGGACGCGCTAAAGCGTCGCTAATCTCCTGAACTTGCCTCTTGAAAACAGACAAGCCATACAGCGTAAACTGTGTTATCAAGTAATCCCTAACTACTGCCATCGTCGCATCCTACTTTCGCGCTCTAACTCCTGCAACGCCTTCTGCTCCTCAACATAACTACAATAAAGAATATACATATCCTGACTATCCATAACGCATTCGTGTATTGTACGATGCATATACTTAATACAAGCAACTCTTATAATTCCAATCAACTCAACTATAAACTCTTCTAACTCTGACCGACTAAAGGGAAAGGTGATTTAGCATTAACCGAAGACAATAGCATATCAGAAATTTCTGAATTCAACGCGAATATCAAATCAGCGCGATGAAGGGAAAGGAACAACCAGTCTTCCATCGTCATATAAACTCTTTTATCATTCTCTATTGCGCATACCGTATGAACCAAACGATAGCACATTTCTACAACTGTGCTATCAATCTCTTTCGCTTCACCATCAACATATAACTTGCTGTATCTTGCTTTTGTTTCATCGCTAATCGTCATTAAACGCACAATATCCGAAAGATTAGATGACAACTTTATCTCAAACTTAAGATTAGTCTTCGGGTCTACATACTCTCTCGTATTCGGCACATTCGCTGCTGCCAAACGCTCAACTATTGAACGCCTAATATCATCTGACATAACATACACCTCCTAAACTTAAGCAGAAATAATCGAACCTATAATCATCGAACCAGACAAACTCACTGTCGCCATAGACTCGGTAATATTCAGCGTCGCTTCGTCCAGAACGAATATACCGCGCACGCGAAGCGCAAGCGTTGCCCCTGTCGCGCCTGCACCCCAAGTACCCGCCATCTCAACTGCTATCGCCCAGCGTCCCACATAACCACCGCCTGTAGCACGCAACACTTCAGACATAAAGTCTAAAGTCGCTGTCGCTGAAGGCAACAATAACGCAAACTCCATAGAACAGTTTGCATCTAAGTAATTAGGTCTTCTTTGCGGATACATTACTAACGCTTCAAATTCTGCAAATTCTAAACTTGTGCTCAACTCAACTCTACTGGCTACTAAGTCAACCATAGGTAAAGTAGCAAAATTGACTTGCGGATTACCGCCAGCACCTGTATAACCAGGTAAATTCTCAAAGTTTGCGGTATCCGCTTCGTTGATAAATCCAAGTTTTACATCTATCTCACGACCAACAAGACCAAGTAGCATATCAGTTTACCTCCTACACTAAAGCTGCACTAACACCGCTTAAGTCGTAAGGTACTATGGTTATCACTTCTTCAACTCGCGTCTTTTCTGCACTTATAGAAACAGACTTAATAGCACCATAACCTTGAAAACGAGTGAGTTTGTTATTTACCCTGTTTGAAACATCAACACGAAACGAGCAAGTAAAGTTTCCTGTCATTTCTGCGGGGAATAGGTACTTTTTAGAAACCGTTCCAGTTTTATGCACTAAATCGAATATACTACCGTTAAGACCGCCAGCATTTCTGACAATATAGCGTGTGATATTTATATTGAAATCCCATCCAACGGGTTTTCTGATTTGAACACAATCGCCTATACCGCGCAATACAGCATTATTGAGAGACATACTGATAGAAAAGTTAGTAACTCCAGACAATATATTGTTATTGTCAAAAACAAAAGCATCTGGCGGAGCGGCTGACATATGAGAATAGTTAATCACCTTGAAGTAAATTGTTATCTCACACGGTGTAGCATAGTAGTTCGCTGACAACATATTCTATCACCTCATCTTATTTTGCGTGCGTATTCGAGAAGCCTACTAAAAATTGGTCGTTCAACCATTTTGGTTCTACCGTATTCCGATGCCCTGATAAAGAGAGAATACGGCGCAACATTCTCTATGACAAATACAGATTTCGGATTATTGCTTTTTGCGCCAAATACATTACTGTATACACGCCAACCGCGTTTGAATTGGCGTCCTCTATAACTCGCACCTGCTGTAGGGTCGTTGGAATGGTCATTTATAATATGCCAATAACTGCTCGGTATTTGTGGTCTTCGCCTTGCATAAGGTCTATAACGACGCAAATACTGTAGCGTTATACCGCCACTACTCCATTCCCTTGCTTTGTTCAAAACTTTGTTTTCGGTTCGTTTTATCCTTGCAAAATCGGTCAGTAGTTTTCTGTCTCGTTTTCTCTTTACAAGAAACTCTGATACTTCTGCAGAATTACCGCTATAGGTAGCATTCACATTAAGGTTAGAGTTTCCAAAAAAGGTCGATGAAGCGAAAGACTGAACATCAAAGTTTCGTGAAGAAACCCCACGAAACTTGACACCTATCTTTACATCAAAAGTTTTCCGCTTAGGCATTTACTATTACTCCTTCAGCACTGCTATAAGGTGTAGTATCGATTATGGTCAGCGAATAACTTGCATAATGGCATATATAGTTCGCAAATTCAAGATAAGGAGAAGCGAAGTCTGCCGACAATGGCGTTATAATAAAAGTGCTTGCATCAACTGGCAGTAAACCTATATCTCTTACTCGGTAATCGTAATTCCTAAACCTATCCAGAAATGCTTGCACTCTTTCCCAGAATACTTCTTCGGATTTGTTTTCCCGCGATACAGGAAGAAACAAATCAAACTTGTAGTTATACTCGACTTGCACAGTGCCTATCGCTGCATACTCGCCCCCGAAAGTAACCCTATCACCATTAAAGTATGCAAATAAAGTTAATGGCAAAAGCCTGTAATCGACATTTGCATTCCGAGAAAAGATTTTAATCCAACTCGGAAACTCTTTGTCTATAGAAACATTCACATAACCAAACCGATACTCAATAGGCAATCCGCTAATGCAGTATCTAACTACCGCATCAATATAACTGTTATACTGCACAATCTTAGTCCTGTAAGCGTTGTTCAATTCGTCCTCCTAATCGCCCTTCTGCGTTCAATATAAGAGACTGCATAGCCTGCAGAATAAGGCGCAACGCCTTCATCAGGAATATTCAGAAGTGAGTATGCACGCTTCTTATACATCTCGGCTAACTCCATAAAGTTTTTACCGCGTCTATCGTAAGTCATCTTATCCGCATTAATATAATTTTCTACCATTTGTGATACACGCGCTACCGATGATAAGCAAGCATAATAACAAGCAAGATATTTGATACCGTTTATATCATACTGCGGTACTTCACTAAGCAAGTTATAAGGAACAGTATAATGCATTCTCATCCTGCCCTTGTACCTAAACAGTATACGCAACTTGTAAGTATTCGTTTCAAAGTCTTCGTACACATCATAATAGTTAGAACGCACATAAGTACCTGCTAAAACATAAGTGTACGGAGAACTATCTACATTAACCAACTCTAACCCGACGACTACAGAAAATCCTTCTTTCCAGTTTGAAGCGATTGCTTGTATATCGTATTCTGCATAGTTAGAAGAATCAACATCGAATTCTGCTGTTTTTCGCAAAGGATAATACGACATGTACTCCATAAATGCTGTGTTCACAGCATCTTCGTATGCTTCTCTTGGCAGGAATACAAAGTCTTTATCGCCAAGTATTGAAGCAACCAGACTTGCCAACTGTGTTTCTGTCATAATTGCCGATTTCTAAAAAGTGGATAAGGGGATAGGCAGTATATCCCCTTATCCTATCGACCCGTTCGCGTTGCTGTTGCTGGGCTATAAAAGACGCACATTTACATCGACATTCGCTGGCGCATTAGAGTTATTGGAAGTACCTCTAACAACCAGTGTGTGATTGCGTGGTATTGCTAAATTGTTCAACGGAATAGTAATCAGTGTCGTGTTCTCTGGCAAGTTTACAGTTTGTGATGCCGTTACTGTGTTAGAAGGGTTAACAACTTCAACAACTATATTTTGCGCAGCGTTGTTAGTAACGGTTTGCCTGATAGTAATACTATTAGCAAACCAAGTATTGTCCGTAGCATTTGTGCGCCTAAGTAAAATAACATTCGCAGCCCAAGTCGGAACAAAGTTTCCAACATAAATTGGTCCGTGTTTGTGTTCCACCATCATTTTTTTTACCTCCTATGCTATTATGCAGGTTGTATTCGCATAAAGCTACGAAAATCAAGAACCGCAGCACCGTAGACATGCCTAATCTTGTAGGTAATCTTATCCGCAAAGAACATCGTACCTACATTAGGCAAGTCTTGAATAAACATTTCTGGCTGTTCAGACCCGAGAAATCCTACTTCTATCGTTTCAAATCGACGCGGGTCTGCTACGAGAAATACTTGAGTATTGTTCGTGCTAAACGGATGAACAATATATTCAAGACCAAAGGTCTTTACAACATTTTCATCCGTTGTGAAACCGCCTTGACCGCGCTCAAATGGTTCCCTATTTTCTGAAGAAGCACCACGAGTTGCAGGTACTGCTTGATTCATCGTAGCGAAATACATAAACTCTTCGAAGTTTACGCTCCCGACAACATACTTAGGCACAACACCTGCAGGTTTGCCAGAGTTAGGCTCAGGTAGCAATCGTTGTGCGACACGCGCACGAATTATATCTTTGTAGGAAACGCCATTTGCTGCAGTGTAGGTAACTATATTCGATGCGTTTCCAGAACCAGGTACAGGGTGTGCGTTGGAAAACAGTGGCTGTCCATCATAAATGGTAAGGTTATCAAAGATAAACGACATTACAAATTCGAAAAGTGTACGCGCAGCAGCGAAGGATAGTTTTTGCGGAATTCGTCTTACTGCGCCTACATCATCGTTCATAATCGCTTCCCAAGTTAACTCTTCCGTACCGCCACGCTTAGCAACGGCGTATTGAATATTTTCTTCAGTCGGAGAAGACAAATTGGGATAGTTTTGTGCTTCCCGCACGATAGGTAGATTTGTATAACCACCCAATCGGATGCGTACTTGCGGGCGGAAGTCGTTAACATTTACGACACGCGCAATATTACGCCACGATTGTAGTTCGATTTCGCCATCGTATTCTCGCAGGAGTTGGCGATACATTAGATTGCCAAAAGCAATCGCCCAGTCACCGAGAGAAACACTGTTTGCAATAAGCGTGCTATTAGGTAAACGGTTAGATGCTTCGATGAAGGCAGAAAGGCGACGCTT
>Ga0308410_1002159_pt1 | contig 11353 bp, 7 predicted proteins | sample HotsprOSTMatCore_FD_203467 | JGI IMG/M metagenome (GOLD analysis project Ga0308410, IMG submission 203467) | Hot spring phototrophic mat microbial communities from Octopus Spring, Yellowstone National Park, Wyoming, United States -... | ecosystem: Environmental > Aquatic > Thermal springs > Hot... | reverse complement strand
CCGAAGCGACCGAAACTTCGTTCAAGACGGCGCGCTACTACTGGAAACTGGTCGGCAAGCCGGAGAAGGTCAAGTTCATTGCGCGGATGCGCGGTTATCACGGCGTGACGATGGCCGCCATGAGCGCAACCGGTCTTCCGGTCTACTGGCCCATGTTCGAGCCGCGTGTGCCGGGTATTGTGCATATCGAGTCGCCTTACCCATACCGCTTCGTCAATCCGACTCCGGAAATCAGTGATGGTATTGCGGCAGCCAATCTGCTCGAAGAAGCCATTCTGCGCGAAGGTCCCGAAACGGTGGCCGCATTCATTGCCGAACCGGTACAGGGCGCTGGCGGCGTGATCGTGCCGCAGGACGATTACTTCGGTCGCATCCGGGCGATCTGCGACAAATATGAGGTGTTACTGATCGCCGACGAGGTCATTACCGGTTTTGGGCGCACCGGTCGCTGGTTTGCCCTTGAGCACTACGGCATCGAACCGGATATTGTGCAGTTCGCCAAGGGGATCACCAGCGGGTACGTCCCTCTCGGCGGCATCGGTATCTCCGACCGCATTCGTGAGGCGATCCACAGCGCGCCGCCCGACAAACGTTACATGCACGCCTACACCTACTCCGGTCATCCGACATGCTGCGCCGTTGCGCTGCGCAATCTGCGGATTATCGAGGAGGAAGGGTTGGTCGAGCGGGCAGCAGTTCTGGGGGATCGCCTGCTGACCGGCTTGAAGACGCTGTATACGCTCGACGGGGTGGGGGATGTGCGCGGCAAAGGGATGATGGCGGCCGTTGAACTGGTGGCGGATAAAGCGACAAAGCAGCCCTACCCGGCGGAAGCGAATGTCGGCGCGCGCGTGTACCAGGAGATGCTGAAACGCGGTCTGTTCACCCGCGTGCTCGGCGACATGATCCTGCTCGCTCCGCCACTGGTCTCGACAGAGGAACAGATCGATCAGATCGTGGCGATCATCGGTGAGTCGGTGCAGGCGGTGATTGCGGAGGTTGGGGGTTAGGGGCTGCGAGACCGAGAACCGAGAACCGAGAACTGAGAACAACGTTCAACGTTCAACGTTCAACGCTCAACGCTCAATCTTCAACGTTCCACCCCCAACCTTCCCACCCTCAACCTTCCACCTTCAACCTTCCACCTTCAACAAATAACCATCCGCAACCCGACGCCTCTTACACGTACCAGTGCCACCACATTGTTGCATACGCCAGCGCATTCAGCATAATCAGCCCAATGACCAGCGTCGCAATGCCGATTACGCGCCATCGTGCGGGCCACCACGCCAGCCATCCGGCGGCAAGAACCAGCGCCAGCGGTCCGATAGCGGGGAAGCCGTAGCGTGGGAAGGGAGGCGGTTGCGCAACAAGTGCAGGAAGGATACGCAACGCGGCATTTGCCCACAGAAGCGCTCCAATTGCCAGAAACCCGGCGATTGCCACGCGCTGCGGCGACCAGTCGCTTTCTGGGAGGGCACGGGCGCACCCCATCAGCACTGCCAGCAACGCGAGCGGAAATGCCCAACGCCACCCATGTCCTGATGGCATCACGTCGCCCCATCCGAATGTAGCAAATGAGCGAAAGACCAGATCGGGCGCAACGTCGAACAGGACAATCGGCCCGGTGCGTTCAATGTCGAAAAGTGATGCAACAATCCGAGACACGGATCGCCGAACCAGGGGACGCAACGCGCTATCGACTTCCGGGCGAACATATAGCCACGCCTGCTCAGCCGAACTATTGCGCACAAGATTGATGAATGGCTGCCCGTTCCAGACCCCGCCCGTCGCTGACCGGTCGAAAACCGGAGGTGTACCGGCAGAAAACTCCCCCTTCACCGCCACGACGCCATCGACAAACACCTCGAACGGCGGATCATCGGATGTGTGCGGTGCCGGAAGGAAGACCTGCACTGAACTCAGGGCGCGAGGCGCGTCGAACGTCCAGACGATGAAGCGCGGTGTTGTATCTACATCGATGGCTGGCATTATCATATCGACCTCACGGGTTCCATCGTTGTAGAGCACACCAGGTCCGGCAACGGTTGCCGCGCGCGATGCCCACACCCATGCGCCAATCGTGACCGGACCACCAGCGATTGTCGGAAGATCGGCAGGCATTATCGGCGCGGAGAGACCGGAGATTTCGTATGGCGAGACGCCGGCGGCAAGGCGAAACACGTGTTGTCCGTGCGGCGCATCGGGCACAACCAGACGCGCCGCTTCATTCTGCGACGCCGCACCGTAGCGGTACCACGCAGCAGGATCGTCCCAGGTCAAAACGATGCCCGCAATCACTATCCCCAATCCAGCAAGTGCAGCAATGATTCGTCTCCAGCGCCATTTACGACGAATACCGGACGTAATCAACAGCACGATCGGTGCAAGCAGTGCGGCGATCAGCGTCACATTCTTCATTACCGCTGCAATCAGCGCTGCGCTAAGAACCCACGCCGCACGACGGACGCTCCATCCCTGTACAAGAATGTGGACGAGGCTCCACAGGAAGAGAGAAAATCCCATGATTGCGCCGACATCATTGTTCACAGAAGTCATAATGTCGGCAAAGGGCGGAATGAGCGCCGCCGTGAGCGGCAGAAGCCAGCGCATATGATGCCCCTTGTGGAAGAGCGTGCGTGCAATGCCACCGAGGATGGCCACCGTGGCAATGAACATTGCCAGCGACGCACTGCGTGCCACATAGAGTTGTTCGATAACCGTCCACCCACTGGCGAGTCGTAGCGGCAGACTGACCAGCAGATGGTACGTGGGCAAATGCGACAGCGCACGACCTTCGCCGCCGATCCAGGCAATCGCCGGATTGACCGTTCCGGGTGCTGGCCAGGAAGGGTGAAACGCCAGCAACCAGGCAAACTCGAAGTGCGCCGGTTCATCATAGTGCTGCCAGGGCGGAACCATCACCAGAAAAACCAGCCCCTGAACACTTGCAACGACCAGCACCGCGCCAAGCCGTGCGGTATCCGAAGCCAGCATACGACGGATGCATGCCAGCATCGGCGTCAGGTGCGGTTGCATGCCGGAAAAGATCGCCACGCTAATCGCAGTTCCAACCGGAATGAGCCAGAGATCAGGCAGAAGCGCAACAGCATCGACCGGATGCGCAGACGCGATTGCAACCAGGACGGCAGCGCTGGTTACAGCGATCCATGGCGCGATACGGTTTCCTGATCGTGACGCTGCGGCAAAGAGCGCGACCGGCAGCAAAAGCAGCGCGAAGGCGCGCACTGCGCCAAGCGTTGCGATAGCGCCGACGTGTAGCGGAAGACTATCCGCAGGATAGAGCGCCACGCGGGTCAATGCTGCGCCCAGATCGCGCTTATCGGTCTCTTTGGCGGGACGAAAGGTGCGTATATCGAAGCGAAGATCAGGGGCGCCGGGGCGCGGCGGGAGCAACACCCGGTAGCGCCGCCAGTCTCCTTCGACGACAAAGGCATTGCTGCGCCAGGAACCCAGCGCAAAGCGGATCTCGGCAGGCGCAGCACCCGGCGGGCGAGGCGAAGTCATGCGCAGATCGATGATCAACGAGCGTCGGGTCAGACCAAATAGACGCAATGCGGCGCCGCGCTCCGACCAGCGGTACGCCTCGCGCTCATTCGATTCGGCAGCGCTGAAGTCGCTCAGATACCGCACCGCCGCCGGATCCGCCGCATCGAAATGCAACGCATCGGGGGCAAATGCCAGCCCTGCTACAAATGCGACAATTACCAGGACTCCCGCCAGCCCCCACTGCCACCATGCCGCCACACTATGGGACGCCTCATCACGTGAATGGACAATATCTATCGTCGATGCATTCTGCACCTTCATATCCTTCGATCAGCATCTTTTGCCAACCCCTTCCTCAATACCTTTCAAATCGGTTCTTGGTTCTCGGTTCCTGGTTCTCGCAACCCCTAACCCCTACTGCCCCCTCATCCGCAGCACCACGTGCACCGTCCGCGCCAGAATGAGCAGATCGAACCAGAACGATTGATGTTTCAGATAATAAAGATCGTACTGAAGCTTGTTCAGCGTTGCCTCGACGCTATCACCGTACCCGTAGTTGATCTGCGCCCATCCCGTCAGACCGGGCTTGACCGCCAGGCGCACACGGTAGAACGGAATGACCTGTTGCAGTCGTTCGACAAACTCCGGTCGTTCGGGACGTGGTCCGACCAGACTCATCTCGCCACGTAGAACATTCAACGCCTGCGGTAGTTCATCAAGGCGGGTGCGCCGTAACCAGCGCCCAACGCGCGTCACACGCGGGTCGTCTTTCGATGCCCACTGCGCCTCGCCGTCCGGTTCGGCGTCCTGAACCATCGAGCGGAACTTGAGCACGGTAAACGGCTTACCGCGCCAGCCGACGCGCTGCTGCCGGTGAAACACGGGTCCGGGAGAGTCGAGACGAGTGGCAAGTGCGATGAACGGCAACAGGATCAGCAACGCCACCGCCAGCACACAACTGCCAACAAGATCGAGCAAACGTTTCAGCACCGCTTCAGCGGTGCGCATCGGATGCGATTGCAACGGCAATGCCACATACCACTGGCTGCCGACATGCTCGACAGCGATTTTCCCGGTCAAACGTTCGTAGAGCAACGGCATAGGGGTAATGGCGACGCCATTTTCGTAGCAATCCATCAAGACCTGCAGCACCTCACCGCTCACCTCGCCGCTGGCGATAACAATCTCATCGATGCGCCGCTCCCAGACCACATCGCCAAGACGGTCAATGCCGCCAAGCACAGGGACGCTGCCTGTCTGATCGCAACGCGTCTGCGGCGTGTCATCGACAAATCCAACGATCTCGTAATACGGGCTATGCCCCTTGAGGATGACGTGCGACAGCGCCGATCCCGCCTGACCCGCTCCCAGTATGATCAGGCGACGACGCGCGTGCGGCGCACCCAGCACACGAATGTATGCCAGACGCCAGACGACCATCATCGCAATGAGTGCGACAATAGCGAGTGCCGGAGCAAAACGCAACGGCGGCGTCCCGGTCTCGATCACTGCGAGCACGCCGGTCACCGGGGGGCGCGACAGAACGAAGAACAGGATCAGGTAGCTGAACAGAAGCGCCAGACCGCCGAGAAAAATACGACGTATGCTGGGACCGACGCGCGCCACCAGACGCAGATTGTACATATCCGCCAGCATCATCCAGATGGGCCACCCGATGCCGATCAGCGCCACCCATCCGATCTGATCTCGAATCAACCCAATATCCAGCGAGCGGTTTGCCAGGCGCGCCCACACCCACAGCGCCGCGCAGACCGCAATCATCGTCAGCCCCAGATCGCCGACGCGCAACAACAACCGGCGCTCGGAAATCTCCAATCGCAGATGGAATGGCATCTCGTGTGTTCGTGATGCCGCATTGAATGTAGCCCGCCGACTCATCGTGTCTGTACGACCTGTTCAGAAACCCGGCGTTCCGCCAACCGCGAGCAGGCGCTCCAGAGAAACCCGCCACCCCAACTGAGATGCATCGTTGCCATTGCCAGCGGCAAACCTGCAACCAGCCCCGGATCGCGCCGCTTCATCGCTGCATGCACGCCAGCGGCGCCGAGTGCGCCTCCATACAGCGCAATTACGACCGCGAGCGCCAGCCGCGCAAGCGTCACACCTGGCGCGCTGATCGCCAAACCCAGCAAACCCGCAACGAAGAGTGGGGGAATAGCCTGACGCCAGCGCAGAGTCGCCGGATACTGCGTGAGCATGCGCAACTTCCAGAAGCCGTACCGCCAGTACTGCCGCGCCAGTGCGCGCAACGTGGGACGCGCAATGTACACGGATCGGATCGCCGGATCGAGCCAGATGACGCCGCTATGCTGACGGATTCGTGCATTGAACTCATAATCCTGATTGATTGGCAATTGTTCATTGAACAGACCGACGCGATCAAACAGTTCTCGACGAAACGCACCAAACGGAACTGTGTCCACTACTCGCGCCGTCTGAGGAGCACGACGGTACTGTGCGTCGCCAACTGCAAGCGGATGCGAAGCGGCAACCGCAATCGCGCGCGCAATCCACCCGTCACCTCCAGGGCGAATATCCCACACGCCGCCGACATTATCTCCAAGACCTTGGTCGAGCGCTGCCACACAGCGCTCCACATAATCATTCGCCGGGATGGAGTGTGCATCGAGGCGGATCAGAATATCACCACGTGCCGCAGCAATCGCGCGATTCAACGCAGCTGGCGTAATCCGCTGCGGATTCGGCGTCACCCTGATCGTCAGGTCTGGATGGCTGGACTGAAACACCCGGATGACCTCGAGCGTCGTGTCGGTCGAGCCGCCGTCGGCGATGACCACTTCCATCGCAGCGCGCGGGTACGATTGACGATAGATGCCTTCGAGCAACAGACCTATCGTCTTGTATTCGTTGTAGCACGGCGTAATGATCGAAACGAAAGGAAGCATCTTCGCCAGTTGCAACGCGCTGGAGTTCAATGGACGCCTCTCCGATGTCATTGCGAGATTGGGGTTTTTGTTGGAAGGACGTACTTTCTTCCAGACCTCGCTGTGTTGATCCCGACCTCACCGCTCGCATCCACGACAGCATCAACTGCTGCATATCGCCTGCTGTCAGCGCCGCACTTCCAGAACCGTCACCCAGGCATATCGGCGCAGTGCAGGCGCGAGACGAAAGATGCGCTGATCAACGGCATTGAGCAGATGCAGTGTGCGTCGAAACAGCGCACGACTGCCGAAAGGCGCAAAGGCGAACGCAGCCAGCGCCAGCAGATAGAACTCACGATGCGTGCTGGAGGCAAACGGTTCTGCAAAAAAGTGCAGTTCCGCCAGGCTCAATGGCTTTTCAGTCGGCGTGCGTCGCCATGGCGTCAGGCGACGAAACAGGTTGAGCAACGGATTGTGATCGAGCGGTTCGAGGAACACAGCGCGCCCACCCGGTTTGAGCACACGATGCACTTCCCGCCGGGTCACTGCCAGATCGGTATGGTGCAGGACAGAATGGCCAAACACATAGTCAAACGCCGCATCGGCGAATCCCAGTGCCTCGGCGCTCATCTGCTGAATCGAAACGCGATCGCCAGTTCCTGCGGCGATGGCGCGCTGCTGCGTTATGGCAACCATACCGCCCGACAGATCGACCGCCACAACACGTGCGCCGGACTGCGCCAGGCGCACGGCGTGGGCGCCTCTGCCGCATCCAAGGTCGAGAATGACCCTGCCAGCCGGATGATCGATCAGCGAATGGGCATAGGCATCGGCGGCGTCGAGCGCTCCCCATGCATAAAAGTCGCGCCGCTCGTGAGACGCGACACGGTCGTGGTGTGTTCGCTCAACCTGCTGTCGCACAGTCGGTATTGCTGGCGCCATCGGCTCCCTCACCATTTCACAGGCAGAGCGATTATATCACAATAGTCGGTCGTACTATCGATCGGTCGTCACGAATGTGTAACGTTCAGCGCATGTTTCGTTCTTTGGGATGCGGTAAGATAGTCAGGGCGCAAGCCGGATAGCACGGGAGCATCATGCCGGGGCGTCGCAGATACGGCGCAAAGCGGCACAATGGCTGGCTCGTTTGCGCGACATCCGCCATCACTATCATATGCGACTGATCGTTCTTTTCTTCATCATTCTGATCCTTCTTGCCCCATCATCATCTCCCGCAGTCGAACCGGAGGAAACGACATTTATCGCGCACCTGCCGCTGATCAGCGTGCCTGACACCCGTGTGCTGCTCGGGTATGACCTGCGGATGAGTCGTGGCGCGTATGCTGAACCGCTATTGCCTGCGCTTCCAGCCACCTGGGCGCGCGCTGGCGATCTGCTCTGGGCGACGATTGAACCGACGCGCGGCGTCTATTCCTGGGAGAAGGCAGCGGCGCTGGAGGCGAATATCCGCCGTCTCCGCGCTGCGGGCATCGAGCCGATTGTCGTGGTGCAGATCGCGCCGGAGTGGGCGCGTCGCATGCCAGGACGAACGTGCAGCCCGGTGGCGCCCGAAGCCTACCCCGATCTGGCGCGCTTCGCAATGGCGGTTGCAACGCGGTACCGCAGCGGCGACCTTGCCGTGCGATACTGGCAGTTCTGGAATGAACCTGATTTCACTCCTGCCGTCGCCGATAGTAAGGGTGTCGGGTGCTGGAACACCGGTGTTGCGCCCTGGTATGGCGGCGATGCGTATGGCGCTGCACTGCGCGTGTTTGCCGATGCCGTCCGGTCAGTCAATCCGTCTGCGCAGATTATTGGCGGCAATTTTGCGCACTTCTGGCCCGACGATCGGCAAACAATCGGGTTTTTGCGCGGCATGATCGAGGGCAGCGGGCTGGCGTGCGATATGATCGGGTTCTCCGGCTACACGCGCTGGGGAAGCGCCGAGCGCATGACGTTGAAAGCGCAGAGCCTGCGCCGAACCCTGGCGGCATACGGTCTCGAATGGAAGCCACTCGTCGCCCTCGAGGTCGCCGAGATATGCCCTGAAGGTCAACCCTGCCCGGATATATATTATCAAATACAGGCAAATTACGCCGCCCGGATCTATGCCCTGGCGATTGCGATGAACCTGCGCGGCATTCTCTGGTATACCCTGCTTGAACAGGGAACGGGATTTCAGAATAGTCACCTGGCTGATCTCCGTGGCAACGGCGTGACGCCGCGACCGGCGTTCTATGCCTACCGCAATGCTGCGCTCTTGCTTCGTAACGCCGTGTATGCCGGTCCGCCCCTTACCGACGTGCGTTTCGATCAGGAGGGCGTCGTGCATATGCTGCGCTTTATTGATCGCAACGGCGCGCCATTGTACGTCTTCTGGCGTCCTACCGCTCAAGATGAGGCGGGATGGGGGCTTGTCGTGCCGTCCGGGCAGCGAGCGACATGCATTTCGCGCCTGGAGCGCCCGACGCCGCTGACAGTCGATTGCTCGGATCACGATGGGGATGGACTGATCGGTCTTAACGTCAGCGACGCGCCGATCTTCATTCGCCTGGGACCGTAGCGCATTCTATCAAATCTGGTAGAACAAACGCTCCACCGCTGTTCGTTCACCATCCACGCTGTGTGCCTCAGAGCGCGGGCGTCCCGCCCTCGCGGGACAGCCAGGGCGCCACGCCCTTGTTCCCGTCAAGGGTCACGGTACTGCATGCGAGCGAGACGCCTGCGCACCCAGGCAGTGGCGAGGACGCGCACCGTTCCAGCACACCAGGAACATTTATGGGACGCCCTGGCAAGAATGCATCCTGATCCATCAAGTTTGCTATGACGGATGCTGTGGCAATCGCACTGCGCCGAGCAGAACCCACGAGCCTGCCACCAACCCAACGGCAAGACCCAACACCAGGGTTTCGGACGCGCCCACGCCGAGGAGCGCCGCCCCCAGCAGCGGCGCCAGCATGCCGCGCACACCGATCGTCGCCGCCTGAAGCGCTGTGTACTCCATCACGCGACCACGTTCTGCAAGGTCGATCACGCCCGTCGTGATCCCCAACTCGAAACCGCCCTGCATCACGCCCTGACAGATGAATGCCGGCAGCAACATCCAGGCATTGCCCGCCCAGATATAGGTCAATGGCACAAAAGCGGCAAGTAAAATGCTTAGCCGCAACACCCACAGCGGTCCGTAGCGATCAAGCAGACGCCCCCACACAAAGAATCCCGCCAGCCAGAAGAGCGACTGTACCAGATTCAGGTAGCCGATAGTCGTGTATGACAGTTGCAGCCGGCTCACCTGCACCAGCGGGTAGAGCGGGAGCGCCATCACTGCACCAGATCCGTAGACCGTCAGGACGAGCAGATAGAGCGCAAAACGTCGATCACGACGTACGATCGGCAGAAGCGCCCGAAGCGCCGGTTGACTCTCCGGTCCCGCAGCGCCGTCTACCGGGCGAACCCGCGAGAAGATCAGGCTCGATACCACGCCGAAGATTGCGGCCAGCGCGAAGAGCGGCTGGTGCCCGACCTGGTCAAGCGCCTATCCTGCAATCGGCGTTGCAACCAGCACCACGATTGCGACTCCAATCCGCACGGCAGACATCGCCCGCCCCCGGTAGCGCGGCGGATAGATTTGCTGCATGATGCGCGCATATGCAGGAGACGGCAACGCCTCAGCGATCCAGAACAGTGCTGCGAGCGCCAGAAGCCAGGGCGCTCCGGTGAGCAGCGCCCCACAGAAGAGCAACCCGCGTCCAAATGACCACGCAATAATCGAAAAGCGTAACGGCGACGTGCGTCGGAGCAGCGCCAGACTCAGGGGCGACAGAGTTTGGCCGATGTACGTGAAGATGACATACAGCGCCAGTTCAAAAGGGGTCGCCCCCAGGCGGCGCAGAATGACCGGAAAAAACGTCAGGATGGCGGCAAAGAAGAGACCATACCAGAAGGAGGCGAATAATTCGATGCGAACATTGGCGCGAACAGGTTCCGGGTACGAACCAATTAACAACCGTTCAAGGCGCCGCAGGAAGAGGAGAGGTAGAGATTGCACAACGGCTCCGACGGGTTTCAAGCGAGCGCCGCTATCGTAGCGCGATTAATGGAAGCCGTCAAACAGTGAGCGGTGCAGCAATAAAAACGGGTGGAGGCTGGCGCCTCCACCCGTGCGACAAGTCGGTAACCGTACCCCCGATTCTGTTGTCTGCCGCCATCTCTCTCCGCGCACTGCACGGGCCGCTCCTGGCCTGGCGGGTATTGCCCGCCTTCACCGTCGCGGCTGCGATGTGAGCGAGCGCGGTGGTGATCACGCGACATACGTCGCTCCCACACGATAAGCCCGCCCCACACACCTTGCTCCCCATCGCCGGCGCAGTCGCCTGGCCGCCGACATTGCTGCCGACGCCGGTGCGCTCTTACCGCACCCTTTCACCCCTCACCTGAGCCCCGCAAGGGCGCCATCGGCGGGTCTGCTCTCTGTTGCCGTCTTGCGTCGCGCGGGCGTTACCACCCGCGCGCCCCCGCTTGCGGTTTCGCGGGGCGACGTTCCGCCTCGCAGCGGGCGGGGAGTCGGGAAGTTCCTCTGGAGGATCGCTCCAGCGGCGGCTCGTTACCGACATATGCTTTCTCCACTATTGTAGCACGCCTGGCAAGCGTATGGGCTATATGTTGCTTGCAATGCTAAAAATCGCTTCCTGATGCCGCGCTCTTCCACCCGCCTGTCTCGTTCGACCGTCACCTTCACCCCTGAGGATGCTCCACCGTCAGCAGTTCCTCAAGATCGGCGGCATCTTCGTATGGACCGATGACTGCCATATGCAGGTGATCGTCACGCAGCACCCGTTGGGCAACCCGTAGCACATCATCACGCGATACGGCTTCGACGTCGGCAACGACCTGTTCGATAGGAATAACGCGCCCATAGCGCAGTTGGTGCGATCCGT
>Ga0308410_1002154_pt1 | contig 11378 bp, 10 predicted proteins | sample HotsprOSTMatCore_FD_203467 | JGI IMG/M metagenome (GOLD analysis project Ga0308410, IMG submission 203467) | Hot spring phototrophic mat microbial communities from Octopus Spring, Yellowstone National Park, Wyoming, United States -... | ecosystem: Environmental > Aquatic > Thermal springs > Hot... | reverse complement strand
ACGCGCGCGGGAGGCGCGTGCGAGGCCTTGGAGGACGGTGTCAGCGGGCTGCTGGTCACGCCAGGCGACGCTTCGGCCTTGTCCGAGGCCTTGACCCGGCTCTTGCGTGATCGCGCTTGGGCCGCTACGCTAGGCGAGGCGGGTCGCCGGCGCGCCCGCGAGCGCTTCACCGTAGAGCGCTTCGTCCAGGCCGTCGGCGCGGTCTATGACGACGTTCTACGAGTAGGTTGAAAACCATGTGGCACGCGCCTTCCTCATCTATGCTTAGGCGTTTACAGAGGCTCCGCCGCATCCCTTGGCCGGAGGTTGTCGCGGGCCTTCTGGCGCCGTTCGCGGGGATGTGGCTGGGCCAGCAATTGACCTCCGCGAACTGGACCGCGTGGTTCACCTTCATCGGCGTGGCCTTTCATGTCGTACTGGTGCTGGCGGCTCCCCTGGCAGGGCTTCTCTTCTATGCCATCACCGCGCCCTTCGCCCGTTTCGTGCACCTAGATATTGACCTGGGCGGCGGCATCCCCGACCTGGGGCTGAATCGCGTGGTGGCCGGCACGCTCTTCGTCGTGCTCCTGGCCCAACTGGCCCTGCGGCGTCGGCCTTGGCGACGCGGCAGCGCGCTGGATGTAACGTTCGTCCTGTTCCTCGGCGCGCTCCTCCTCTCGGCAGCCGGCGCCGTCTACGGCGTCATCAACGCCGTGCAAACGACCTTTGACGCCTATGTGATCCCCTTCCTGTTCTTCTTCGCCGCGCGCCACCTGGTGCACGATGAGGACTCGCTGCGATGGGTCATCGGCGCGTTCCTCATCATCGGCCTCTACTTGACCTTCCTGACCGTGCGGGAGCAACTGACGGGTGAGGTGCTGTTTGACATAGGCTATGCCTATCCGATGTACAGCCCCCACATCCGCAAGGTGGTCGGGTTGCTGGGCAGCCCCACCTTCATGGGGATGGCGCTGGCCATCATCGCCCCTACGAGCCTGTATGCCCTGCTGCGCGCGCGCAGCCTAGCCGCCCGCGGCCTGATCGCCCTGGTCTTCGGAGCCGTGCTGGTGGGCATCTTCATGACCTATTCCCGCGCGTCCTGGCTGGGCACGTTCCTGGCCCTGGCGCTGATGGGGCTCCTAGACCGGCCTGCGCGGCGGCTTCTCATCCCCCTGGCGCTGATCGCAACGGCGACCGCGGTCATTTTTTGGGACAAGGTCATCACCAGTTACGCCGTGACCGAGCGCCTAATGGCGGAAGCCTCGGTGGATTTCCGCATCACCGCCACCCAGATCGCCACGCGCATCATCCAAGAAAGCCCCCTGCTCGGCATCGGTTTCAACTCCTTCGGCGCGGTGGCGCAATATCGCTGGGGCTGGACCCCGTTCATCATCCCCGGCACGTTCGCCGCCACCCACAATACCTTCCTGTTCGTCTTGACCTCCGCCGGCCTGTTAGGCTTTCTGCCCTACCTGACGTTCTGTCTACTCCTGGCCTATGCCTTCTGGCGCAACTACCGACGCGCCCAAGCCCGACGTGGCCCTCACGACCCAGGGCTTCCGGCCCTCGGCCTCGCCGTGTACGTGGCTTACCTTGCGCCTTCGCTCACGGTGGACATGGCCTTCGGCTTCTTCGTGAACACGCTGTTCTTCATCATCATGGGCGCAGCGCTAGGCGCCCAACTAGACCTTGAAACACGGACCGCCCCCCTATGAACGCACGGATCAAGGTCGCGATGGTCGGTTGGTATCCCCTCGGTAGCGGGCAGGGCATCATCGGCGGCTCCGAATCGCACATGGCTTACCTGGTCAGCGGGCTTGCCCGCCGCGAGGATGTAGAGGTGCACGTGGTCACTCGCCGGGCCGTCGGCTCCACCGAAGGCATCTACTCGGCCCACGGGATCACGGTGCACCGCACCCCGCGCGCCCGCTGGCAGCGGCTCATGTTCTATCGGCTGGATGTCGCGCGGCTGACCAGGGCCCTCCGCGCGCTGCAACCCGACATCGCGCATGGCCAGGGAAGCGGCCTCTACGCCGACGCGGCCATCGCCAGCGGCTTCCCGCACGTCATCACGGTGCACGGCATCATCTATCGCGAGGCGACGCTGGAACAGGGCTGGCGCGACCGCCTCAGTTTCGCCCTGGACGCCCGCTATGAACGCCATGTCTTGCGGCGAGCGCGAGAGATCATCGCCTACTCGCCTTACGCGGCCGAGGAATGCACCTTTCTGGCTCCCCAGGCGCGCGTCCACCGCATAGATAATCCGGTGGACGAACGATACTTCACCTTGGAAGGCGAGCCGGAGGCGGGCGTCATCTTTTGTCCGGCGCGGCTCCGCCCCCTGAAGGGGATTCTCACGCTGTTACAAGCCTTCTCGCTGGTTCATCGGGAGTTCCCCCGGGCGCGCCTTCGCATCGCGGGCGAGACGGATGTTTACCCCGCCTATGCCGCCCAATGCCGCGACTACGTGCGCCAGGCGGGGCTGGGGGACGCGGTGGAGTTTCTGGGCTGGCAAGACGGCGACCAGATGCGCGCCGAGTACCGGCGCGCGGCGGTCGTGGCGCTGGCTTCGCAGCAGGAGAACGCGCCCTTGTCCATCGTGGAGGCGATGGCGGCGGCGCGGCCCGTGGTGGCGACGCGCGTCGGCGGCGTGCCGTCACTGGTGGCCGAGGGCCGCACGGGGCTTCTCGTCCCGCCCAACGCGCCGGAGCCGCTGGCAGACGCGCTCCTACGCCTCTTGCGCGATCAGGCGCTCGCCCAGGAGATGGGACGGGAAGGCCGAGAGGAGGCCTGGCGCCGTTTCCATCCCGACGCGGTGGCCGCGCAGACGGTCGCCCTTTACCGCCGCCTCATCGGGAGGGAAAGATGACGACCGAGGCGGCCATGCCGAGCGCGGTTCTGGCCCAAGAACGCACGGCGCGCGCGGCGCTCGGCGCGATCCTTCTCGTCGCGCTGGCATTGCGCTTGGTGGCCTTGCTCCTCTGGCCTCAACCGATAGATGGAGACGCCGTCCTGTACGACCAATTGGCCACCAGCCTGGCCGGCGGCTACGGCCTCACGAAGGGGCCCGGCGAGCAGCCGACGGCCGTCCGCGGGCCCGGCTACCCTTCCTTCGTCGCCGCGTTCTACATCCTCTTCGGCCATCGCACCTTTCCGGTCTACCTGGCGCAAATTTTATTGGACGGCCTGACGCTCTGGTTCCTCTATCGCCTGGCCATAGGCCTTCTGAGCGACATGCGCGGGGCCCTCATAGCCGCCGCGCTCTACGCGCTTTACCCGCCCTTCATCCAGCAGGCCATCTCCCTCTACAGCGAGACGCTGTACGGCTTCCTGCTTCTAATGAGCCTATGGGCCTTCTGGCAGGCGACGGCACGCAAGGGGCCGCGTTGGTTCGCGCTCTCAGGGCTGATCCTGGGCCTGGCGACGCTCGTCCGACCGGTAACGCTCCTGTTTCCCATCTGGCTAGGCGCGTGCCTATGGCCCCTGCGCCGCAGCGTGGGCCTATGGCGTCCAGCTCTGATCCTCATGAGCGTTTTCGTCCTCGTCCTCGCGCCCTGGACGCTGCGCAACCAGCGGCTCTTCGGAACCTTCGTGCCCGTCTCCACCCTCTCCGGCCTGAACCTCTACCAGGCCCACGTCGGCATCGCCGAGCCGGATGCGCTGCGGGTGCGCCGACCGACGGAAGCCATCCGCCAACTGCGCCAACGTTTGGCCGAGCAGGGAGTTGATCCCGACGCGCTGAACGAGGCGCAGTTTGATCGTGCAGCCCAACGTGAAGCGTTCGCCCTCATCGCGCAGCACCCAGGACGTTACCTCTCCCTCTTCCTCAATCGCTTCCTGCGCCTGTGGCTCAACCTCGGCTACTACGGGCAACCGTCCCTCGCCAGTTGGGTGCTGGCCATCGGCAACGGGACGCTCCTGTTCGGCATGGCCCTGGCGTGGCTGCGCTTTCGCGAGGCGTGGTGGGTCGCCGCGTTGCCTGCCCTAGCCGTCGTCCTTTACTTTACTTTGTTCCACATGGTGATCCACGCGCAGGTAAGGTACAGTTTCCCGGTGGTGCCCTATGTCATGCTTTTCGCCGGCTACACGGCCAGCCGTGTCTGGCTGCTCAAGGTAAACCAGAGGAGATGGTGGACAGCGGCAAGATGAAACAACTCATCCTTCTTTTCGTGACCATTTGCATCAACGTCGTTGGACAGTTGGCCATGAAACGCGGCATGACCGAGGTGGGTGTGATCACAGGCGACTTGGCGCAGCTCCCTGCCATGGCCCTGCGCGCCATCACCACGCCCTACGTCCTGTTGGGCTTCGCCGCCTACGCGGTGAGCGCCGCGCTTTGGCTCATCATCCTCTCTCGCGTGGACCTCAGCCTGGCCTACCCTAGCCTGAGCCTGGGCTATGTCCTGGTGGTGCTGAGTTCCTGGCTCTTTCTCGGCGAGAACGTCAGCCCCTTGCGTTGGGCAGGCGTGTTCATCGTATGCATCGGCGTGTACCTGGTCACGCGTAGTTAGGGACAGCCTATGGACCGACCGCTCATGGAGCGCGCTTACTCCGGCCTTTTGCGCCGCGTGGCTCTGCCGGTGGCGGAAGCCATCCAGCACATGCCGGTGCAGCGACACCTGGCCGCGCTGGAACGAAGCCAATGGTGGTCGCCGTCGGCATTGCGCGCCCTGCAAGAGCAGAAGTTACAGGCGCTCATCGTGCACGCGGCCACGCGCGTGCCCTTTTACCGCGATCTCTTTGCTGCCCTGGGCTTGCGCCCCGAGGAGATCCGCGCCCTGGAAGATCTGCGCCGACTCCCGATCCTGACGAAGGAGCAAATCCGCGCCGCCTTCCCGCATCGCATGATCGCCGAAGGCGTACCTGCACGCGCCCTCCTCCCCTACTCCAGCAGCGGCTCCACCGGCGAGCCGTTTCGCTTCGTCATGACCCGAGAGGAAAAGGCGATGCGCTGGGCCGCGCTCTTCCGCTTTTGGCGCTGGACGGGCTGGGATTTCGGCGTGCCCTATGCCATCATAGAGCGCGGCGCGCACCTGGCCTTCAAAGACAACCCTGTGGGCTCCCTGGTGGAGCGTTACCTGACGCGCGTCCTACCGCTCCCCGCCTTCGGCGTCTACGACGGCAACCTGCCATATTATGTCAATCGCCTGCGCCGCTTCCGCCCCATGATGATTCGCGGCTATTCCGCTTCCATCGCCCAGATCGCGGAGTACCTGGCCCGGCAGGGCCAGACGCTTCCCCTGCGGGCCGCGCTCACCACGGGCGAGACGCTCCTACCGGAACAGAGAGACCTGATCGCCGAGCGCTTCGCCTGCCCCGTCTTTGACGGCTACGGCGGCGAGGGCATGGAGATCGCCTTTGAGTGCGAGCGCCACGCGGGCTGGCACCTGAACGCCGAGGGCGTCATCGCCGAGGTGGTGGACGACGAGGGGAATCCCCTCCCTCCCGGCGAGTTGGGGCAACTGGTGTTGACCAACCTCAACAACATGGCCATGCCCTTCATCCGCTACAACATCCAAGACCTGGCCGCGCTGGGAGACACCCCTTGTCCTTGTGGACGGGGCCTTCCCCTCCTCACGCGCCTGGAAGGCAGGCTGGTAGATGTCCTGGTTGCGCCGGGAGGACGCAGGCTGGTGGTGCAGTTTTTCACGCGACTCTTCCGCGCCGTGGAGGGCGTGGAGCAATTCCAGGTCGTGCAGAGCGGGCGCGACCTTCTACGGGTGAAACTGGTCACCACGCCTGCCTTCGGCCCCGAACAGCGGGCCTTCATAGAGCGGGAACTGCGCGCGTACGTGGGGCCGGAGATGACGGTGCGCCTGGAACCGGTAGACCGCATCCCGCCCACGCCCGCGGGCAAGCGGCGATTCCTGATCCGCGAGGAGGGAGCATGAGGCTGCGGGTCGTCATGGCCGGAGATTACCCGCTGGACCCGACGCGCATCCGCGGCGGCATAGAGGCAGTTACCTACCAATTGGCGAAAGGGATCGCGCAAACGGGAGAGGCAGAACTGCACGTCGTCACCCGACGGAAAGATGTAGAAGTGTACCGCCGCGAGGAGACGGGCGACGGCTACACGGTGCATTATCTCCCCTCGCCGCGTCGCCTCTCCAACCTTCTGAGCGGGCCGACGGTAGATCGCCTGCGGCTCCGTCGCGCCTTTCGCTCCCTCGCGCCCGACCTCATCCATGCTCACGGCCAGGAATGGTACGCCTATGCCGCCTTGGAGACGGGTCTACCGACGGTGATCACGGTGCATGGCATCCTGCACAGGGAGACCGAACTGTTAGGACGCTCCGTTGCGGGACGGATGCGAGGCTGGCTATATAATTATGTGGAATCCAGCGTCCTGCGACGGGCGCGCCACGTCATCCTGATCAGCCCCTACGTGGCCGAGTGGCTTCAACCCTGGAGTCGGGCGCGCACCTACGCGATTGAGAACCCGGTGGATGAGCGCTTCTTCTCGCTGGATAGCCGCGAGGACGCGGGGGGTGGGGTCTTGTTCGTAGGCAACCTGAGCCCCAGGAAAGGCCTTTTCCACCTCCTCAGGGCTTTCGCGCGCGTCGCCCAGGCGCAGCCTAAGGCGCGGCTCACCATTGTGGGCAAGGCACGTGAAGAGGCGTTCCTGGCCCGGCTCAAGGCCGAGGCCCATAGCCTAGGGCTGGCCGAGAAGGTGGAGTTCACCGGCCAGGTGGCCGAAGAGCGTCTGCTGGCGCTGTATCGCGCCTGCGACGTGCTCGCGCTCCCCTCGGTAGAGGAAACCTCGCCGGTGGTCATCGCCCAAGCCATGGCCGCAGGCAAGCCGGTCGTGGCGACGCGCGTCGGCGGCGTCCCTTACATGGTGCACGAGGGTGAGACCGGCTACCTGGTGGAATACGGCGACGACGACGCGCTGGCCGAGCGGTTGATCAGGCTGCTCGGCGACGCGACCCTGTGCCGCCGGATGGGAGAGGCCGCGCGCCAGGCAGCGCGAGCACGTTTTGCTTTGGCCGGCGTGGCCCAGCGGACGCTGACGGCCTACCGAACGGTGCTAGGACGTGAGCCATGAACTGGAAGGCCCTAACGATCTGCCTGGTAGGCCCTTACCTGCCAAGACCGGGCGGCGTCTCGGTGCAGACGGAACTGCATGCCCAATTCCTACGAGCCGAGGGCGCGACGGTGCGTCGCGTGGACACCAACCTGCCGCTGGTGCGGCGGTTGCCCGTAGTGGGCCGCTGGCTGGTGCCGCTGTTGCAGCCGGCCGTTATCCTTGCCCGCCTTTTGCGCGCGCTGCCGGGGAGCCAGGTCGTGCACATTCACGCCGCGTCATATTGGGGCTTCATGCCCGTCCTCATCGCCGCGCCGCTCGCACGGCTTGCGGGCCGGCGCGTCATCGTCACCTACCACGGCTCGCGGGCGGAACGCTTCTTAGGCCAATACGGCTGGCTTGTCCGCCGCGCCCTGCGCTCCGCCCACACGGTGGTCGTGCTGTCGGAATGGACCCAGAAGATGTTCTCGCGCCTGGGCATCCCCACCACGGTGGTCCCCATCCTGGTGGACACCGAGCGTTTCGCCTACCGGGAACGAAAGACCTTTCCGCCCATCATTCTGTGGGCTAAAGGCCTGAGCCGACGCACCAACCCCGCGATGGCGATACGCGCCTGCGCGCGGGTGCAACGAGAGATGCCGGAGGCGCGGTTACATCTGGCGGGAGACGGCCCGCTCCTGCCGGAGGCGCGACGCCTGGCCAAGGAGATCGGCGCGCGCGTGGAATTCCTGGGCAACGTCCCTTTTGCGGAGATTCACCGACTCTACGAGGCCGCCGGCGTCTTCTGGAACACGTCGTATGCCGACAACATGCCCGACAACGTGCTGGAGGCCTCCGCGTGTGGGTTGCCGGTGATCGCGACCCGCGTGGCGGGCGTGCCGCTGATCGTGCAAGATGAGGAAAACGCGCTCCTGGTGGAGCCGGACGACGACGAAGCCTTGGCCCAGAAGACGCTGCTCGTCCTGCGCGATGCGGCCTTGGCGGCGCGCTTGGGCCGGGCCGCGCGGCAGAACGCCGAACGCTTCGGCTGGCCTAAGGCGCGGGAGCGGCTGGCAGATATCTACCTGCCCTCCCACGCCGAGGCGAACCGAGCCGCCTAACAAATTGACTTTGCATGGGGTTATGGTATGATGACGGCGCCGAAGGAGAACCTCCTGCGGCTCCTCGTCGTCCTGGGGGAAGGAGGACACACCAAGCAGATGCTGCGCCTGGTGGAGCTCCTGGGCCCAGGCTACGACTTCCATTACATCATCAATCAGGGCGATATGCTGTCAGCGCTCAGGCTTCCCTTCCCCGGCCCCACCTACGCGCTGAGGCGGCCGCGCGCCAAGCGAGGCGGGCGCACCGACTCCGCGCCGCGGGCTGCCTGGCAAACCTTCGTAGCGATGGGGCAAGCCTGGCGCGTGGTGCGGCGGGTGCGCCCACATGCGGTCATCGGCGCCGGACCTAGCGTCTCGGTGCCGGTATCGCTGGCAGGCAAGCTGCACGGGGCGAAGGTCATCCATGTGGAGACCGCTTCACGCGTCCACACCCTCTCTCTGACGGGTAAGATCATGTATCGCGTGGCCGACCTCTTCATTGTGCAATGGGAAACGCTACGCGAACGCTATCCACGCGCGGTCTATGCTGGGAGGCTGTGGTGAAGGTCTTCGTCGCGGTGGGCACGACCGAATTTGACGCGCTAATCCGAGAGATGGACGCGCTGATCCCCGCGCTGGGCCTGGAAGCGACGATGCAAATCGGCCACGGGGGCTATGAACCGCGGCACTGTCCTTATTTTCGCTTCGCGCCCTCGCTGGAGCCCTACTACGACTGGGCCGACGTGGTCGTGGCCCACGGCGGGTTCGGCACAACCATGGAAGTGCTGCACAAGGGGAAGAAACTCATCAGCCTAAGCAACCCCGACCGCTACGATGAGCACCAGAGCGACCTCCTCGGCACACTGGAGGCCGAAGGCTACCTGGCTCGGTGCCGCGATCTCTCACACCTTCCTGACCTTCTACGTCGCGTGCCGGAGATGCAGTTTCGGCGCTACGAGCCGCCCGATTGCCGCATCCACACCGTCATTGCCGATTACCTCGCGCGGGCGACCGAGAAACCCGCCGCTCATCCAGACAGGACCGTGAACCACATCAGACAACTCGTTGAAAAGCATTTTGACACCCTCGCGCCGACCTACGACCTCAAGGCCGATAACCGGCGGGCCTACCTAGACGGCGTAGATGCGCGCATCATCGCCCATCTCTCGCCCTTGGGGCCGGGGCTTACCGTATTGGATGTCGGCTGCGGCACGGGGAAACGCACCGCAGGGCTGAAGGCACGCCTCCCCGGCTCGCGGTTTTTCGCCTGCGACCTCTCGGCCCAGATGCTGAAGGCGGCCCGCAGCGCGCCCTTGGACGGCCTCAGCCAGCAGACGATGACCGCGCTGGGTTACGCGGCCAACACCTTTGACGCCGTCCTTTGCCTTTTTAATACCCTGGGTTACTTGGCAACGCCCACCCAGCGAGGCATGGCCATGGCCGAGTTCGCGCGCGTCCTGCGGCCCGGCGGCTGGCTCCTGGTGGACGTGATGAACCTGTGGCACCTGGGCGAGGGCCTTCAATTCCGTCGCTCCCTTCCGACCGCGATCTGGGAAGCGCTCATCGCCCAGTTGCGGCCAGACATCGGCCCGGGGAACAAGTACTTCACCCTGAACATCAACGGGCACCGCATCCCAGGCTTCGTCCACGGCTTCACCGACGGCGAGATGCGCCGCCTGCTGCGGCAAGCCGGCCTGGAAGTCGTGCACAGCGAGATCATCGGCTACGATACGGGCCAGACGCGCCGACGCTTGACCCAAGGGCAACTCTTCTACATCGCCAGGAAGCCGCAATGAACGATGCCGTGTACATCCACCCGACCGCCGAGGTAGCCGCCGACGCCCAGATCGGCCCGGGCACGCGCATCTGGCATCAGGCCCAGGTGCGGGAAGGGGCGGTCATCGGGCGCGATTGCATCCTGGGCAAAGGCGTGTACGTGGATCACCATGTGCGCCTGGGCAACGGCGTGAAGGTGCAAAACTATGTCTCCATCTATTACGGCGTTACCCTGGAAGATGGGGTCTTCATCGGCCCTCACGCCTGCCTCATCACCGATCCTTACCCCCGTGCGCTGACGCCGGACGGACGCTTGAAAGGGCCTGAGGACTGGTTCCGAGGCGAGGTCATGGTCGGCGCGGGCGCATCCATCGGCGCGGGCGCGGTGATCCTTCCCGATGTAACTATCGGGCGGCACGCCATGATCGGCGCGGGCGCGGTGGTGACCAAGGACGTGCCCGACCACGGCTTAGCCCTGGGCAACCCGGCGCGGGTTGTAGGCTACGTTTGCATCTGCGGACGCCGCCTAGAACGAGAGGCGCAAGGCCCGGCGAGGGCGAATGGCCGGGCCTCCTATCGCTGTACCGCCTGCGCGCGGACATACCTTTTACCGATGATAGAGGAAGAACGTGGCGAGTAAAGGGGGGGACCTGCACGCGGCCGTCATCGGCGTCGGCCTCATGGGCAGCAATCACGCCCGCATCTACGCGCGGCTAGAGGGCGTCAACCTGGTGGCGGTGGCCGATGTAGATGAGGAAGCAGCCGAGAAGGTGGCCGGCACGTACAAGGCCCGGGCCTACACCGACTACCGTGAGATGCTGGCCAAGGAGCGGCCTGACATCGTCTCCGTGGTCGTGCCGACGCGGCTTCACCGTCAGATCGCGCTGGCGGTCATTGAGGCCGGCGCCCACTGCCTGGTGGAAAAGCCCCTGGCCGCGACCTTAGAGGACGGCGAGGCGATCATTCAGGCGGCAGCCGCGCGAGGGGTCAAACTGACGGTAGGCCACATAGAGCGCTTCAATCCCGCGGTCATCGCCCTGAAGGAGCACCTGGCGGCCGGGCACATCGGACGCATCTTCCAGATCGTGGCGCGACGGGTAGGCCCCTTCCCCACGCGCGTGGAAGATGTCGGTGTCGTCTTTGACCTGGCGACCCACGAAGTCAACATCATGGAACACCTCGTCAACGCCCCTGTGGAAAGCCTGTACGCCGAAACCGAACAGGAAATCCACGCGCACCATGAAGACCTCCTCTCCGGCCTTCTCAAATTCCGCAACGGCAGCGTCGGCGTGTTGGACATCAATTGGCTCACCCCCACCAAGATCAGAGAACTCTCCATCATCGGCGAGCGAGGCATGTTCGCCCTCAACTACCTGACCCAAAGCCTTCGCTTCTACGAAAACCCGATGGCCAACGGCATCGTGGAAGGAGGGCTGGTCGCGCTCATGGGCATCAGCCCCGGCAAGATGATAGAGTACGACATCCGGCGCGAGGAGCCGCTCAAACTGGAGTTGGCATCT
>Ga0308410_1002153_pt1 | contig 11379 bp, 5 predicted proteins | sample HotsprOSTMatCore_FD_203467 | JGI IMG/M metagenome (GOLD analysis project Ga0308410, IMG submission 203467) | Hot spring phototrophic mat microbial communities from Octopus Spring, Yellowstone National Park, Wyoming, United States -... | ecosystem: Environmental > Aquatic > Thermal springs > Hot... | reverse complement strand
GCTGAAGAGATGGTGAACACCGCCGCTCGCCGCCTCTTCGCGGCGAAGTCGAACGGTCGCAACCAGGTAGTCGCCGCCGATGCTTGAAGCTGGGGCAACCCGGTTTCCCCAGCCCCCTGCGCGCGGGTTGTGCCCTCACCTTCCCGGGGGCGGGGAGGTGGGGAAACCGGGTTTCCCCAGCCCCCTGCATGAGGGCACGCGCCCTCACCTTCCCGGGGGCGGGGAGGTGGGAACACCCGGTTTCCCCAGCCCCCTGCGCGCGGGCTGCGCCCTCACCTTCCCGGGGGCGGGGGTATGGGGGAGCCAGGTTCCCCATGGTCATGTGAGACGGTCATGCGCATGGCGCACACCGCCCGCTGCACACGGCCCGGGAGCGCGGGCGTCCCGCCCGCGTCGCGGCGCCGCGGGCACGGTGACTGCCCCCCTCCCCAGCCCTCCCCCCGCTGGGGGGAGGGAGTCCGGCTCCTCCCCCCAGCGGGGGGAGGTTAGGAGGGGGGGTCAGCGCCGCATGCGCGTAGGTGAGCAGCCTATGTTCACGTTAGCCGTCCATGCGGCTCCGCCACACACGAACAGGATGAACATAGGTTCTTCCTGGGAGGGCTGCGCCCTCCCAAACCCTCCCGCGGGTGGGGGAATGGGGAAACCCGGTTTCCCCATTCCCCTGCGGGGCGGGGGCGTGGGGAAACCCGGTTTCCCCACACCCCTCTTCAAGAGCCTATGTTCACGTTAGCCGTCCATGCGGCTCCGCCACACACGAACAGGATGAACATAGGTTCTTCCTGGGAGGGCTGCGCCCTCCCAAACCCTCCCGCGGGTGGGGGGCTGGGGAAACCCGGGTTCCCCAGCCCCCTGCTTGAGGGTCAGGCCCTCCCGCAGGCGGGGGTATGGGGGAACCTGGTTCCCCCATGTTCACGTCAGGGGCAGGCTCAGCCGCGCGGTGGTGCCTTTGCCGGGGGCGCTGGCGAACTCCAGGCGCCCGCCGTGGCGCTCGACGATGCCCATGCTGACGGCGATCCCCAGGCCGATGCCGGCGCCAACGGGCCGGGTGGTAAAGAATGGTTCCCCCAGGCGCGCCAGCGTGGCTTCGTCCATCCCCACCCCTGTATCCACGATCGTAATCACTGCCTGATCGCCCTCCTGCGCGGTGCTGATCGTGACCGTGCCGCTCTCCGGAATGGCCTGAATGGCATTGGTGAGCAGGTTGAGCACGACCTGGTTGATCTGACCGGGGGCGCATACCACCGCCGGCAGCGGGCCGTAGTGTTCGACGATGGTTACGCCGGGCGGGCAGAGGGTGCGGGCGATGCGCGCGGTGGCGGCCAGGCTGGCGTTCAGATCGGCGGCGTGGACGGTCGGGCTATCGGGGCGGGCGAAACTGCGCAGGTCGCGCACAATGCCGGCGATGCGCTCGAGGCCCTCGCGGCTCTCGGCCAGGGCCGCGGCGAGATCATCGGCCAGGTGGGGATCGGGGCTGGCGGCGGCGAGCGCGGGCACCTGTTCGGCCAGGAACTCCAGATTGCCGGCGACGAAGCCGAGGGGCGTATTCAGTTCGTGGGCCACGCCGGCGACGAGCTGGCCCATGGCGCGCAGCTTCTCCGAGCGCACCAGTTGGGTCTGGGCGTTTTTCAGTTCGGCATGGGCGCGTTCGAGTTGCAGCAGGGCGCCCTCCAGTTGCTGGTTGGTGGCGGCGAGCTGGGCGGCCAGCGACACCGCCGCGGTCAGCGGCTGGCCAATGGCCGCGACGGCGAAGCGCGCGGCGGGATCGGGGCGCCAGCGCCAGGCGGTGTAGCTCACCAGCAGCGGCGGGGCGCCGGTCCGGGGGTGGTACAACTCCCAGTCGTGGGCGGCGCCCTGGGTCAGCGCTTCGGCGATCATCAGGGCGGCCTTCTCGCGGCTGAAGGGATCAACCACCTGCACGAAGGGCAGGCCGACGAGCGCCTCGGCGGGGCGCCCGTAGAGCCGGGCGGCGGCCGGGTTCAGCGCCAGCAGAACGCCCGCCCCATCGAGGACGACGAAGGGCAGCGTCGCCTGGGCCAGCATCGGGTCGAGCGGATGGGGGCGGCTGCTCATGGGGATGGCGGAGGCGGTCGGCGCCCGGCGAGGGTCGTGGCGAGCCAGGCGCGGTAGAACACCACCAGATTGCCGAGCAACTCCGGGAGCAGCAGGCGCGCCTCCTCCACATACACCGTCACCCGGGCGGCGGGGGCGGCGGCGATGCGGCGCTTGAGCGCGGTGGTGTGGATCTCGACGGCGTCGCGGGGACCGGCCCAGTGGGTGCCCAGGCGCTCGCTCAAAGCGCGCAGGTGGTCGGGCACGGCCGACTGGCCCTGGAAAAAGCGCTGCTCAACGGCCTGGTCCAGCAGATCGCCATACTCGGCGACCAGCCCGTGGAAGGTGGGTGGATCGTGCTGGCTGATCGGCGTTTCGGCGCGCGGGCCATTATAAAATGGATGGTCGAACGTGCCAGCAGGCTCGTGGCGGGCCTGGGCATTGGTGCGTTCCCACTCGGCAAAGAGCAGATCGCCGTGGCCCGAGGCGATCTCATCGAGCGCCTTGCGCAACTCGGCCACCTGTTCCTGGGCCCGCGTGACCGCCTCGGCCGTATTGCGGAGCACATCGCGTTCGAGGAAGCCGGCCTGGTAATCGCGGACGGCCTGCTCAAGCTGGCGGCGCAACTGGTGGATGTCCCAGGGTTTGGGGAGAAAACCGCGGACATTGCCCAGATTGAGCGCATCCACCAGCGCGGCCACATCGGTGTAGCCCGAGATCAGGATGCCGAGGGTTTCGGGGCGAATATCGCGGGCGCGTTCGAGCAACTGCACCCCGCTGATATCGGGCATGCGCTGGTCGGTCAGGATCACCGCGATGCGCTCGCGGGAGACGATGTCGAGCGCGGCGGCAGCCGTGGTGGCGGTGAAGACGGTGAAGCGATCACGGAGGCTGCGGGCCAGCGAGCGGGTGACGTTCGGTTCATCGTCAACGATCAGAATGGCTGGCCGGTCAGGCGCAGCGCCAGGGTTGGGAGCGGGAGCAACCATCCGGCCCTCCTCGGGTATGCGCTAGCGTGAACATGGGCTGCTGGAGCAGGGGTGTGGGGAAACCTGGTTTCCCCACACCCCCGCCCGCGGGAGGGCCTGATCCTCACGCAGGGGGATAGGGAAACCAGATTTCTCCATCCTCCTGCTCGAGGGCTGCGCCTCCCAAACCCCTACAGGTGGAGTCGCGGAGGGCGCGACCGCGCGCTTCCAGCAGGCGCCAACCATCTCCCGGCGAGCATACCCGTCTCTGAACATGCCTTTCCCTGATTATACCAGGGGCTGACAAGGGGGGGCTAGATGCTGAGCATAGGCTCTCGGTGGTGTGGGGAAACCCGGTTTCCCTATCCTCTCACCCGGTGGGAGGGTGGGGGCGGGCGCGGTCCTCCCAGGACAACCTTTTTATCCTCATTGCGGATGCGGGCCGGAGGCCCGCGCACCCAGGCCCCCGGGAGGGTCTGGGCGGGCGCGGTCCTCCCGCGAACAACCTTCCCAGGCGCGTGGGTTACCCCAGGTGTGAACGGTTACCACACGAGGTACCCTTGCATCCGCGGGAAGAGTGTGGTACAGTTGCGCTAGCGCGGGCGTAGCTCAGTTGGTAGAGCATCTGCCTTCCAAGCAGATGGTCGCGCGTTCGAGTCGCGTCGCCCGCTCCATTGTGCAGGGCATCAGGAAGCGACATCCCGCCGGCGACCCCGGCGGGATGTCGCGCTTATGGAGCCGGGTTCACGTGTCTGCTCCTGAGTTCCTGCGTCTGTAGCTATGCGCCTCTCTGGATGGCTACGGAGGGCGCAGCCCTCCCAATCCCTCCCGCGGGCGGGGGTGTGGGGAAACCCGATTTCCCCACACCCCTCTCCAGGGGACTGTTTTCAGCGGATGAGTTGCTTAATGACAGGAGTTACGCGGTCGCCTTCCGGCGGGGAGGGGTGGAGGGCCGCAGGCCCTCCACGAACCGGTTGTTGCCCGCCCGCGGCGGGCGGGCCGTGGGTGTTGCGCCAGGCCGCCTGGCCGCCGCGGGCGGGAACAGGGGGATGCGGGGAGGCGAAGCCTCCCCGCATCCCCTCCACCACGTAAGTCCTGCTAATGAGGGTTGCCGCGGCATTTTGTTTTCCGAGCGACCGGTTCGTTCTATAACGCTCTCCATAAGGGCGTGGAGGCGCCGTGCTCCTGTGGACGCCGCGACGGCGTCCGTGCGCCGGGGGAGGTCGGGCCGGCGCCGGCGACGCGGATGCGGGATGGGCCTGGGAGCGAGGAGGGCGAGCGTGTGACCCACCAGCCCGACGCTATCGATTGAGCGAAGTCGTACCTGTTCACACCTGGGGTAACCCACGCGCCTGGGAGCGCGGGCATCCCGTCCTCGTCGCCCCTACGCGGGCAAGATGGTCTTTGAATACATCATCCGCTCTCGCCCGCGCAGGCGGGCTTCGCATTCCGTCTCCATCTTCGCAGCCGCCATCAAATGGCCAATTCGCCTGCCTGCTCACATCACATATGCTGGTATGCTATACTGTTTGCAACAATGATAATGCACCTATACTCCGCTCAACCCTATGCCATTCACCCACGGCTACGCCCTCCTCATTGGGGTTGGCAGCTACCGCTTCGCTCCCCGTCTCGACGTTCCGCTCAGCGTCACCGATGCCGCGGCGGTCGCGGCAGTGTTGCGCGACCCGCGCTGTTGCGGCTACCCCGACGCCAATGTGACCCTCCTCGCCAACGAGGGCGCCACCCGCGAGGGTGTCCTGGCAGCCCTGCGCACCCTCGCGCAGCGCACCACGCCCGCCGATACGATCCTGCTCTTCTACAGCGGGCATGGTAATTACAGCGCCGATGGCGCCTACGCGCTCACCACCCACGACACGCGCTTCGATGCCGGTGACAAGGTCGTATCTGGCACAGCCGTCAGCCAGGCCGACCTGATCGCGGCGTTGCGCGCCATTCCGGCCCAACGGGTGCTGGCGCTGATCAACGCCTGCCACGCCGGTGAACTCTCCCCGACCCTCGGCGCCGGTCAGCCCGCGCTGATCGGTCAGCCATTCCCGCAGCAAACCACCGACGCTTTGCTCGCCACCGGAAGCGGGCGGATCATCATCACCGCCTGCCGCGAGCGGCAGGTCGCGTACATCGGTCCCGGCCCACTGACGATCTTCGCCCAGGCGCTGACCGATGGGCTGCGCGGGCAGGGGGTGAGCGGGCGCGCCGGGTTTATCAGCGCCTTCGACCTCTACACTCACCTCTATTTCGCCGTGCGCGAGGCGGTGGAACAGCGGGTGCCGCCGGCCTTGTGGCAGCGCTACGGTCTCCAGGAGCCGGAGTTGACGGTGCTGAAGGGCGTGGGGCCGTTTGCCGTGGCCCTCTTTCGTGGGGCGACGCAGCTCGGCGCCTTCCCCGCCGACCACGCGCCCCCGCCGGAGACGGCCATCCGCGCGGTCGAGCCGACGCGCAGCCCTTGGGCGTTCGAGCAGATCACCGGCGAGCGGGCGGTGAACGTCGCCGGTTCGGTCAACAACAGCCCGATCATCACCGGCGACCATAACACCGTCGCGCAAGGTGACATCATTCACGTCGGCAACATCAGCGGCAGCGGGATTGCGATTGGGCGCGGGGCGCAGGCCGTCTACCAGGCCATTCTCCGCCCACTGCCGGTCGATCTGCGGGCGCTGGTGCAGCCGCTCATCGAAGCCTACACTGCGATTTTTGGCGGGCGCGATGCGGAACTGAACCGGCTCGACGCCTTCCTCGCCGATGAGCGCCACCCCTTCGGGCTGCTCGTCGCTCCGACCGGTCTGGGCAAAACGGCGCTGCTTGTCCACTGGATCAGACGGGTCCAGCAGCGCACCGACAATCGCTGGCAGATTATCTTCGTGCCGGTCAGTATCCGCTACCAGACAGCCGGTGAACAGGTGGCGTTGCGCATGCTGGCACACAGTCTGGCCGAGTTCCACCACGACCTCGAACAGTTCCGGCAGTATGAGCAATCACCGGCAGGCCTGCGGGCGCTGGTGATTGACTACCTGCGCCGCCCTTTTACTGCTGGCTCGCAATTGCTGGTGGTGCTTGACGGGATTGATGAAGCGGTCGGCTGGCAGGTCGGTCCCCTCTGCGCCGTTCCGCCGCAGGTCGGGTTGAAGATCGTCGTTGCCGCCCGGCAGCGGGCCGATATGGGGCATGCCGAATGGACGGCGCACCTCGACTGGGACGCCGGACAGGTGGCGCGCTTCCATCTCACGGGTCTTGATCGCGCCGCGCTGATTGCGCTGCTCAAAGCGCAGGGCGAGCGCCTGGCAACCCTGGCCGCCGATCCTGCATTCGTTGCCCAGTTCGAGCGCGTCAGTGAAGGCGACCCGCTGACCTGCAACCTGCTGATCAAAGCCTTGCTTGGCAATACCCTATCCCCCACCGACCTGAGCCGACGCCCGCCCGGTCTGGAAGCCTTTCTCCGCGACTGGGTCGAAACCCTGCGCAAAAAGCGCCAGGAGAGCGCAGCGATCCGCGAACTGCTGGCGCTCTGCGCCATCGCGTATGGACCGCTGACCAGCGACGACCTGGCGGCGCTGGCGCCAACGGTGTTTAGCGACCAGAGCGCGATTGTTGATGCGGTGCGTAGCGATGAGGTGGCGCGCTTCATTATTACCGTCGGCGAGCACAGTTACGTCTTCAGCCACCAGCGCCTGCGTGAAGTCTTCCTCGAACGGATTTACCCGCCTAAAGATCGCGAACGGCTGCACCGACGGCTGGTAGACTACGGTAACGCCTGGTGGGCCGACCGTTGTCAGCCGCTTTCCGACTACCTGCGCCGCTTCTGGCTGCTGCACTGCGCCGGGGTGGGCGAATGGGAGCGGATCCGTGAAGTGGTCAGTGCGATCGTGCCGACGAGGGACGGGAGTGGCGTCGAACAACCCTGGCAAACGGCGCGCTACGCCGCCGAGGGCAGTAACAGCGGCTATCTGGGCGATCTGGAGCGGCTGTGGACGCGGGCCGAACAGCGGGGCGACCTGGAGCTGGCGCTGCGCTGCGCCCTGATCGCAGCCAGCCTGCGCAGCCAGAGCGGGAACCTGAGTCCGAAATTGCTGGTCGGGATGGTACGAGTCGGCACGCCAGCGGGCACATGGAGCGCAGCCGCGGCGCTGGAGCATATCGCGCTCATGCCTGACAGCGAGCGCCAGGCGGATAGTCTGAAAGCGCTGCTGGCGGCGGGTATCGCTTTGCCATGGGCGCGGGCGCTCGAAGTGGCGTGGGCGATTGCCGATGAGAAGGCGCGGGCCAGTGCGCTGGCAGCGCTGGCGCCGCGCCTGCCTACTACGCTAGTGCGCGAGGCGCTTGAGGTGGCGCGGGCAGTCGGGGAGGAGCAGTGGCGAGCCGCGGCGCTGGCGGCGCTCGCCCCCCACCTGCCTGTTGCGCTGCTAAGCGAGGCGCTGCTGGAGGCGCAGGCGATTGGGCATGAGCATTGGCGAGCCGCAGCGCTGCAAGCGCTCGCCCACCATCTGCCTCCCGACCAGCAGCCCGCCGTCTATGCCGACGCCCTGGCCGCCGCCCGGACGATTGCGGATGAGGGATGGCAGGCCGTGGTACTTCAGGGGCTCGCCCTCCACCTGCCCCCAAACCTGCTCGCCGAGGTCCTCGCCGCCGCACGGGCGATTGCCGCTGACGATGACCGCGCCAGGGCGCTGGCCGCGCTCGCCCCGCGTCTGCCGCCCGATGAGCAAGCGACCGTCTATAATGAGGCGCTGGCCGCGGCGCGGGTGATTGGAGACAAGGAACAGCGGGTCGAGGCGCTGGCAGCGTTCGTCCTCCATCTGCTGCCGGAACAGCGGGAGGTAGTGTACGACGAGGCGCTGGCGGCAGCGCGGGCGATTGGGGGTGAGTACAGTCGGGTCAGGGCGCTGACGGCGCTCGTCCTCCACCTGCCGCCGGAACAGCGGGAGGTAGTGTACGACGAGGCGCTGGCGGCGGCGCGGGCGATTGGGGATGCAGAGGCACGGGTCTCGGCGCTAGGGGCGCTGGTGTCGCACCTGCCCGTTGACGGGCAGGCAGCGGTGTTCCGGGAGGCGCTGGTGACAGCGCGCGCGATTGGTCGTGAGTACAGGCGAGCCGAGGCACTTCGGGCCCTTTCCTCCCACCTGCCCCCGCCCCTGCTTAGTGAGGCGCTGGCCGCTGCCCGAACGATCCAGGACGCTGATGACCGGGTCAAAGCGCTTCAGGCGCTCGCCCCGCGCCTGCCGCCCGACGAGCAGGAGACCGTCTATAGCGAGGCGCTGACTGCAGCATGGGCGATTGGGAATGAGGGTGACCGAGCCGAGGCACTGGCCGCGCTCGCCCCCCACCTGCCTGCTGCCCTGCTGAGCGAGGCGCTGGCGGCGGCGCGGACGATTGGGCATGAGCAGTGGCGGACCGCGGCGCTTCAGGCGCTCGCCCCGCGCCTGCCGCCTGATGATCAAGCGACCGTCTATAGCGAGGCGCTGGCCGCGGCGCGGGTGATTGGAGACGAGGAACAGCGGGTCGAGGCCCTGGCAGCGTTCGTCCTCCATCTGCTGCCGGAACAGCGGGAGGTAGTGTACGACGAGGCGCTGGCCGCAGCGCGAGCGATTGGGGGGGAGTACAGTCGGGTCAGGGCGCTGGCAGCGCTCGCCCCCCAATTGCCCTCTGACCGGCAAGCGTCCATCTATGGCGAGGCGCTGACAGCGGTGTGGGCGATAGGGGAAGAATGGAGGCGGGCCGCAGCGCTGGGGTTGCTTGCTCCACATCTTCCCCCGGACCTGCTCGGCAAGGCGCTAACGGCGGCGCGGGCGATTGGGCATGAGCAGTGGCGGACCGCGGCGCTTCAGGCGCTCGCCCCCCACCTGCCCTCGCCCCTGCTCACCGAGGCGCTGGCTGCCGCCCAGTCGATTGCCGCTGAAGACTGGCGGACCGCGGCGCTTCAGGCGCTCGCTCCCCACCTGCCCCCGCACCTGCTGGCCGAGGCCCTCGCTGCCGCACGGGCGATTGCCGCTGAAGACCGGCGGGCGGCGGCGCTGGCGGCGCTTGCTCCCTATCTGCCCCCGGCCCTGCTTAGTGAGGCGCTGGCCACAGCACGGGCGATTGAGAATGAGCAGTGGTGGGCTATGGCGCTGGCGGCCCTCGCGCCCCACCTGCCTGCTGCACTGGTGAGCGAGGCGCTAGTGGCAGCGCGGGCGATGGGGGATAAGGATGACCGAGCCGGGGTGCTGGCGGCCCTCGCCCCCCACCTGCCCCCAGCCCTGCTCGCCGACGCCCTGGCTGCCGCGCGGGAGATTGAGAGCGAATATCGACGGGCCTATGCGCTGGCGAAGCTGGCGCCGTACCTGCCTGCTGCGCTGCTGAGTGAGGCGCTGGCGGCGGCGCGGGCGATTGGGAATGAGTCTGTACAGACTGCGGCGCTGGCGGCGCTCGCCCCCTACCTGCCCGCTGCGTTGCTGGGCGAGGCGCTGGCCACCGCACGGGCGATTGCCAATGATGCGACACGGGCAAAGGTGCTAGCGGCGCTGGCGCCGCACTTGCCGCTCGACCAGCAGGCGACCGTCTGTGGCGAGGCGCTCGCCGCCGCCCCGTCGATTGAACGTGGGGATTTGCGGGCCGAGATGCTGCAGGCGCTCGCCCCCCATCTGCCCCCGAACCTGACTGGCGAGGCGCTGGCCGCTGCCCGGTCAATTGAACGTGAGGAGCGGCGGGCCGAAGCGCTGGCCGCGCTCGCCCCCCACCTGCCTGTTGCGCTGCTGAGCGAGGCGCTGGCGGCGGCGCGGGTGATTGGGAACGCAGAAGCGCGGGTGAAGGCGCTTCAGGCCCTCGCCCCCCACCTGGCAGCAACCCCTGCGCTCGATGAACAGTTTGCGCCCACGCTGCGCGCCCTGGCGCAACGGGGGCGTCCGGCGCCGCTCCGCGATCTGCGGGCGCTGCGGCCCTGGCTGGCGGCGCTGGCTGAGCGGCGACAACAGTCTGCGGTGTGGGAGGAGCTGGCGACGGCGATCACCGAAACGGGGCGGTGCTGGCCATGAGGGATGGTTGCAGGCGCGCTCTGGCGCCTGCGCCGGCCGGCTGGCAAAGGGGGATAGGCCCGCTCATCACACCTCTTCGTGCCGCTGCCTGACGTCATCCGCGAAGCTATGGCCTTCCCTGACCGCATCCACTACTCCATCCCCAGATGCAGATCGAGTTCTAACAATGCCCCAGGTTTGAGAACGCGCCAGCGGCGTCAGGCGCGAGCCTGTTGGGCGGAGGTATTTGCTACGATTTAAAATGATTATTTCTATGATAATTCATATACATCTTGTGCCTTTCTTCCATCCTATCAATTTTCATGCTTGAGTTTATTCCTAATATGTCAATATCTTTACTATTAATGCATGGCGATATGAGTATAGAACCATCCTCGTCAAACGAAATGAAACCTCTGTCAAAAGCGGCATCAAGATTAGGAATTAATAAAAGACCGTTATATAGATCGAGTCTTTCAGTATTAGTAGAGTAGCGCCATGGTTTGATATGCGAAGCCCTCAATAAACTTATTTCTTTGCATCCAGTTACTGAGCATCCTTGCCAATACTTTATTAAAGCCTCTCTGAACGTTCCTTGTCCAACTCTAGCACGAAGGAGTTGTAGTCTCTCCGTTTCGTCTATCGTAGTATCTGTGATTATTTCATCCACTTCATCACTGATGGTTTCTCTGTTTGGTGCCATAAAATATATATCCCGCTCTTTATTATTGAAAGGGTGTTTAGTTTTTTGTCTCTTTCTTGCATAGAACCCATCACACCATTTTTCTGCAATAGGATCTAACCGAGTAATATCGGCATTTAACCAATCCACATAATTTCCGGCTTTCTCCCATAATTCTGATCGGCCAGGATTTGATCCGGAAACTGAGTTCTTGATGATCTCGAACGCTTCAGGATGCTCTATGAGTTTATTTGCTATTTCATCTCGGCTGGCATATCTTTTTTGAGATTCCCAAATATGGCATATGATCTGCTCTATGATCGGATATAAAACACTCTTGGCTCTTTTATTTTCTGTTCCTGAACTCATGATTTTCATCCTTGTATTCAGTTCACCGTCGTATCATGCTTTATTTGCTATCACGCGTAAAGGGGTATGTTACACATTTCTCAGATACGTTGACCATCGTCTACACCCTCCCGCAGGCTCGCAGCCTGCGGGAGGGGCGTCTTGCACCCAACATCCGTTGGAATCGCCTGGCACCGTGCTCAGCTCAAGGTCGCTCTTCCCGTAATCGCAGCTTGACCGCCGCGTCCAGGTCGGCAATCGTCACGCCATAGGCGCTCATGAGCGCTTCCGGCGTCACTTTCCGGCTGAGGTTGCCGAATTGCGA
>Ga0308410_1002143_pt1 | contig 11398 bp, 6 predicted proteins | sample HotsprOSTMatCore_FD_203467 | JGI IMG/M metagenome (GOLD analysis project Ga0308410, IMG submission 203467) | Hot spring phototrophic mat microbial communities from Octopus Spring, Yellowstone National Park, Wyoming, United States -... | ecosystem: Environmental > Aquatic > Thermal springs > Hot... | reverse complement strand
TGAATCTGCGATCGGTCGCCGAAGATCGCTGGCAGGCGTATGTTGACGGTTGGCGCGCGCTCGGCGCCCGTTATCTCTGTCTCAATACCATGGGCATGGGGCTGACGAGCGTCGATCAGCATATCGCCGTGCTGCAACGCGCCGCTGAGGCGCTGGGAATAAGGTAGTCGGGACTTTCGCTTGTCGCATGCTGTTCCGTAGCGGGAAGTTTCGGCGGGCTAATGAGTTTCAAGAATTAAGTCCGGTCTAGCCTGCACCGGCGGGCTGCGCACCGCATAGCCGAGGCGCCTGCGGGGGCGCGCGTGCCTTTCAGGGGGAGGGTTGTTGGGTGCGCCCGCGCTCCCGGCGGGTGCGACGCCCTGATAAGGCGCCATCACCGGTCGGTCTCTCCGGATCTCGGGTGCGAGCATGCGTTGTCAGGCAGCCGTCCGCCGCCCCGCCCGACGCTCAAGCGTCGGGCTGAAAGCACGACGGGCGCTGCCGCGCCTGCGCTGGTGTGTGCGGATGCTCCGCGCCAGCCCCGCGCCAGCGGGGCGTCGTGCGCGCAGCGCGGGCGTTCACGTCCGCGCGGGCATTGCTCACCGTGGTGCATGCGCATGCGGCGGAACCAGCCGCGCCGCCCCGCTCGACGCTGAACCGGCGGGCTGGGCGCACGACGGGCGCTGCCGCGCCTGCACGCTGGGGGATGCGCACGCGGAGCGCTCAACGTCTTGTCAATGCATGACTGCACCCCCGGATCTCCTGTTGCCACCTTCGTACAGTGACATGTGGTACTATGATAGGCAGCCCAGCCATCAGGAGAGAGCGCATGATCTTTGACGATAATCCCCATGCCTCAATTCGCATCCTGCGGACGCGTATGCCCTATGCGCCGTTCGATATGCGTCCCTGGTCGCCAGCCGTGAATGTGTTCGAGACCGAGCAGGCGATGCTGCTGGTCGTTGAACTGGCTGGTGTCGAGCCGTCGAGTGTGCAGATCGAAGCGCACCCGCAGTTTGTGCGTGTTGCGGGCGTGCGACAGATTGCGCTGCCCCATGACCTGCGTCGTCTGCATCGGATGGAGATCGCATCCGGCGCGTTTCAGATCGAGGTTCCCTTTGATCGCCCGATCGACCCGGATCGGACGACCGCTCGCTTCAACAACGGCTTGCTGGAAGTCTGGCTTCCTTTCGCCGGGCGCGGTGCGCGTCAGGTCGTCATTCATGTCCATCGGGAGGGTGAACCATGAGCGCTCCGACGCCAGTCCCGAATCCGCCCGACATCCCGGAAGTGCTGCCGATCCTGCCGCTCAACAACGTTGTGCTGTTTCCCGGTATGTTCCTGCCGCTCGTCGTGAGCGGCGAAGCATGGGTGAAACTGGTTGACGAGGCGGCGCTTTCGACCAAGATGGTCGGTGTGTTTATGCGCACCCAACCTGGCGAGGGGTTTGATCCGCTGGCGCTGGCGCGCACCGGCACGGCGGCGCTTATTGTGCGTATGTTGCGGTTGCCGCACGGGGCGGTGCAGATCCTGGTGCAGGGGCAGGCGCGTATCCAGATCAGGCAACTGATCGTTACTGAACCATACCCGCAGGCGCGTGTGTCCATTCATCGCGATCCCACCGTGCTCTCGGTGGAGGTAAGCGGTCTGGCGCGGGCGGCGCTTGCTGCATTCCAGCAGATCGTTCAACTCAGCCCAACCCTTCCCGATGAACTGGCAATCGTCGCTGCCAATACCGCACAACCGGGCATGCTGGCAGACCTGATCGCCGCCAACCTGAATCTCAAACCGGAAGATCAGCAACTCGTGCTCGATACGCTCGATGTGCAGGATCGTCTGCGTCAGGTGCTCAGTTTCCTCGAACGTGAACGCGAAATCCTGACGATTGGGCGCAAGGCGCAGGAAGAGATGTCGAAGAGCCAGCGTGAGTATGTGCTGCGCCAGCAACTCGAGGCGATCAAGCGTGAACTGGGGGAAACCGATGAACACGCTGCCGAGATCGCCGAACTGCGCCAACGCCTGGAAGCAGCGAATCTGCCTGAAGAGGCGCGCAAAGAAGCCGAACGCGAAATCTCCCGTCTGGAACGCATGCCCCCTGGCGCTGCCGAGTACGTCGTTGCGCGCACTTACCTGGACTGGCTCCTCGATCTGCCGTGGCATGTGAGCACAGAAGACAACCTTGATCTGGCGCAGGCGCGTCAGGTTCTCGACGAGGATCACTATAACCTGGAGCGCATCAAGGAGCGTATTATCGAATACCTGGCGGTGCGCAAATTGCGACTGGAGCAGGACGCCAGCGGCAGCGCCCGCGGTCCCATCCTCTGCTTCGTCGGTCCCCCTGGCGTGGGAAAAACCAGTCTGGGGACCTCGATTGCGCGTGCGTTGGGGCGAAAATTCGTGCGGGTGGCGCTGGGCGGCGTGCGCGACGAAGCGGAGATTCGCGGACATCGCCGCACCTATATCGGCGCACTTCCGGGGCGGATCATTCAGGGGATCAACCGCGCCGGGAGCAACAATCCGGTCTTCATGCTCGATGAGGTGGATAAACTCAGCGTCGGCTTCCAGGGCGATCCGGCGGCTGCGCTGCTCGAAGTGCTCGACCCGGAACAGAACGTGGCGTTTGTTGACCGCTACCTCGATGTGCCGTTCGACCTGAGTCGCGCGCTCTTCATCTGTACCGCTAACCGTTCCGACACCATTCCGCCAGCATTGCTCGACCGTATGGAATTGCTGGAACTGGCAGGCTACACCGAAATGGAGAAACTGGAGATCTGTCGCCGCTACGTGATTCAGCGCCAGCGGAATGAGCAGGGTCTGGCGGAACGTGCCCCGACGATTACCGAGGCGGCGCTCCGTCGCCTGATCCGAGAATACACCCACGAGGCGGGCGTGCGCGACCTGGAGCGGCGGATTGGCGCGATTTACCGCAAAATGGCGACACGCGCCGCAGAAGGTCAGCCGTTGCCGGAACAGGTGGACGCTCCCGATCTCGACGATCTGCTGGGATCGCCGCGCTTCCGCAGTGAGACGCTGCTGGGTGAGGATGAGGTCGGGGTGGTGACCGGGCTTGCCTGGACGCCAACTGGCGGCGATGTGCTCTTTGTTGAAGCGAGCGTCGTCCCCGGCAACGGTCAGTTGATATTGACCGGTCAACTCGGCGATGTGATGAAGGAGTCGGCGCGCGCAGCGTTGACCTATGCGCGTTCGCGGGCGCGTTCGTTGAACATCCCGACCGACTTCGCCCAGATATGCGATATTCACATCCACGTGCCAGCCGGCGCCGTACCAAAAGATGGACCCTCCGCAGGCATCACCATGGCGAGCGCGCTTATCTCGGCGCTGACCGAACGTCCCGCCTGCAAACATGTCGCTATGACGGGTGAAATCACATTGCGCGGCAAGGTGCTGCCGATTGGCGGGGTCAAGGAGAAATTGCTGGCGGCGCAACGCGCGGGTGTGCGCGTGGTGCTGCTGCCAAAAGCGAACGCGCCCGATCTGCGGGAACTGCCAGAGGAGACACTCCAGCAACTGGAGATCGTCCTGGTCGAACACATGGACGAAGTGCTGCCGCGTGTCCTGCATCCCCGGAGCGAGCCGGCCACCCAACCTGAGATGGCGCCAGCCGATGGGATGGCAACAGCGCAGGCAGGGTGAGAAAAAATATATCAGGATGCGGAAAAGACGCTGCCTGAGCGTCTTATCTCCCGGTATGCTCGGTGCACTCTGTGGTTTTTCAGTTGGTGCACGCGGAAGATGGAGGCAAGATCGTTCAGCGCTTTCCAACAGCGTCTTTCCTGCACGCTTATCGTTCTCCGCACTCGTATCTGGAAAGGAGCCAACAATGTCGTTGTAAGGATCGTGTGGACGATCTCCTGGGCGCAGCCATCGAGCGTGGCGATGTGCCAGGGGTTGTGGCGGTCGTCGTGGACCGTGAGGGGACGTTGTACGAAGGGGCGTTCGGGAAGCGCAACCTGACGACCGGCGAGCCAATGACGCTCGATACGGTCTGCTGGATCGCCTCGATGACCAAGGCGATCACCGGCGCCTGCACGATGCAGATGGTCGAGCAGGGAAAGCTCGATCTCGACGCTCCCGCCGATCAGTGGGTTCCAATGCTGAAGGAAGCGAAGGTGCTGGAGGGGTGGGACGATGAAGGGAGGCCCAAACTTCGTCCGCCGACGCGCTCGATCACGTTGCATCAATTGTTGACGCACACAGCCGGGTTTTCCTATGAGTTCTGGAGCGCGGACGTTCTGCGGTACCAGGAGGTGATGGGCGTGCCGAATGTTGCTAGCGGGAAGATCGCAGCGCTAACGACCCCGCTCCTCTTCGATCCTGGCGAGCGTTGGGAGTATGGCATCAGCATCGATTTTGCCGGTCTGGCGGTCGAGGCGGTCAGTGGCAGGAAACTGAGCCAGTATATGCAGGATCATCTGCTTGGACCGCTGGGAATGAATGACACAGCGTTCAAGATTCGTCCCGATATGCGCGCGCGCCTGGCGACCGTCCATGCGCGTGGTGAAGATGGCGCGCTTGCGCCGATGGAGTTCGAGCTGCCGCAGGACGCCGAGTTTGATCTGGGTGGCGGCGGGCTGTACAGCACGGTCAGGGACTATGCCCGGTTTGTGCGTATGGTGCTCAACCGCGGCGAACTCGATGGCGTGCGTGTGCTCGACGCCGAAACGGTTGACCTGATGTGCCAGAATGCGATCGGCGATCTGCGGGTGATGCCGATGAAGAGCGTGATGCCCCGATTTTCCAATGATGCAGAGTTCTTCCCGGGATTGCCCAAGGGGTGGGGGTTAACCTGGCAGATCAATCTCCAACCTGCGCCTACCGGTCGTTCCGCAGGAGGCCTGCAATGGGCCGGTATAGCGAACTCGTACTTCTGGATCGATCCTGTCCGGGGCATCGGCGGTGTGTACATGACGCAGATCTTGCCGTTTGCCGACACGAAATCGTTACCGTTGTTCGAAGCGTTCGAGACGGAAGTGTACCGCGCGTTGGGTTGAGCGCGAGCGGGTTATGGTCCACCCCGCCTGTCCCGTGGTCGCCATCGGGCTAACCCCACGATAATTACACAGGACTTTCGCACGTTGTATCCTGCGTACCAGACCGTGCGAAAGTCCTGCATAACTGAGCAGAACTTTCGCGCGTTGTATTCTGCGTACCGGATCGCTCCCGTGGCACAGGATTGATTCTGTGCCTACCTTCATGGCTTCCCAAAAGCATGCTTCTTGTTTCAAAGCGAAAGACCTGTTAGCCGGCAGAGCCGTTGCATGCAATGGCTCTGCCGATTCGGTGCATCTCCAGGGGTGCACAATGAAGCGGGGGGCGGGAACGGCATAACCGTGTAACGCAACAAGGTACAATAGTTGCGACAGGCATCATTTTTACAGGAATGCAAACCACATGGCACACATCGAACTCACCTGGATCCCTGACCAGACATTTCTGGGAGTGGACAGCACGAACCACAGCATGGTCCTCTCACCTGGCGGCGGCGTGGGGGTCAAGCCGTCGGAAGCCATGCTGATCGCACTGGCGTCGTGTTCAGCCGTCGATCTGGTCGAAATCCTGAAAAAACAACGGGCGACGCTGAACCGGTTGGTGATCACCGTCGATGGTGAGCAGGACGCCGATCCGCCGTGGCGGTACCGCCGGATCCATCTGCACTACCAGGTGACTGCGATTGATGCGACGCTCGAAAAGGTGCAGCGCGCGGTCGACCTGGCGCTCAACAGATATTGCTCGGTTCGATCCTCGTTGCACCCGGAGATTGAGGTGACCTTTAAGGTTGATCTCAACGCCCGGGATGGATAGCGATTCAGGAGTTAGCCAGGCGCTGGTCAACGCAGCGTCAGGGTGATAGCGCATGGGATGACCTTGCCGGGTTGATCGGGCGCTCTTCGTTTGCTCAAGGCGCGTCAGCGCCCTTGTGCGGTCTCCCCTGCAGGAGGAAGATGAGTTGTGTGGTGCGCTAAAAAGTGCGCTCATCTTGTGAAACATGACATCTCACCCCTGATTTAGTGATTCCATCCAAACTGCTCCCGCCAATCTTCGTACCGAGTCGCCCTACCGCAAACGGTTATCACCCCCTATAATCGGAGTATTGAACGTTCCTGGCACGTGTCCTGCAACGACGCAACGCGGATGACCATGCCCGTCATCTGCGCTTGATCGTTGTCTATGGCATGGCGCACGACACTCTGTGGGAGGATGACTCAATGGGCATGACACCAAAAGACGTCCTGGCGATGATCAAGGAGCACGACATCAAGATGGTGGATGTCCGCTTCACCGACATCCCAGGCACGTGGCAACACTTCTCGCTGCCTGCGGGTGCACTGACAGAAGATGATTTTATGCATGGCATCGGTTTCGATGGATCGTCGATCCGCGGTTTCCAGGCGATCAATGAGAGCGACATGCTGGTCGTTCCCGATCCGGATACCGCATTCATCGACCCGATGCTGAAAATTCCAACACTGGCATTGATCTGCGACATTCGCGACCCCATCACCGGCGAAAATTACACGCGCGATCCGCGCTTTATCGCCCGCAAGGCGGAAGCATATCTGCGCAACACTGGCATCGCCGATACCGCCTATTTCGGACCAGAGGCTGAGTTCTTCCTGTTCAACGACGTGCGCTTTGATCAGGGCAGCCATTTTGGCTACTACTTCCTCGACAGCGACGAAGGCATCTGGAATAGCGGCTCCGACCGGCACGGCAAGAACCTGGCGTACCGCCCGCGCTACAAGGAGGGCTACTTCCCCTGCCCGCCGATCGATACGCTGCAGGACGTGCGCTCGCAGATCACCCTCAATATGATGGCGGCAGGGATTGAAGTCGAGGTGCACCACCACGAAGTCGCAACCGCCGGTCAATGCGAGATCGACATGCGCTTCGACTCGCTGCTGCGTATGGCGGATAAACTCATCAAATACAAGTATATTGTCAAGAATACCGCACGTGAGTTTGGTCTGACCGCTACCTTCATGCCCAAGCCGCTCTTCGGCGATAACGGCAGCGGTATGCACTGTCACCAGAGTCTCTGGAAGGAAGGGCAACCGCTCTTCTACGATCCGAAAGGGTATGCGCTTCTCTCGGATACGGCGCGCTGGTATATCGGCGGCATTCTGACCCACGCCCCGGCGCTGCTGGCGATCTGTGCACCGACCACGAACTCCTATCGTCGCCTGGTGCCAGGGTTCGAAGCGCCGATCAACCTGGTCTACTCACAGCGCAACCGTTCGGCGGCGATCCGCATTCCGACCTATTCGGACTCGCCGAAGGCGCGGCGTATTGAGTTCCGCGCTCCCGATCCGACGTGCAACCCGTACCTGGCGTTTGCAGCAATGTTGATGGCAGGCATCGACGGCGTCAAGAAGCGGATCGAGCCGCCGCCGCCCCTCGATGTCGATATCTACGAACTGACCGCTGAAGAGAAAGCGCACATTCGAGGAACTCCCGGTTCGCTGGCGGAGTCGCTCGATGCGCTCGAATCCGATCATACGTTCCTGCTCGAAGGCGGCGTCTTTACGCCTGACGTGATCGAAACGTATCTGGATTACAAGCGATCGCGCGAGTTGATCCAGGTTGCCATTCGACCGCACCCCTACGAGTTCTTCATGTATTTTGACGCATAGGCTTCCGCCGTATACCTCGCCGGCAGGGGCGTTGCATTGCAACGTCCCTGCTGATGTTTGTGTTCATTTCATACAAGATTGCATATCGATCACGTCCTTTTGTAGATGCTCATAAGAGCATTGATTGTATAAAATAAACAAAATCAAAACCGGATATTTCATATGAACTGGCTGTAGCATTCACGCCATTTCTGTCGTACTCTTCAGCATATTGCAAGCCCACGCGCTCAGTCCGGTGCAAAGAAGCAGCATCCTGCGCCCGCGCGCGCCGCAGGATTATTTTGCGTTCTGTATCGGTGGAGCGACGGGAAATAACCCCATCACACAGGAGAAAGGCAAGGTATGGTCAGGCGACGAACAAAACTCATGCTCGGCATCGGTGCGCTTGCCGGTCTTTTGATCGGCACAACGGGAACCTCCTTTGCACAGGAGATCGATCCGGCCATTGCGGAAATGGGCGTGGTCACCGACACGATGTGGCTGCTCATTGCGGCATTTCTGGTGTTCTTCATGCAGGCGGGCTTCGCGCTCGTCGAGGCTGGCTCCACGCAGTCCAAGAACATGATCAACATCATGTTCAAGAACTTTATGGACTTCTGCGTGGCTGCACTGGCGTTCTGGATGGTTGGTTGGGGGATTGCATACGGCGCTACTGCTGGCGGGTTCATCGGCACCGATCAGTTCTTCCTGGGTGATGTGCGCGAAGCGGGAAGCGTGCCGACCCTCGCGGTCTGGCTGTTCCAGGTTGTGTTCGTCGGCACTGCGGCGACGATTGTCTCCGGTGCGATGGCGGAACGCACGAAGTTTAGCGCCTATCTGATCTACAGCCTCGTTATCTCGATCCTGATCTATCCGGTGGTCGTTCACTGGGTGTGGAGCGGCGCGGGCTGGCTCAATGACTACGATCCAACAACGACGGGCGACTGGGGCTTTACCGATTTTGCCGGTTCGACGGTCGTCCACAGTGTTGGCGGTTGGGCGGCGTTGATGGGCGCCTGGCTCCTTGGTCCGCGTATGGGTCGCTATGGTTCCGATGGCAAACCGCGCGAAATCCCCGGGCACAGCGCAGCGCTCGCCGGTCTGGGCGTTTTCATTCTCTGGCTGGGCTGGTATGGCTTCAACCCCGGCAGTCAACTGGCGTTCAAGACGCAGGGCGATGCTGATGCGATTGCACTGGTTGCGGTCACGACCACACTCGCCGCCGCAGCCGGCGCTGTGGGGGCGATGATCGCCAGTTGGGTCAAGAGCGGCAAGCCGGAACTTGGCGCGACGCTCAATGGCGTGCTCTCCGGTCTGGTGGCGATTACGGCAGGTTGTGCCTATATGCGCCCCATCGATGCGGTTATTGTCGGTCTGGTCGCGGGTCCGCTCTATGTGATCTCGATGAAATGGATGGAGTCGCTCAAGATCGATGATCCGGTCGGCGCGGTTCCGGTTCACCTGGTGAATGGCGTCTGGGGGACGCTCGCGGTCGGTCTGTTTGCGACTATCGAAGGCAATACCGGCACGGTCGGTCTGTTCGCCGGCGGTGGTCCGCAACTGTTGATCGCTCAGACAGTCGGTGTGCTGGCAATCGGCGCCTGGAGCGCGCTGACCAGTTTCCTGCTCTTCTTCATTCTCAAGCGCACGATGGGCCTGCGCGTCTCCGCCGAAGAGGAGGAACTCGGTCTCGACATTGGCGAGCATGGTACGGTCGCCTACCCGGATATTCATAAGATGCCGGAGCCTGAGACGGTTCGCGCAATCACCGGCAAGCCGCTCTCCAGCACGGCTGAGTAGGTGTTGCGGGTGAAGGTGACGTTCAGACAATGGGACGAATGCTCTCTCTCCCCTCGTGGGAGAGGCTCTCAGGGGTAAGGTTCTGGCACGTCCCCGGCATATCGTCCGTTCCGGTCATCAGGAGCCGAAAATCCCCCCTCTCCGGCGAATCTGGAGAGGGGGGAGGGGTGGAAAGTCGTCAGGATGCGGCAAATCCGCTTCGCGGCTGAAAAACCCTGTGAGTCGGTTTCCAGTAGCAGGTTCTGTCCACCGCTGGACCCTCGTCATCCGAGGTTTGAAGATCCATAGAGCGTCAGAAATACAGGCAACACTGTTCGCACCCCAAAACTCTCCCCGGACCATCCGACCTGGATGTCGCCCGGCATCTGCGCGTGCCGTTGCATTAATGGCTTGACAAATCGCGTCTGAGCCGTTATAGTAGCCCTTAACCTGATTTTGCGGATTGCAACGACGCCCGCAGCCTGCTCGATTGGAGAGCGTGTGCTGTGGGCGTTTAGCGTATCGGGTGCAGCAACGCCCCCTGCTGTTGCGCGTCGGCGCATACGCGCCACCCCGGTCGCAGCACGCTTCTCGACGCGGCAGAATCGCGCATTATTCAGGTCATCCCGCCAGACGACAGCATCTGCAAACGGCAGTGTCGCTCCCCCGGGACTGTGGAGCGCTGTTTTTGTGTACGCCACGTCAGGTAGCAAGGTGACAGACAAGATGGATCAACTGAAGAAACCAGAGGCGCGCGGCCTGTACGATCCGCGCTTCGAACACGATGCCTGCGGCATTGGTTTCGTTGCCCGCCTGAGCGGTGAGCCGAGTCATACGATTCTGGCGTATGCGCTGACCGCAGTCGGGCGGATGGCGCACCGCGGCGGCGTGGCGGCTGATGGGAAGAGCGGCGATGGCGCCGGTGTGCTGACGCAGATCCCGCGTGCGTTCTTCGCCCGTGAACTGGCAACGCGCGGCATCCGCTACCCGGTCGAAGACCTGGCGGTCGGCATGTTTTTTTTGCCGCAACACGAAGGGCATCGGAGCACGGCGCGCGGCGTGGTGGAACAGATCCTTGCGCACTATGGCATGGCGCTGCTGGCGTGGCGTCCGGTGCCGATCTATCTCGATGCGCTTGGCGAAAGCGCGCGCGAGTCGTGCCCGGTGATCGAGCAGGCGTTGATTGCCCGCCCGCCGCATAACCATACGGCGCCAAACGCCTATGAGCGCGCGCTCTACCTGGCTCGCCGCACCATCGAAGCCGAAGCGCGCGCGCATCGTCTGGAAGGGTTCTCTATCCCATCCCTCTCGAGTCGGACGCTGGTCTACAAAGGGCTGCTGGTTGCGCCGGCGCTGCCCGAGTTCTACGACGACCTGGGCGATCCGCTGTATGAAACAGCGATTGCGCTGTATCACCAGCGCTACTCAACCAATACCTTCCCTACCTGGGAACGCGCGCAACCGTTCCGCATGTTGTCGCACAATGGCGAGATCAACACTCTTCGCGGCAACATCACCTGGATGCAGGCGCGTGAGGCGGAATGGCGGCGCGCCGCCGCTTCCGCGCAGCAAACCACGCTGATCGAAGCGGCTATCGATGGCGATCCGCCGGCGATAGCGCTCAGCGCCGCCACTATCGGTCCTGTCGTCGATACCAGCGGCAGCGACTCGGCGATGCTCGATAATGTGCTCGAACTGCTGGTTATGGGCGGGCGCGACATCCGCCACAGCCTGACGATGCTCGTCCCTGAAGCCTGGGAGCGGGTTCATGATATGGCGCCGCCCCGACGCGCGTTCTATCAGTACCATGCCGGTATGATGGAACCGTGGGATGGTCCCGCCGCGCTGGCGTTCTGCGACGGTCAGGTGGTCGGTCTGGCGCTCGACCGCAATGGGTTGCGCCCGGCGCGCTACCTGCTGACCGATGACGGACTGGTGATCTGCGGGTCGGAAGTTGGCGCCGTCCCCATCGATGAGTCGCGCATTGTGCGCAAGGGCAAGGTCGGTCC
>Ga0308410_1002140_pt1 | contig 11406 bp, 8 predicted proteins | sample HotsprOSTMatCore_FD_203467 | JGI IMG/M metagenome (GOLD analysis project Ga0308410, IMG submission 203467) | Hot spring phototrophic mat microbial communities from Octopus Spring, Yellowstone National Park, Wyoming, United States -... | ecosystem: Environmental > Aquatic > Thermal springs > Hot... | reverse complement strand
CGCGCGTTGGGCGATAAAAAACCAGGCGGTCGCACCTGTCGGCTTGACCGGCCTGGCGACAGCGGGTAGTGTTGCCCCTGTCGCGTCGTCGCTTGTCGCTAGCCACTCACGTTGTGCGTCTCTCCAGAGACGGACGATTACAACAGGCGATACTATAGCACGCTCTGGCATACTTGTCAAGCGGCTGTATTGCCTTGTGAGCCACGACTGATAACTCAGTGCAGTCCCTGCAACATCGTCTGTATTGCGGGGATTTATGTTATAGCACGTTTCACCATGCCTGTCAAGAGCCAATTCACTGATTCTTCACTGATCATCAGATTGTTCGATCAGGGTCGATCCGCGATCTGCCTGGTGCTCACGGACTGGCAATGGCGTAGAACGCGATAAATCCGTCGTCCACGTGGTTCCGGCATTCAACTATCTCACACAAACCGCTCGAACACCCGATTACCGAGCATGCGTCCGCGATGGGTCAACCGCACGCTGTGTTCATCGCGCTCGATCAATTCCAGTTCCGCCAGTTCCGCGAGTTCTGCGCCAAAGATCGCGTCAATGTCCACGCCGCAGCGATCCCGAAAATGAGCCCGACTGATGCCGACATTCAGGCGCAGCCCCATGAACATGGTTTCCGCCGCCAGATCGCGCGGGGTCAGTTCGATCACGTCGGCGATGGGCAACGCGCCAGCGCGCACGCGGGCGATGTAGTCGTCGATGCCCGCCACATCGACATACCGACGCGGGTAGAGGTGTCCGTGCGCGCCAGCGCCAGCCGCCAGATAATCGGCATTCAACCAGTACGCCAGGTTGTGATGGCAGGCGTGACGAGGCGCAGGTGCAGCGGAATCATCGCTGCGCGCCCAGTTGCTGATCTCATACTGAACATACCCGGCGGCGGCAAAGTGTTCGATTGCCAGTTCGTACATGGCGCCGGTGGCATCGTCGTCGGGAACACGGATGCGCCCGCTGGTCACCTGCGCATACAATGGGGTGCGCTCCTCCAGGATTAGCGAGTAGAGCGCAACATGATCGGCGCCCCAGGTCACAATCTCGCGCAGCGTTTCCTCCCACTGCCCAACCGTCTGCCCCGGCAATCCGAAGATGAGATCGAGATTGATGCTCTCGAAACCGATGGCGCGCGCATCGTTGAACGACGCATAGGCTTCCGCAGCCGTATGAATGCGCCCCAGCATCCGCAGCGTCGGATCGTGGAGGCTCTGCACCCCCAGGCTCACCCGGTTGACCCCCATCTCCCGCAACGCGCGCAGATACTCGCGTCCGAGCACCGTCCCCGGATTGCACTCGACTGTCACCTCGGCGTTGCGCAGCGGCACGACCGTATCAGCCGCAGCAAGCGTCTGTTCCATCAACGCCTCCGGCAGCATGCTCGGTGTTCCACCGCCGAGAAAGATTGTCGGGCGCAACATCGCGCGCGTCAGGTCGGCAGCCATTGGAACCGCTGGAGGGACGGCACAATTCAGATGCGCAAACGAGCGCAACTCGGCGCAGAGCGCCGCTACATACGCCTCCATGCGATCCTCCATGTTGGCGTAGGTGTTGAAGTCGCAGTACGCACAACGACGATGACAAAAGGGAATATGAATGTAGAGATGGCGCACGTCCGGTCTTCTGCGCCATTCACCGGTCAGCAACGCATCGGATCGCGCGTGTGATTGGCTGATCATCATCTGTGACATTGGCATCACGCACTCCATCAGCGCGGAAACATATTAACCGAAAATACACAATTTCTCCGGGCGAGGAGAATGTCTTAACCGACTTTCCGCCCACTGACTGCATATTACGATCATGAATCGCAACGACTTGACACACATTGGTAATGATCATATTGTACACTACGCCTTGTCAACAACGGTACATTTTTTGCGAAAGAAACAGACAGTGCTCAATGCCCGAACGACATCGCTGCGCACGACGACACTCAAGGCAATTGTTGCCGCTCTGACGGCATTGCTGGCATTGCAGGTTCTCATATCCGAATTCGTGATCGGGCGCAGTTTCCGCGAACTTGAAGATCACAGCGTGAAGAGCAGCATGCGGCAGATGCTCAAGACGCTCGACAACGAGATCGACGCGCTGTATGGCAACACCAGAGACTATGCTGTTTGGGATACTGCTTATGAGTTCATGAGCCAGCCCCATCCTGATCGCATTGACCTGGTCATTACACCTGATGCAATGCTCAATATACGCATCTCATATGTCGCGCTGGTGAACCCCTCAGGCGACATAGTCTATACCCGTCGGCAGAGTGTTATCGATGGGCAGGAGTTGCCGATCCCCGCTGATCATGTGTCGTTCGATGACGCACATGCGTTGTTTCTTCGAGTCGCTGCACGGAATGAAGGGATCAGTGGCGTGATAGTGTCTAGTGGGCAACCAATGTTGATCGCCGCCCATCCGATCCTGACGAGCAGCGGCAGCGGACCGTCCCGTGGCGTCCTGATTATGGGACGCGATCTGGATGCCGCTGAACTGGAGCGTCTCAGCGACATCATCGGCTACCATCTGTCGCTCACCCCGACGAACAATGCATCCGCCGCTTCTGACTTTACGCTTGCGCGCCAATTAATGAACGACGATACGCCAATCGTGGTTCGTCCACTCTCATTCACCGACGAACGCATTGCCGGGTATGCACAGATCGATGATGTGCGCGGCCGCGAGGGCATTATTCTTCGCATTGACGTGCCACGAGACATTCTTCAGTATGGTCTATCCGCATCACGGTACCATCTCCTGATCCTGCTGCTGGTCACCGGCGCCTTTGCCGCCGTGATCCTGGCGCTGCTTGAGCGCCGGGTTCTGGCGCGCATCATTTCGCTCAGCACACAGGTGGCGCAGATCGGTCGCAGCGGCGATGGACAGGAGCGCGTTGCGACAACCGGCAATGATGAGGTCACCCAGCTGGGCAATGCCATCAATGGCATGCTCGACGATCTGACGCGGTCCGCGCAACGCCTGACCCAGAGCGAGGCGCGCTATCGTCAATTGGTCGAAATATCGCCTGAAGCGATCATTGTGCATAACGGCGAACGGATCACCTACATCAACCCGGCCGGCGCGCACCTGCTCGGTCATGCCGACTTGTCCAGCCTGATCGGTTCGCCCGCTGTGCCATTTCTCCCTGCGACGCTCCACCGCGAGACAGACGACGGAGTCATTCGCTACGAACGCGACCTGACCCTGCCCGATGGACAAAGCGTGACCCTGGAACTCGTCGCTGCGCCGTTCGTTGCAGAAGGCGAACCGGCATGGCAGGTCGTTGCGCGCAACATCACTGAACGAAAACAGACCGAGGAGGCGCTGCGCAACGCCAGAGACTGGGCGGAAGAAGCGAATCGCGCCAAGAGTCGCTTCCTCGCCAATATGAGCCACGAACTCCGCACACCACTGACAACTATCATTGGTTATGCCGACCTGCTCATGATAGCGGCGCAACATGGCGAGTTTGAGCGTATCCAGGAGGATATGACGCGCGTGCGCAATGCGGGCAAGCATCTGCTGGCAATCATCAATGACCTGCTCGATCTCTCGAAAATCGAGGCTGGTCGTATGGAAATCCATGTTGCTCCCTTTTCGGTGCGCACGCTTGCCGAGGAGGTGGTGGCCAGCATGGGGGCGCTGGCGCAGAGCCGCCACAACGTTCTGCGCCTGGAGATCGAATCGACCGTCGGGTTGATGCACTCCGACGACGTACGCGTGCGACAGGTATTGTACAACCTGGTGCATAATGCCTGCAAGTTCACCGAAAACGGTCTCATAACCGTGACCATTGCACGCAGTGAGCCGCAGCGCGCCGTTCAGGACAATGGTCACTCCGCGCGGATTACCTTCACGGTGAGCGATACCGGCATCGGAATGACCGACGATCAGATCGCCCGTCTGTTCCAGGAGTTTACCCAGGCAGATCCAACAACAACGCGCAAATATGGAGGCACCGGACTGGGACTCGCCCTGAGCCGTCACCTGGTCCGCATGCTCGGCGGCGATATCACCGTCGCCAGCAAACCTGGCGTCGGAACGACGTTTGTCGTTACACTCCCCGAACACCAGGCGCTCGCGGTTGAACCAGCGCCTGCACTGGTCGAAAGTGAAGCGCCAACGGCATCGTCGACCAGCTCTGAGAACCAGCAGGAACGCAAATATCTGATTCTGCTGATCGATGACGATCCAGCCGTCCGTGATCTGCTGCCGCGCGCACTGGAGCGTCACGATCTCCATATCGAAACCGCAGCCGATGGAGCGAGCGGACTGGAACTGGCGCGCCTGCTCATCCCTGACCTGATTATCCTGGACATTCTGATGCCCGAGATCGATGGTTGGGCGGTGCTGAGCGAACTGAAAGCATCGAGCGAAACGGCCGCAATACCTGTTATACTACTCACGATAGCGGATGACTCGATGCGGGGGGTGTTGCTTGGCGCGGCTGAAATGCTGAACAAGCCTGCCGATCTTGATCGCCTGGAACGCCAGATACGTCTGTTGCTCAACAAACGAGCGTCGCCAGCAGAGATGGACGGCAGGCAGGTGCTGATCGTCGAGGATGACGACGCTGTGCGCGACTGTCTGCGCCGCGCACTGATGCGCGAGCGCCCGGATTGGACCGTCATCGAAGCCACAGATGGCGAGGCTGCGCTGGAGCGCTGCGCAACCCGCATGCCAGACAGCATTGTACTCGACCTGATGCTCCCCCGTATGGATGGCGTGGAGTTTATTGAAGCGTTGCGCATGCTTGCTGATGGATGTTCAGTTCCGATTATCGTTGTCACAGCGAAAGAACTGACGCCCGCAGAACGTGACAGCCTCAACCAGTCGGTTGCGCGTATTCTGCATAAGGGAACGTTTGACTGTCATGAGTTCGTGCGCGAAGTGCGTGCAACCGTTGCCACATATGCGCAACCGCACTCTCTGGAGGTTTAATCAGCATGACCCGCATTTTGATCGTTGAAGACGATGCCACCATTCGCGACCTGTTGGCGCGCCGATTGCATATGGCCGGGTACGAAACAGTATTCGCCGAAGATGGGGTCCGCGCCATCCTGGCATCGGCAAACGCTGCACCAGACTTGATCCTTATGGATATGGGTCTGCCGATTTTGAATGGCTGGCAGGCGACCGAACGGATCAAAAAGCGCCCTGAGACGTGCCACATTCCAATTATCGCACTCACCGCCTACGCGCTTGGTGAAGATCGGTATCGCGCACTGAACATTGGCTGCAATGATTTTGAATCCAAACCGATCGACTTCGACCGCCTGATCGGAAAAATCGAGAAACTCCTGGCCGAATCGTCCAGGCAGCGAGAAACTGCCGCCTGATCGTGCCGCCATCCACACGACTGATTGACGATTGGGGCATCATCTGCAACACAACGTTCATGCCATCAAACATTCTGGTCGTCGACGACCATGACTACATCCGTAATCTGCTTGTGCGCCTGCTCAAGGGTCAAGGGCATCAGGTGCAGGTCGCCGCTGGCGGAGGTGAGGCGCTAGATCTTCTATCACACCAGTCGTTCGACCTGGTGCTGCTCGATCTGATGATGCCCGATATGAGCGGGATCGAGGTTCTGAGGCGGCTGCGTGAACAGAACGTTATCTATCACACACCGGTCGTTGTCGTCTCTGCGATCTACGACCTGGACATGGTCGCTCAATGCATCGAACTCGGCGCAGACGATTATCTGTTCAAACCGTTCAATGATGTGCTGTTGCGTGCGCGGGTCAATGCTTCGCTCGAGCGAAAGATGCTCCATGATCGCGAGCGCACTTACCTGGAATCGCGCCTGCGAACAATTGACAGTGAGACCTCCGATCCCCCGACGACAGACGCTGCACCGGCGACGATCAATGTTGCGCTGCTGACGGCGCTTGATGCCCTGGAACGCTCGCAACGCGAGCGCCGCCGCGCCGAAGCCGAACTCCGTGCGCTCAATGCCACGCTCGAAGAACGGGTCGCTGAACGCAGCGCCGCCGCCGAACAAAGCGCCGCAGCACTGCGCCAGCAGACGCTGACGCTTCAATCGATCCTCAACAGCATCGGAGATGCGATTGTCGTGATTGATCGCGAAGGTCGTTTGCTGCACGTCAATCCGGCGGCGCATGCCTTCTTTGGCGACCGTGTCGTCGATCTGACACCACAGGCGTCGGTGGCTGCGCCGGTACTGCTGGATTCTGATGGGAATCCCTGCCCGCCTGGAAACCTGCCGCTGGCGGTTGCGTTGCGCGGCGAGGCGCTCGATGGCGCTGAGTTTCTGCTTGCTTCACCTGAATCTGCCGTCGGACGCTGGTTGAGCGTCACTTCCCGTCCACTGCGCGACATTGGCGGCACTATCAATGGAGCGGTGGCTGTTTTTCGCGATAGTACGCTGGCGCGCCAGGCGGCCGAAGCGTTGCGCGCGAGCGAAGAGCGCTATGCGCTGGCGGCTCAGGCAGCCAACGACGGCTTGTGGGACTGGAACCTGCGCACCGGCGAGATTTACTTTTCACAGCGCTGGAAAGCGACGATTGGCTTCCAGAACCACGAGATCGGCAACGATCCGCAAGAGTGGTTCGACCGCGTCCATCCCGACGACCGTGAGGGGTTGGAGGTGCGCCTGACCGCCCACCTGCGCCGTCTGATCTCCGGGTTCGAGTATGAATATCGCATGCTGCACCGTGATGCCACCTACCGCTGGATGAGTTGTCGCGGCATTGCCGTATGGAACGCCAGCGGACAGGCGGTGCGGATCGTTGGATCGCAAACCGACATCAACGAGCGCAAACTGGCGGAGCAACGCCTGCTGCATGATGCATTGCACGACAGCCTGACCGGACTCGCCAATCGTGCGCGCTTCATGGATCGCCTTGAACACGTGATTGCGCGCGCTCAGCGCGGCGCTTCATCTCTATTCGCCGTGTTGTTCCTTGATCTTGATCGGTTCAAACTGATCAATGACAGCCTCGGTCATCTGATCGGCGACCAATTGCTCATCGCCATCGCGCGGCGACTCGAACGCTGCCTGCGATCCGGCGATACTCTGGCGCGTCTCGGCGGCGATGAGTTTGCCGTGCTCCTCGAAGACCTGAGCGAACCACCGGCAGCGCTGACCGTGGCGGAACGCATCCTGCGCCTGCTCGAAGAACCGTTTCATCTCGGCGGTCACGAAGTGTTCAGTGGCGCCAGCATCGGTATTGCACTCAGTAACAGTACGCGCTATCATTCGCCCGCCGATGTTCTGCGCGATGCCGATACGGCAATGTACCAGGCCAAAATGGAAGGACGATCACGCTATGCAGTCTTTCATCCTGCCATGCATGATCGTGCTCGTCGCCGTCTGCAGATCGAGACCGATCTGCGCCGCGGCATCGAACGCAACGAGTTTTTTGTCGTGTATCAGCCGATCGTTGAACTCAGCACGCAGCAGACGGTCGGCTTCGAGGCGCTTCTGCGCTGGCGGCATCCGCACCGTGGCATCATAGCGCCCGCCGAATTCATCGAGGTCGCCGAAGAAACCGGATCAATCGTCCCGATCGGTCAGATGGTGCTGCGCGAGGCGTGCCGTCAATTGAGTAAGTGGAAGCAACGATACCCCGCACGCGCGCTGACAATGAATGTTAATCTCTCACCACGTCAAATCGCCGATCCAGACCTGGTCGAGCGCACAGCGACGCTGCTCGAGGAATATCACCTCGATGCAGACACACTGCGCCTCGAAATTACCGAAACAGCGATCATCGAACACGGCGATGTCGCCAGCCGGGTGTTGCTGCGTCTGCGCTCGCTTGGCGTTCAGATCTGCATCGATGATTTCGGCACCGGGTATTCGTCGCTTAGCTATCTCCATCGCTTCCCGATCGGAACCATCAAAATCGACCGCTCCTTCGTGAGTCAGATCCACCGCAGCCACGAAAATACCGAGATTGTTCGCACGATCATCTCGCTGGCGCGCTCGTTGGGGATGGTGGTCATCGCCGAGGGCGCCGAAACCGAGGAACAGTTGACACATCTCCGGGCAATGTCGTGCGCGTATGGGCAGGGTTGGTTCTTCGCGCAGGCGCTTGAACCGGAGGATGCGATTGCATTGCTCGATGCGGAGGGATAGGGGGCAGGGATTCAGATGAAACATGTTGTGCAGCGAATGGTCGGGTTGCTGCTCATCGGCGCCGGGGTTGTGGGGCTGATCATCAGCCTGGCGGGATTATTCATCGGTCTGCCGACGCTCAGCGCAGCGGAAGAGACGTTGAACAGCCGCATAGCCGATCTTGACCAGGCGCTGATCGCCGCCGCCGACGGGCTGAACGTCGCCGACTCGTCGCTTGCCAGCGCCACCGAAACCATCACTGCCATCGAAACAACCGTCCGAAGTTCCGGACAGGCTATTAGCGATACGCTGCCGACGATTGACCGTGTCGGCACGCTGGTTGGCGTCGAAATTCCGCGCGCCATTCGCTCAACGCAGCAAACGCTGGCATCGGCGCGTGAAACGGCCCGCGTCGCCGATGCCGTGCTCGGCGCTATCAGTCGGATCGGGTTGCTCGGCGCCAATACCTACAATCCCGACGTGCCACTCAACCAGGCGATCCAGCAGGTGTCCGACAGCCTCGATCCCTTGCCTGCGTCGCTGAGCGGCGTACGTGATCGATTGACGATCACCAGCGCCAACCTGCGCCGGATTGGCGCGAATACCGAAGCAGTCGCCGAAAATATCGCTGACATCAATGCCGGTTTCCGCGACGCGCGCCAGGTGATCAATCGTTATCAGACGCTGGTGACCGATCTGCAAGCCGAGATTGCGGCGCTTCGCGCAGCATTGCCTGTCTGGTTCGGCGCGGCGCGAGCGCTGCTGGCGATCCTGTCAATCTGGTTTGCGCTGGCGCAGTTCGCACTCTTTGCGCAGGGGATATCATTGTTGCGCCAATCATAGCCCAATACGCCTATATGCAATTGACTTCGGCGCGATTACCGGCGCAGTCACCGGTGCTCCGCCCCATCCGTATCGTCGAAATTGAGATCATTCAGCAGTTCTCGCGCCTCACCTGCCAGCGCAGCCGGAACGTAGACCTTCACAATGCTGAGGGGACCCTGAAGCAAGCCGTACACCCCGGCAACGGCTTCTCCCGCCAGATGTACCGGTATTCCCGCGTCTTCCAGGTACGAACGGACGATTTGCGCGCGGATGATCCCCTCGACCTCTGCGACACAGACTGGACCGACGCCATCGCCGTCGCCGCCGGTGCGTTCTCCGACCATATCTGGTTGTGCAGCAAGCAGCCAGCGTAGCACATAATCGCTCATGCTCGATATTGTACAATAGATACGATGATTATGTCACAATTTTTGAATGCACATACGCGAGAAAGTGAGACTGCGTGACACCGATAGTGCCGGTTTTCGACGGTCATAACGATACATTATTGCGTCTCTACACCGCGAGCCACGAAGACTCGTTCTTTGCATCGGAACATGGACACCTCGATCTGTCACGCGCCCGCGCCGGCGGTTTTGCCGGCGGGTTCTTCGCAGTATTCGTTCCTGCTCCACCAGGCGCACCATCACCTGATGACGGCGCATTGCCCGATCCGCTGCCATACCCCTATGCCTTGCAAACGGCGCTGGGAATGACGGCGCTCCTCTTCCGCATCGAAGCCCAATCCGCAGGTCAGGTCTGCGTTGCGCGCACCGTCGGCGAAATGGAGTACGGTCTCCAGACCGACACGTTGAGCGCCATCCTGCACCTTGAGGGCGCTGAGCCGATCGATGGTGATTTTCATACGCTCGAGGTCTTATACCAGGCGGGCCTCCGCTCGCTGGGCATCGTCTGGAGCCGCCCCAATGCTTTTGGATATGGCGTGCCGTTTCGTTTCCCCCATACCCCCGACATTGGTCCCGGTCTGACCGATGCCGGGTGTGAACTGGTTCGGGCGTGCAATCGTCTTGGCATTCTGATCGATCTTTCTCACCTGAATGAAGCCGGCTTCTGGGATGTGGCGCGGCTGAGCGACGCCCCGCTGGTTGCCACGCACTCGAATGCGCACACAATTTGCCCGTCGCCGCGCAACTTGACCGATCGTCAACTCGACGCGATCCGCGAGTCGGATGGGATGGTCGGCATCAATTTCCATGTTGGCTTCCTCCGTCCCGACGGTCAACGCGACGCAGCAACACCGCTGGACGTGGTGGCCGATCATATTGTGTATCTGGTCGAGCGCCTGGGAATTGATCGCGTCGGTTTTGGTTCAGACTTCGACGGCGCTCTGATGCCACAGGACCTTGGGGATGCCGCCGGGTTGCCGCGTCTGATGGAAACATTGCGCTGTCGGGGGTTCGACGAGCCATCGCTGCGCAAACTGGCGCACGAGAACTGGTTGCGCGTTTTGCAAAAAACCTGGCGAATGTGATTCATCGGAATGTCATCAAGGCACGAGAGAATCAGAAAGGGCGAAGATGGTAGAGACGTTGTACTGCAACATCTCTACAACACAATGTGGGAACGTTGAAGGTGGGAAGGTAGAGACGTTGTATTGCAACGCCTCAGCAAAAGGTGAAAAGGCACCCCCTGACTCCTATGAAAGCGCTCATTCTCGCGGCTGGCGCAGGAACGCGCCTTCGTCCGCTCACTGATGCCTGTCCCAAGCCAATGTTGCCGGTTGCCGGGCGACCGCTCCTGGCGTGGACGCTGGAGTGGCTCAGACAATACGGTGTCACCGAGGCGGCGTTGAACCTTCACCATCTGCCAGAGGTGGTGCGTACCGGTCTGGGAGATGGTTCACGCTTCGGGATGCGGCTGCGCTACGCCGTTGAAGAAGAGTTGCGCGGCACAGCAGGTGCGTTGCACAATTTCCCCGGCTTCTTCGATCAGACCTTTCTCGTCATCTACGGCGACCTGCTCCTCGATATCGACCTCGATGACCTGATACGGTTTCACCGCCAGCAGGTCGCAATCATGACGCTGGCGCTCAAACGCACCGATACTCCACAGTCGCAGGGGATGATCGCCATCGACGCAGCCGGTCGGGTGACCCGCTTCGTCGAAAAACCGGCGGTGTGGGATGGCGGTGATACGGCAAATGCTGGCGTCTATGTCTGTGAACCCGAAGTTGTGGACTGGACGCCGCCTGGATTCAGCGACTTTGGACACGACATTATTCCTGCCATGCTGCGTGCCAGCGCGCCGGTGTATGGTCGCCCGCTGCGCGGCTACCTGCTCGATATTGGAACGCCAGTCGCTTATGCACAGGCGCAGCAGGAGTGGCGAGAGAGGGGAGAGGGGATGAGGCGTGAGGCGAGAGGGGATGAGGCGAGAGGGGATGAGGCGAGAGGCGAGAGGGGATGAGGCGAGAGGCGAGAGGTGAGAGGCGAGAGGTGAGAGGTGAGAGGCGAGAGGCGAGAGGGGATGAGGCG
>Ga0308410_1002134_pt1 | contig 11422 bp, 7 predicted proteins | sample HotsprOSTMatCore_FD_203467 | JGI IMG/M metagenome (GOLD analysis project Ga0308410, IMG submission 203467) | Hot spring phototrophic mat microbial communities from Octopus Spring, Yellowstone National Park, Wyoming, United States -... | ecosystem: Environmental > Aquatic > Thermal springs > Hot... | reverse complement strand
CTTGGTGATTCTGGTCACCAGTAGCATTATTCCTTCTGTGGGATTCGGCCAGGCTTTCAAGGTAAAGCTGAGTCGGCCGGACTCGTTCATCGGCTGGGAGTACAGTGGTTCTACGGAGGGCTGGCGAATCGCCGATGGCCGGTTTGTTGGGGAGGCCCCCGCGGCAGAACTGCTTTCAGGATGGACATTCGGACAGTTTGACCTGAGATTGCGGTGGTCCGTTGGCCGAGGAGCTGCTGCGGCGATTGTGTTCCCAGAAGTGGGATCGGGAGAATCCCTCCGGCTTGTCCTTTCGACCGATGAAATTTGCGGACGGCTCTCCCTGGGTGAGCAAGAACTTGCCCCAGGAAGAAACTTGGGGATCAAACCGGGGCGGGCCAACAAGCTTCGGCTGACTCGGCAGGATGATAAGCTCACGGTGGCTATCAACGATCAAGTTCTTTACGAAGTACAACTGCCGGCAACCAAGAGATTTGGATTGGCCCTCCAGGTTGAAAAGGGAGAGGCAAGTTTCTGGGGCATGGAGGTTGAAGAACTGGGGGCCAGCCCGATGTTTAATCAGCTCGACTTCACTGGCTGGTATACCAAAGGGGATATTCAACGGTGGCGGTACGAAAATGGTGAGGTGGTATTGGCAGGGCGCGCAGGGGATTATCTCCGCACAGAAAAGCTGTACGGAAATTTCACATGGTTCTTGGAATACAAAATGCAAAAAGGGGGAAACTCGGGCTTAGGCCTCCGAACTCCTCATGAAGGGTGGCCCACAGCCGACGGTATGGAGCTTCAGCTTCTCGATACACCCTACGATGCCGAAATCCGAGATCAGCCGATGATGGCCATCTATGGCCATGTTCCCCCGTTGAGCCGTGCAGATCGCTCGGAAATGTGGAACCGTGTGGTGGTGAAAGCGGAAGGTTACATGATATCGGCTTGGGTTAATGGCGAGCTCGTTCAACATGCCAATACTTTTTATCACCCTGAATTGCGGCACCGGCCGCTGGAAGGTTGGTTGGGCTTTCAGGACCATGGTGCTTGGATCCGGGTGCGAAATGTTTCGATTATCGAGGCTCCGCCTGGCTTGGGCCTCGAGTCTTGGTACAAGCCGCAAACACTTCCTCCTATTGCCGAAATTCTCGATCGCCTCATTAATCCCGAACGACTCTGCCGACCGACTTCGCTTACGACAGAACGAATCTTTGCTGCGGTAGTGTCATCCTCTGCAGATTTGTCGGCCCCGTCTGGTTCTGATGGCGTCGAACAGGCCGAGGAATCGCGAAGCGAGCAAAAGAAATCTCAGGCTGCCGTTTTGCTCGATGCACCCGGACCTGCAGTCCTCACGGGAATAACGCACTTTGGAGGAAAATGTAAACTGCATTTCTACCTTGATGGGGACTCTCAACCTCGAATCGAAGCGACGGTGGATGAGCTTGCCGAGAAATTGCCCGTGATCGGTAAAGAGCGAAGTCCTTTTCTTCTGTGTCTGCCTTTCGCCAGGCGATTACGTATAGAAGCCACAGAAGCAGAGCCCAGCCGTTTTTACTTCGATGTGATCCGAGTCGGTGGTGGCAGGGGAGTCGAGAGTTTCAGCGACATTAAATCCAGTTTCCCACGCGGTTGGTTCGACTGTGTGAATGCCATCCTTCGCTGGCTTGGAAGTGGGCATTATCAGGAGTATTCTCCCTATGAAAGATCCACGAGTTCGCCCACTGGGATTGGTCCTGGCGAAAGCAAGCGACTGTTATCCGTGGAAGGCGGCGGGATAGTTCGAGCTTTAAAGCTGGAAGGATCCCGCCGAGTATTGGAGAACAACGACCTGTGGCTTCAAATTTATGTGGATGGGCAACGCAGTGCGAGCGTGGAGGCTCCCATTCGCTTCCTCTTTCCGGCACTTACTCGCAACTATCCGAACTTTGTATTAGCCGATCAGCGGGGACTGACCATTTTCCTCCCAATTCCATTCAGGAAAGGCTTGGAAGTTGTAGCATCCAACCGAGGGGGCCGAACCATCCCCGACCTAGCTTTATCGGTCACAATCGATCGAGGACAACGCATCCCCTATCAGGAGATGGGGGAACCGATGCGGTTGCGGGCTCGCTTCTTGCCTGCCCAAACGACTCAAGAATTTGTGCAGCTTCGCGGTCGGGGACGGCTTATCGGATTTGTCTATGAGGTACCTCCGGAGGGCGACTCGGGAATTTACTCTCTCGTGGTGGACGGCCGTCCTGTTGACGGTTGGTCCTGCGATAGCCTGGACGCTTTGGTGGGCCGGTCGGGGGATTTCCGAACGCTTTTGTCCGGCCGCCAAGGAGTACTTTGCTGGCGGTTTTTCCACTTGAACCCGATCGACTACAGAGAATCCCTGGTGATTACCATGGGGGGGAACCGATTAGGGGCCCGGTTGGTCTGGTACTATTCCAACGATTAGGACGCCCGTAAACGATAGGAGACTTGCATCCGAAGGGCCTCCCGTGGGCCGAAGTCACCAATCAAAGTCCCCAAGCCCCGCTTGCTTCCACCAGTACCAGCAGCAAAAGTTACGGATCGGAAGTTTTGCCGGAAAGAAGCCCGAACCCTTTCCTGAGAGCGGGGGCCGACAGACTTTTCCGGGCTTGATTAGGCCACGGGGCAGCTCGCCGCCCCGGTCCTTACCCCCTTCGGGCTTCCTAGGGCGTTATAAGGGTACAGTAAGTTTTGGGATAGAAAAGCTAAGAGTACCCGGATAGGCCCGGTTGAGAACATCTTGAAGAAATGACCGCCTCTTCGGCAACCCCAATCGGTGGAAGGCTCCACCTCGGAGTCCCTGGCACAACTTACCCGAAAGAGAGATTTATTCCCCGATTGGTCGGGCTTATCCTGGAGGTTTTCCGCTGGGGCCACAACTTCCGGTTTATTTGTGGGATGATTGTGTAGAGGCATCCTAAACGGTGTAAAGCCTTCTCGTCGATTTCCTCGTCACCTCATCCCGCCAATGTACCTTTTCGCCAACCCGTAGCGATAGATTTGCTGGGGTTAATTTGAGCGTCCGCGGCAAGGGGTGTTGCCCCAGCAGAACCGCGATCCCAACGATCCGCCGGAAATATCTAGTCGCTATCCGACCTCATAGCTCGCAACAGGTGCTTGGGGGACAAAGTCTTATCTCCGGTCTAGGGAATCTCTTCCCGTGCCCTTAAAAAAGTGATCGGTCGGAAAGATCCGGCCTTCCAGCTAAGGGAGAGCCCAACTTTCGGCTCTTGGCGAAGTAGCCGGTAACGGCAATAATAAAATTGGTGGGGAAATTATACTCCACCTTGGTTGTACAAAATGGGTGGAATTAGACCGCGAACTAGTGGTATTTACCCCCGGTGCTAGGGATGGTTCCCTGCAATCCCAAAACTACCCGGCAGTTCTCTGCCGGTTTTTAGTGGCAAAGGTGCCGGGTTTTAACCTGCTTGAGGGAGAGGGGTGCATTCCGCATAGCCTCGAGGTTCGTTTGATGACCAATATGTTCCTGGATGAGCACGGTACTGCCGGTGGGCAGCTTTCTCCCGGATTTGTGCAGGCTGAGTATCCGGAAGTGAGGGAATTAGCCCCTTCCAATCCGTTGGAATTCCTTCAAGAGCTGGCTTACGAGTTGCACGATGGACCGGTTCAGGTTCTCACGGCAGCGGTAATGGATCTCGAGGTTGCAATAGCCGCATCTAATTGCCCCGAGCGATGTCAACAAAAGGCCCGTACCGCCCTCGGAAAAATCCGATCGGCCCTGAAAGAATTGCGGCAGCTTATTAGCGAGTTGGAATCAGGACATGTTGCACGGGCATCGCCGGAGGATTGGACAGGAGCGGTGCTTCGGGTTGCTGAGTTCGCCGAGACCGCGGGAGTCCGCTGTGACGTAATGTTTCATCAGGTGGCTGGATACCTCCCTCCGGCGGTTGCGTGGCGTTCCCTGAGAATCATTCAGGAAGCGGTGAATAATATCCTGCGGCACAGTGGTGCCAGCCGGGCACAGATCTCTGTGAGTAGAGTCGGAGATTGGCTCTTCTTTTGTGTGCGCGATTGGGGTAAGGGCTTTTATCCGACCGATGTTGGCCAAGAAGGGACCGGGCTTCGTTCCATGAAGTATCGGACGAGGAACCTTGGTGGATGGCTCTTAGTGGAAGGAGCGCCGGGGAAGGGCACGAGGGTTTTGGGGGCAATTCCCTTGAACTGGAAAAGCTGATGTTAGCACCAGCCTATGCTGATAACGAGGTTATCGGACCAAAGAGGGGTTGCCGATTTATCGGGAATGGTTTTTGGCTGAGGAAAATGTCCTCAGCCGAATGGGCCCAATCCGCGGGAACCGAATCCGAACGGAGCCACCTTCTCTGGGGTGGTACAGGGTTGGTGGCGGGAAAATTCCTCGGTCGTGGAAGGGACACCTTGGTATTCTTCCGATCTAAACGTAGGAAACTCGGGACACGCTCAGAGGGGCAACCTGCCATCAGGACAAAGCGGAGAAAATTGTTCGACCTTGGTTTTGGGGATGTGGTACCTATTGGCTATTTAGGTTTCGTGGACGTTGAGAGAATGGAGTAAGTTATGGCAGCGACCGAAAAGCGGAAGATTCGTCTTCTCATCGCGGATGACCACGAGGTCGTCCGGGTTGGACTTAAAAGCTTGCTGGCAGAAACGGAAATCGAGGTTGTGGGAGAGGTGACCACCGGCGAAGCTGCTGTCAATTACGTGGCTCAACATCCAGTGGACGTAGTTTTGCTTGATGTGCGGATGCCGGAAGGGGATGGCTTGAATGCACTGGCACGGATCAAACTCGATCATCCGGAACTGCCCGTCGTAATACTTTCGAACTACGATAACCCCAGCTACATGGCAAGGGCGGTAGCTTTGGGAGCGAGCGGCTTTTTATTGAAAGATTGCAGCCGGGAAAAATTGATCGAAACTATTCGGCGTGCGGCCAGCAAAGAGACGGTCTGGACGCGAGACGAACTCCGGCGAATCACGGGGGCTTTGGCCACTCCCCGGGTCACTGCCGACGTGGACGTCCCGCTGACTCAGCGAGAGTTCGAGGTGCTGCGTCATCTGGCCAATGGCCTGACGAACAAGGAAATTGCGGAAGCCATGCATATCAGCTACGAAACCGTCAAGGAGCACGTGCAACACATCCTCCGCAAATTGGGCGTTACCGATCGAACTCAAGCTGCGGTATGGGCGGTGCGGAAGAAACTGTTATAGCCCAGCTTGCCAGGTTTGCGGGTGGACTTGCTAGGCTAAACCCCATCCCTACACGGAGGGCTTGGCTGGGATGTAACCCCAGCACTCGATCGAATGTCACCCTAGCACTTCAAGAATTGACCCGGCTTGCGGGACCCAGGATAAAGGCCATGGGAGTGCGAACTCCTCTTGGGGGGCTGGGTACTGTGCTGGGCTCTGCCCCGTATAGGTACGGGGAAGCGGGGTGCCGATATCAGCCCGACGACCTGATGTACTCCTCCCCGTATAGGTGTGGGGAAGCGTACAGTGGCACATCATAGGTAAACAGTGGCACATCATAGATAAAGGGATGGACGCTATCGCCCGTGTGGCTTTCTGGGAGCCCATTTGGGGTTATCAAAAGTGTGATGTAGGTGTTCAGAAGGGGATATACGCCAAGGAGGACCTCACCGATGCCCAAGCCGACGGATATCCGCATCCTGGAAGTCAGTTATGGAACCCAGCAATATCGCTACCGGGCTCCGGTCAAGTTCGGCGGCCGTGTGGTCACGGATGCATTGATTTTCGATGTTAGCATCGTCGTAGAGACCCGCTCGGGGATTCGCGGTCGGGGTTACGGGTCCATGCCGATGGGGAACATCTGGGCTTGGCCCTCGAGCCGAGTTCCTGCGGACAAGACCTTAGAAGCAATGGTAGCGTTGGCCACTCGGGTGGCGGAGGAGACTGGCCGGTATCGTGGGGAGGGCCACCCGTTGGAAATCGCTCAGGAACTCAGCGGTCGCTATGGTCTTCTTGCCCAGGAGGTGGAAAGGGATTTTCGCCTGCCGGAACCAATTCCCCGATTGGCCCAGCTTGTGGCTGCAAGCCCTGTGGAAGCAGCTTTATTCGATGCCCACGGAAAGGCACTGGGTCAAAATTCCTATAACCTGTTGGGGCCCGAATTTGTTTCCCAAGATCTCGCACATTTTTTGAACGAAGATTTTGCTGGCGAATACCTCGACCGTTATACGCTTCGAAACCCCAAACGCCGAATGCCGCTTTATCACCTCGTGGGTGCTCTAGACCCTTTGTCCCCGGGTGAGGTTAAGGAACCCATTGGCGACGGGCTGCCGGAAAGCCTTGATCAGTGGATTTTGTTTAACGGTCTGACCCATCTGAAAGTAAAGCTGGCCGGTGACGACCTCCCATGGGATGTCGAGCGGATGCTGGCCGTAGAAACGGTTGCCGCCGCAGTTCAAGAACGCCGTGGTTGCACAAGCTGGTGGTATTCCGCCGACTTTAACGAGCGGTGCCAAAATGTCGATTACGTGTTGGAGTTTTTGGCTAAAGTCAAGGAACGGTCGCCCGCGGCATATGAACGCTTGCAGTACATCGAGCAACCCACACATCGCGATCTGGCTGCACATCCGGAGAATCGGATGCACGAAGCGGCAAAATTAAAGCCGGTGGTGATCGACGAATCCCTCGTCGATTTCGAGAGTCTACTTTTAGCGCGCGAGCTGGGATACTCCGGGGTGGCTCTCAAAGCTTGTAAGGGTCATAGCGAGGCACTTTTGGCTGCAGCCGCTGCACAAAAGTATCGGATGTTCCTTTGCGTGCAGGACCTTACCTGCCCGGGAGCTTCCTTTCTCCACTCCGCGAGTTTATCCGCCCGGATTCCGGGTGTCGCTGCCATTGAAGGTAATGCCCGGCAATATTGTCCGGCCGCCAACCAAGGATGGGAAGAAGCCTATCCGGGAATGTTTCGAATCATCGACGGTACAGTGGAAACCGCGATTCTGGTGGGTCCGGGACTCGGATTCCGCCACCTAGCGGAACTGCACGCCACGCAGTAGGCGACCCCTGGCGGCCCAGTCCGGACGGGCCTCCCCCCAAGCCCTGGGAGCCAATATTCCCACGTCCGAGGGTTTCCCAGGCCCTACACACTGCAGAGGTTACCGGGCACACTTCCACCGTTCGATCTTTAGAGGCCACTACCAAAGGTTTTTCTGGGAGCTTTTCGGTTAGAGGATCCGCCATTATCCTTCGACGTTGCAACCTCGGCTGGCCGCAGAATCGCCCTTCCCGCCCAAGGTGTTATCCGCGATAAGAAACGATTCCTACTTAAGGCTGAGCAGCCTCACCGCCAGCCCGGGTGCTCATGGCTTGGTATGCGGTAAACTCGATGGTTTGACTTAAAAATCGCACGGAGCCATCTCCTAACAGAAAATTCGCCCCACCCGGGTGAAAGCTGGAAAATCCATGGGCATGCGGTCCTCGGTAGTTCAAAGGATTCTCAGTACTTGCCAAGATCATCGCGGGAAAACATTCATCCCCGGGAGGGGTTCCCACCCAAGTAGCATACCCACGATCAGAAGCCCTTTCCCCCACGAATATCGTTTGACTTAAACCGTCGGTAACTTCCGCCAACTGCAGGAAGCTGTTATGGAAGAATGTCCCCCTCCCCCGGCATTGAATTCCCACGGGAAGATCGTCGCAGTTATGAAGGTCTTCCGGGCCAAAACTTGCCACATAATTTGAGGTCGCGAAATGTAGATCCTCCTCCTGATGTGAGCCGTGTTCATCATCGTCACCGTGTGCCAAGTCCTCTAAATCGAAATGATCTTTTCCGGTGTCGGAAGGACATCGGTAAATTGGCAATTTAATGGACCGTGCTTCCTCATGAACCCGGTCCGTGAGCCACCGTCGGTAGTCGATAAAGTTTTTCTCGACATTCGCTTGCTCCAAGAAAGGCAAGATCACAGCTCCCCAACCCCAACCGGTGGGGCCGGAGGTGTACGGTCGGTAAGGTACCGCCGGATCAACTCCTACCCATGCTGCAGGTAAAGTGCGGTATCCATCGTGATAGAGATGGAGAGCGAGGCCAATCTGCTTAAGATTATTGGAACACTGAGCCCGCCGGGCTGCCTCTCGAGCCGCCTGAACGGCGGGAAGCAAGAGGCCAACCAGAATCCCAATGATCGCGATCACTACCAGAAGTTCCACCAAAGTGAAAGCCCTGATAGCGGGCGGCAAAACCTTGGCTTTGCGTGCCAATGCTTTCATATCTCCAACCTCCGAGGTACTATTTGGATTCGTTGGAAAGCGTAGTCCCGATATTGCCAATCACCCGAAAAGGGAAGGATACACCCAAGCTTTCCCCTATTCGACTGGGAAGTTTTTCCTTGGAAATGGACTAATGTATATTACTCGGACTCATCACGCAGGCTGCCAATTTGTTAGGAATTGCTTGAAATCTTTTTGTCGGCACGGAAATGCCCGAATTGCAGGGCTACCGACTTTGTGGAGAGGCCGGCATTTCCAGACCGCTCGCAACCCCGGAGACAGCGTTGTAAAGTGTCGGCCTAAAAGGAAGTAAACTCGCAGCTGAGGCAAGGACCTGGGTATGACGGCCACAGTTCGGCCCTACCAGCAAATTCTTCAGCCGGTCAAGCGGCAGGAACAATCCATTGCGATACTAATCCCGCTCAGCTTGGAGGGGCCAACGCCCTTGGACCCCAGGGGACTGCAAAAAGTCCGAACCACCCTGGGTGTGGAAGTTTTTCCACCTGACTGGCCAAGGTTTTAGAGAAGCTTAGCTAACGGAGGAGACCGGACCCGGTAAGGTCCCAAAAGCGGACAGAAAGGATTGAGGTATTCCCGGCACCGTTCGTGCCACCCGGTTCGACCGGGTATCACTTCCGAACCCAGAACAGTAACGATGACTTTTAACCCGAGAAAGTCGCAACTCGGACAATAGCTAGACTGAAAGGTCGTATCCGAACGTACTCCATCCCCTAATTGGAAATCGGCACGCTGGGGGACAAGCCAACTGCCTTGCCCTGGAAACGTACAAACCGGCCCCAGACGGCAACTACAACCACGGGCTAAAGAGTCAAGGCGAAGGTTGCCGGTGGCTGCCCCCCAATCAACGGACAAGGTAAAGGAATGAAAATTCTCGGGGTGATTATGGACGAGGCAACTTGTCAACAGGGCAAAAAGGTACCCGGCCAGCAACCAGATCTTGGCAGCTTTTGACCGGAGTAACCATTTCATACCCATTACCCTCCCAGAACATTATAACTTTCGCCGCGATCGGCGGCAACACGTGCTAGCCCCCTCACTAGCCGATAATTCTATCTCCGCCTGCGAACACCGAAGATACTTGTTAAATCATGAAGGACGGAATTCCTCTGAGGAAAAGTTGAATTAGGTTTTTTGGAAGGCTTCCCCCGGGGCACGCTCTGAAGGAACGCCTACCTTTGGTAAGAACAACCCCAACGGAGACCCAGCAGTAATACCGCTTTCCCGTGAGATCTAAGCCGGCACCAAGTGCCTGGCTTGAAAGGACCGCCATCGGTCAAGACTGATGGCCAAGCCCCGAAGGCGGAAATTTAAGTTTCTCTTCGGGACAAGACCAAATGCAGGGGATTCGGACCGACCTCACAGAGGGTTAAAAAGATCCCCAAACAACCCACGGCAATATTGAAAAAGCTCCGTGAAGAAGCCACCACCGCAAGATACCCAAGAAACTAGGGAACCGTGGTCCCCCCTACCCTTCTGAGATGTTAGCTACAACCTTTCCGCACCAATTTCCCCGGAACTCAAGCTACCGGCCCAATTTCTTCCTAGCCGAGATCCCATGTTTACCACGGCTGACGGCTCACACGGGTTCGCTTTTCGAGCCACTTGTAGAAAGCGGTGGTGACTAGTCCTTCGTCACCATAAGAACATTAGGGTTGTAGGCTTGCATGGGCTTTTTCGTGCACCTGTCCGTTCCACCCTACTCACCGGAACCACTTCCTGGGGAATCCTGATTTTCGCTGGGCGATCCTAATTTTCCCCCGTGGGAAGCACCAGCTCTTTCCGCCTGACCAGTTTCTGATAAATGTTCCCCTCGAACTTGCTCTTCAAATAGACTCTCCGGATTCTACCAACCAGGGAGTGACCTGATCTCAATCCCACATTACAAATTTGCCAAACTGCCGGTCTCTTCATTTGTGGGCGTTTCAACTGGCGGTCCGAGGAAGAAGCCTACCGGCTAATCGTGAAATTGCTGAACATGCCTTCAAGAGGTCTGCCCCTGGTATTCTAACAATCGGTTCAGGGCAGCCGTTGCCAACGCATATTGCTCTTCCAGCTGTTCGAGAGACATCCGCTCCCGCTCGACCACCTCTGCTGGTGCCCGTTGCAAGAAGCCCGGATCCGCCAGCTTTTGACGTTTCTTCCCAATCATTTGTTCCAAGCGAACCAGTTCCTGGCGTTTTTTGCGGATTTCCGCCTCGGCATCTATCAGGTTAGCTAAATCCACGTACACCTCCAGGCCTAACGACGTCCCATGGGCTGCCAGAGGTGGAGGAGTGATCTCGGGCCCCGCCGAGACCAACCGGGCCTTCGCCATGGCGGAAAAATAAGGTACCATTGGCTGCAACAACCGAACCGTTTCCTCGTCACATTGCACGCTAAATTGAACCTGCTGCCGAGGGGGCACGTTCTGCCGGCTCCGAATATCGCGAACAGTTCGAAGTACTTCCTGAAACACCCGGAACTGCGACTCCACTTGAGAATCCAGCCAACGGCGGTCGGGCTTCGGCCAGGGAGCGATGATAATACTTCCCGCCGCTTGTTCCGGCCGGTCCAATCCCCGCACAGGAGCCAACTGGGCAAGGTGCTGCCATATCTCTTCGGTGACGAATGGCACTATCGGATGAAGGAGTCGAATGATGTTATCGAGCACCCACACCAGCATTCGCTGAGCCAAAGGTCGTGTCTTGGGTTCCTGGAGCCGAGTTTTCACCATCTCCAGATAAAAGCTGCAGAACTCATCCCAAGAGAACGTATACAGTAGCCGAGCCGCATCAGCAAATCGGTACTGATCCAAAGCAGTGCTGACTTCCTCCGTGACAGCTGCAAGGCGGCTTAAGATCCACCGGTCTTCAAGGGCCAACTCCTCCGGCCGCACCGGGCCAGGGGTGTACCCATCGAGGTTTATCAAAGTAAATCGAGCCGCATTCCAGAGCTTATTACAGAAATTCCTGGCTACCTCAAATCGCTCGCTTACCACAAGCGCTCGCGGAAGAGCTTTATCCTCCGGCTTTTCCGCCCACTGAGTAGCAAAATCCTTCTGGCAGTGAGGACAGCGGATTCGCGGCAAGATCCGGTTTTCGCGAGTCTGTTCAATAAACCGGTGGCAATGAGGACACTCGAAATCCACCGGCATTCGAATATCCTGGGTCTCCGTGGTTAAGTAAGCAAGGGC
>Ga0308410_1002133_pt1 | contig 11425 bp, 11 predicted proteins | sample HotsprOSTMatCore_FD_203467 | JGI IMG/M metagenome (GOLD analysis project Ga0308410, IMG submission 203467) | Hot spring phototrophic mat microbial communities from Octopus Spring, Yellowstone National Park, Wyoming, United States -... | ecosystem: Environmental > Aquatic > Thermal springs > Hot... | reverse complement strand
ACCTCGCGGATTGCGGGGTCGGAGATGGCATCAAGGTTGACATCGGGAAGCTGCATAGTGGAAAGTCTACCAGACCTTCGCTGGCTTGTCACCGAGCCTTCCAGCGATTATGGAGAGGATACATCAAAATGGTCAATAGCCGGGGCCGCAGTTTGGCTGTTCAATGTCTTTGGAGCTTTGGATTTGCTCAATGCGCTCTTGCAGGGCTTGCTCCATATCCAGCACCCGGGTCAACTTGGCGCTACGTTTATCATTCCAATCTTCTACGTGCCTGCCCTACTCGTTTCGCATTTCCTGATCTTCCGTTTACTTCTCAAGCGCTCTTCATGAAGATCACAAAGCGCCTAACACCGCGTGCACTGGACAGGTGGGATTCGTCGCATTTTCAGGCAGTTTCCTGGCTTCGAGTTTTTTTACTTCCAAGCAGAGTCCACGCCCGCCCACCTGCCAGTAACGCAAACCGTTAGGCGCGGGCCATCTACGCCCGGTGCCTGCCGACCGCCTGTAAAGGTAGTACAATACCACTTGAGCGCCAGTAACGTTTCGCGTCGTTCACGGGAGGGGAATGATGTCCATCACGTCGATCAAAGAACAAGTGGCTCAGGCCTTGAATACCTTGAGCGAAGCCGAGCTTCAGCAGGTTGCCGAATATGTCGCTTTTCTGCGCTTCCGTGCGCGCATCGCGCCACCGCCGGTGATTGATGCGACCCGGCTCGCGACGCTCTATACCGAGTTTGCGCATGAGGATCGCGCTTTGGCGGAAGAAGGTTTGGAGGATTATCGCGTCCAACTGCACGATGAGGACGCTCAATGACGATCAAGCGCGGTGAGGTGTGGCTTGCCGATCTGAATCCGATTCGTGGATCAGAACAATCTGGCGTTCGGCCCGTCCTGATCTTCCAGAACGATGCCATCAACACCTTCACGACGACCGTGGTGACGATTCCCCGTTCACGACGAATCCTCGGCTTATGGTCTTTGAATACATACTCCGCTCTCGCCCGCGCCGGCGGGCTTCGCATCCCCTAGCCGAGGGCTTATGGTCTTTGAATACATACTCCGCTCTCGCCCGCGCCGGCGGGCTTCGCATTCCATAGCCGAGGGCTTCAGCCCCACGGCCAGCCCGGTATGCCGGATGAATTGCTCAAAGACCATGAGCCCCACGGCCAGCCCGGCATAGCGGATGCATTGCTCAAAGACCATCAGCCCCACGGCCAGCCCGATATACCGAATGAATTTCTCAAAGACCATCAGCCATCAGCGCCTGGTCGTGCTGTCGGGTGGGCCCATAGATACTCGTTCACACGCAGCTACGCGAGCAACTCGTGCTTGCCGATGGCCGCATCCCCCCGGGCCAGGTCGCGAGCGAGCCAGTCGCGCAGCGCATCCATCCTTCCGCGCCCTGCGGTTGCCCCGGTCAGGTTGAGGTGACCATCGTTCGCAGCGTTCAGCCCCCCTCCCAGCCTCCCCCCGCTGGGGGGAGGAGCCAGGTTCCCTCTCCCAGTGGGGGAGGGTCAGGGAGGGGGCCGGCGCCGTGCCCGCGGAGCCGTGGCGCGGGCGTCCCGCCCGCGCTCCCGGGCCGGTTGCAGCGGGCGTGGTGCGCTATGCGCATGACCGTCTCACGTGAACATAGGGGAACCAGGTTCCCCCATACCCCCGCCCGCGGGAGGGCCTGGCCCTCACGCAGGGGTAGGGGAAACCGGGTTTCCCCAGACCCCCACCCGGTGGGAGAGTTTGGGAGGGCGCAGCCCTCCCAAACATTATGGTCATCCCGTCGGTGTGCGGCGGAGCCGCATGGACGGCTGGTTCGGAACGCCCGCCGACGCAAAAACATGGTACGATGGGTGCGGTTGCACCTGTGACCATTCAACAGCTCCAGGATCACGCGCATGCCTCGAGTGTTATTGCTTCACGCCTCTGTCGGCACCGGGCACAAGCGGGCCGCCGAGGCGTTGGCCGCCGCTTTTACCCGTCGCCAACCCGGTGAGGTGCGGGTGGAAGACGTGCTCGACCACACCCCACGACTCTTTCGTGTCGCCTATGCCCGCTCGTATCTGGAACTGACCGACCGCGCGCCCCTCGTCTGGGGCTATTTTTACACCCAGAGCAACGTTGACCCCAATCTGGCCGAGTTTACCAATAACTTGCGCCGGATCGTCGAGAGCATCGGCACCACCGGGCTGAAGGATCTGCTGCGGGCCTTTCTCCCCCAGGTGATCATCTGCACGCACTTTTTACCCATGGAACTGCTGGTGCGCTACCGGCGCAGCGCCCAACTGACCCAGCCGATCTACTGCGTCATTACCGACTACGCCGCCCATACCTTCTGGACCTATACCGAGATTGATGGCTATTTTGTCGGCGACACGCAGACCCGCGACCAGTTGATCGCCCGCGGGGTAAGCGCCAGGCAGATCTGCGTCAGCGGCATTCCGGTGGACCCGCAGATCGCCGAACCAAAGGACCCGGTCGAGACCCGCACCCGCTACGGACTGCCGACCGAAGGGCGCATCATCACCCTCTTCGGCGGCGGCGTGAACGAGGAGCACGTGCGGGTGATCGTGCAGGGCCTCAAGCGCAGCGGGGTCGAGGCGACGCTGATCGTGGTAGCGGGGCGCAATCCAACCCTGGTGGAGTACCTCGCCGACGAGCGTTCCACGCCCCGTTTGAACCTCCGGCTGTACGGGTATGTCCATTTTGTTGATGACCTGATCGTCGCCAGCGATCTGGTGATCACCAAAGCCGGCGGGCTGATCGTGAGCGAGGTGCTGGCGCGCGGGGTGCCGCTGGTGGTGATTGACCCCATACCGGGGCACGAGGAGTGGAACGCCGACTACGTCGTCCGCTCATGCGCGGGGGTGCAGTTGCGGATGGCCGAGTCGGTGCCGGCGACGGTGGAACGCTTGCTCGACCGTCCTCAGTTGCTGTCCGAGATGCGCGAGAATGCCCGCTGTGTCGCCCGGCCCCGCGCCGCCGCAGTGATTGCCGAAAAAGTGATCAGCGATTTCAACGAACACCGCTACCATTGAATGACAGGAGGTACGCGGTCGCCTTCCGGCGGGGAGGGGTGGAGGGTCGCAGGACCTCCACCAACCGGTTGTTTCCCGTCCGCGGCGGGAAGACCGTGGGCGCATGCAGGTCGCGCCGGGTCGTGGGCGCCGGGTTGTTTCCCGTCCGCGGCGGGAAGACCGTGGGGGTTGCGCCAGGCGGCCTGGCCGCCGCGGGCGGGAACAGGGATATGTGGGGAGGCTTCGCCTCCCCGCACCCCTCCACCGCGTATGTCCTGTGAATGAGGAAGGCCTATGAATGGGTCGGTAGATGTGCTCTTTGCGATCTCGGACACCGGCGGCGGCCATCGCAGCGCCGCGGTCGCCATCAGCGCCGCGCTGGACGAAGTCAGCAACCACGCACTCTCCTGGTCAATTGACGATATTCTGCGCCTCACCGACTTTCCCGGTGTGCGCGGCGCGCCCGAGCACTACGAGCGGCTCTCGACACGCTGGCTGCGCCTGTACGATCTGACCTTTCAACTCACCAACACCACCCGCGCAGTGGATGTGCTCTCGCGCCTGGTCTTTTTGACCGCCCGCCGCAACCTGGTGCGCCTCTTGCTGGAGCGCCGGCCCCGGCTGGTGGTCTCGACCCATCCGCTGGTGCACCGGCTGGTAGTGGCGGCGCGGCAGACGCGCCGGCTGCCCTTCCGCGTGGTCACCGTCGTTACCGACCTGGTGAGCCTGCACGCCTCGTGGACGTACCCCGGCGTGGACCTGGCGCTGGTGCCGACCGACGAAGCCTACCGGATCATGTACCGGCGCGGGATGCGACCCTCGAAGCTGCGCCGCACGGGGTTCCCCGTCCACCCGAAATTCGCCAATTACACCATGTCATGCGCCGAGACCCGCCGGCAGTTGGGGCTCGACGAGCGGTTCACGATTCTGCTGACCGCCGGCGGAGTTGGCTCCGGGCGTCTGGGAGAACTGGTCGTGGAACTGGAACGCGCCTTTCCCGAGAAGCAACTCCTGGTGGTGACAGGCAAGAATCGCGCCGTGTACGATGAACTGCGGCGCCGCCACGGTTCACCGCACAGCCGCATCTATGGGTTCGTGGACAACATGGAAGCGTTGATGGCGGCGAGCGACCTGGTCGTGACCAAGGCCGGCCCGGGGACGTTGATGGAGGCCCTGGTGATGCGCAAGCCGGTCATCGTCACCGAGGCGGTGGGGATGCAGGAGCGGGGCAACATTGACTTCGTGCTCAACTACGAACTGGGCCTCTTCTGCCCGACCAATGAGCGCATCGTGGGTGCGGTGCGCGAGTTGGAGGCGCCGCAACGCTACGCCGACACGCTGCGCCGCCTGGAGGGCGCCGTGCCGCGAGACGGCGCCAGACAGATCGCGCAGATCCTGATGGAACAACTCTCGCTGGTGAATGAACGGGCCGGCGCCGAGCCGCGCCGCCCGCGCCTCCTGCCATTGCGACCCTGGAGGCGGCAGTTGCAACGCAGGCGCCGGACGCGGTGATGCCAGGTGGGGAGGGTGAAGCGAGCACAGGGCGCCGGGTACCTGTTCACACCTGGGGTAACCCACGCGCCGGCGGGCGAGAGCGTTTCGCCTCCGTCGCTTCTCCGCGGGCAAGATGGTCTTTGAGCAATTCATCCGGTATACCGGACTGGCCGTGGGGCTGAAGCCCTCGGCTACGGAATGCGAAGCCCGCCTGCGCGGGCGAGAGCGGAGTATGTATTCAAAGACCATAAGCCCTCGGCTATGGGATGCGAAGCCCGCCTGCGCGGGCGAGAGCGGAGTATGTATTCAAAGACCATGATGCCCGCGCTTCCAGGAGAACTATGAACACTTACGGCGCCGGATGCGCCGATCGGGCGTCCGGCGCGATGGGCAGGCGTCAGCGCGCCGTCTGGTGGGCCACGTCGCCGACAGGCGGCGGGACGGCGGCGTAGGGGACGGCGCGGACGATCACGCGCTGGGTGTACTTCTGGGGGCCGGTGAGCGGCCAGCACGTCACCAGGGTGACCACCTCGTAGTCGGTCGGGGCGATCAGGCGCGCATTTTCGGCCCGTTGCTCAGGCGACACGCCTTCTTCGTCCACCACCAGCCGTTCCTTGACCGTGTAGAGAAACTGCCGCCCCTCGCTGTAGAGCACCACCGGCTCGCCGGGCCGCACGTAGAACAGGTCGCGGAACACCTTGCCGAAGCCGCCGACATGGCCGGCCAGCACGATGTTGCCCCCTTCGCCGGGGTTGGCCGAACCGCGGTGTTGCCCGACGGCATATTCGGCCACCTGCCACACCGCCACCGGCTGGCCGTTCTGCTCCACGACCTCCCACCCGACCTCGATCACCTTCGAGTCAACCTTGATGCTGGGAATGACGATGCGCTCGACCAGGGCCGGATGAACCTCCGGGGCGGTGACCCCCGTCTGCACCTCGCTCTGACCGGCAAGCGCGGGCGCTTCGAAGGCGGGCAGGGCCGCGGGCGCCGTGGACGGCAGCGCCACGGGGGCGCGGACGCTGAGGTCGGCCTGCCCGGCGCCGCCACCCATCAGGACCTGGGGCGCGGCAATGTCACTATCGCCCCGAGCGGCCATCCGGTGGTAGGCGATCTCGGAGTACACGCCGCCGACATAGAGCAAAAGATAGAGCCCCGCAATCGCCAGCAGATTGCCTAGCGTCCAGTACAACCGGCGCCGGCGGGTCGTCCGGTTGACGGTAACAATGACATCGCCAGTTCTGGATGGTGTGACCATACACACAGGTTCGGGCAAGGGCAGGTTCGGATTCCACTGCTTTGAGTATACCATCGGATTGTGACGAGCGTGGGATCGCCCGCAGGATTGCCCGGGGCCGATGCGAGGCCCGCCGGCGGCGGGGTCTGCGACGGCTCCAGGACCTGAGGTGACCATCGTTCGCAGGGTTCAGCCCCCCTCCCAGCCTCCCCCCGCTGGGGGGAGGAGCCGGGTGCCCGCCCCCAGTGGGGGAGGGGTCCGGGAGGGGGCCGGCGCCGTGCCCGCGGAGCCGTGGCGCGGGCGTCCTGCCCGCGCTCCCGGGCCGTTTTCATCGGGCGTGGTGCGCGAATCGCATGGACGGCTGCGGTGACCATCGTTCGCAGGGTTCAGCCCCCCTCCCAGCCTCCCCCCGCTGGGGGGAGGAGCCGGGTGCCCGCCCCCAGTGGGGGCGGGTCCGGGAGGGGGCCGGCGCCGTGCCCGCGGCGCCGTGGCGCGGGCGTCCCGCCCGCGCTCCCGGGCCGTTTTCATCGGGCGTGGTGCGCCATGCGCGTGACCGTCTCACGTGACCATACGCCCTCGGCGAGGGGTGTGGGGAAACCGGGTTGCCCCATACCTCAGCGGACGCGGGCCGGAGGCCCGCGCACCCAGGCCCCGCCCCCTGGGAGGGTTTGGGAGGGCGCAGCCCTCCCAGGAAGAACCCAGGACATCTACCGTGAACCTACGCCCTCGGCGAGGGGTGTGGGGAAACCGGGTTGCCCCATTCCCTCACCCGAATGCAAACGCATGGCGTGTGGGGCTCTCACCAAACGCTCATTTGACACTGCGCCCTCAGGTACCGTAGGCTGATCAATGGCCGCAGAGCAATCCGCAGGGTTGCTCTAGATCTCAGGAGTTTATCCCGATGCTACGACGAGCGCTTGCCATGTTCCTGCTCGCCGGCGCGCTGGCCGCCTGCGCTGCACCGGCTGCTCAGACACCCACCGAGGCGCCGACCCGCGCCCCCGCTCCCACCGAAGCGCCCGCCCCCACCACCGCGGCGGCGACACCCGCCGCCACAGGCGCGGACACGAACGCCGCTCCGGCCAGCGCCGGCGTGGTCGTCTTCCGCATCATCCCGGAAGAGTCGCAAGTCACCTACGAGGTCGGCGAGACCTTCCTCAACCAGAACAATCGCTACGCGATCGCCGTAGGCCGCACGCAACAGATCAGCGGCGAGGTGCGCTTCGACCCGGCCAACCCGCGCAACAGCAGGGTTGGCCCGCTCACCATTGACATCAGCGCCTTCACCTCGGATAGCCCGCGCCGCGACAATGCCATTCGCGACCGCTGGCTCGAGTCGGCGCGCTATCCGCTGGCAACCTTCGCCCCGACGGCGATCGAGGGCCTGCCCGAGACATACACCGCAGGCGAAGAAATAACCCTGACCATCACCGGTGACCTGACCGTGCGCGAAGTGACCAGGCCCACGACCTTCACTGTAACCGGGGCGATTGATGGCGAGACCATGCGCGGCGTGGCCGAGACGCAGATCAAGATGACCGATTTTGGCTTCCAGCCGCCGGACATCGCGGGAGTGCTACGGGCCGAGGACGATGTGAAGATCAGCTTCAGTTTCGTGGCCCGCCCGGGGGAGTAATACCATTTTGGATTGCCGATGTTGGATTGTGGATTGCCTTGCAGGGCGTCACCGTGCGATCCAGCACTTCGACGAATGCGGAATGTTCAACAGGAAATGGTATAATACGCGAGGGCGTGGGAAAGCTATGCTTTCCCACGCCCTTTTGATTCTAACGTGAACATGGGGGAACCAGGTTCCCCCATACCCCCGCCCGCGTGAGGGCCTGGCCCTCAAGCAGGGGGATGAGGAAACCGGGTTTCCCCGTACCCCCGCTCGCGGGAGGGTTTGGGAGGGCTTTGCCCTCCCAGGAAGTATGTTCATCCCGTCGGTGTGCGGCGCGAGCCGCATGGATGGCTGGGAGCAGTGGCGGGGAAACCCGCTTTCCCTCCGCAGCGCGCAGTGCGGCTGCCTGCGCGCCTCAGGCGGCGTTGGTCGGCTCGATGCCGCTGAGGCGAACGAGGGAGGCGCGCAGCAGCGCGAGTTCCTCATCGGTCAGGCGGGCCAGCAACGGGTCGGTGGCGGCGCTCGCCTCGCTCAGCAGCAGGAGCGCCCGCAGGGCCGCGGGCCATCCCGCCTCCGATGCCATGTCACCGGCGACGAAGGGAAGCAGTTGCCCGTGCGGCTGTGGTTTCAAAGAACGCGCGGTGGTCATAGCATCTCCTTAGCGTATGGTAACTTTCTCTTAGTGTAGATCCGGGATGTAACCAGAGTCAAGGGCTTTTTGTCTGGAGACATCGTTGACGCCTGAGGAGGCGCGCGCCGGCGCGGGGCGGGTCGGCCTACAGACGTGGGACATGGGTGGCCCCCAGCAACTCAAACAGGCTGTCCATCACATAGGTAGGCTGGACCGGCGCGCCGGGCAGATCGGCGCGTTTGCTGTCGCCGGTGAGTACCAGCGCGGTGGCCATGCCCGCGCCCGCGCCCATCGCGATGTCGGTCATCAGCCGGTCGCCGACCATCAGGCAGCGCTCGGGGGGAAGCTGGAGCATCGCCCCGACGGTGCGGGCCATGATCGGCGAGGGCTTGCCGACGTTGACTTCACAGCGGGTATTGGTGCAAGCCTCGATCGCGGCGATGATCGCCGCCGCGTCGGGCTCGCCGCCGCCGGGCACCGGGCAGAAACGGTCGGGGTTGGTCGCCACCAGGCGCGCCCCGGCGCGAATGGCATCGAAGGCCACCTGTAGCTTGTGGTAGGTGAAGGTGCGGTCGAACGAGGCAACGACAATGTCGATCGCCCCGGCCCGTTCGCTCAGCGTGAAGCCTGCCGCGGTCAACTCGCTGATCAATGGGGCCTCGCCGCAGACGAAGAGCGTGGCCCCCGGCGCGTGCTCCAGCAGCCACTGCACCAGCACGTGCGATGAGTTGACCACCTCGCCCAGTTCGGCCCGCAGGCCCATTCCCTCCAGTTTGGCAACGTACTGCTCGCGGGTCCTCGTTGGATTGTTCGAGAGAAAGGCCACCCGCCGCCCCTCGGCCCGCAGGGTCGCCAGCACCTCCACCGCCCCCGGCAGGGGCATGTCGCCCAGGTAGAGCGTGCCGTCCAGGTCAAAGATATAGCCGTCGTAGCGTGGGATGGACATGGTTCATTCGCTGTCTCACGATGACAGGGGTGTGGGGAAACCGGGTTTCCCCACGCCCCCGCCCCGCAGGGGGGTATGGGGAAACCCGGTTTCCCCATACCCACACCCGGTAGGAGGGTTTGGAAGGGCTACGCCCTCCCAGGAAGGATGTTCATCCCGTCGGTGTGCGGCGGAGCCGCATGGACGGCTGAGGTGAAAAACGTTCGCCGCGTTCAGCCCCCCTCCCAGCCTCCCCCCGCTGCGGGGAGGAGCCGGGTGCCCGCCCCCGGCGGGGGAGGGTCAGGGAGGGGGCCGGCACCGTGCCCGCGGAGCCGCGCCGCGGGCGGGCCGCCCGCACTCCCGGGCCATGTGCATCGGGCGTGGTGCGCCCCGCGCCTGGGACCTGATTATACCCTACAAGACGCGGGGCCGATGGATGCGCTCCGGCGCACGACCCCGGCTGTGAACGGTTGCGCGGAAACCTGGTTTCCCCATGTCCCCGCCTGTAGGTACCTGTTCACACCTGGGGTAACCCACGCGCCGGCGAGCGAGGGCGTTTCGCCCCCGTCGCGTCTCCGCGGGCAAGCTGCCCGCGCTCCCAGGAGAAATGGGAACACTTACGCCTGTAGAGGCAGGTGGGAAACCCTGATGGCATATGGTATATTTGTGCTACCATCCGATGCACAGAGGAGAAACCCATGCCGCCATCCCGGAACCGCCTCGGCGTCGTTGTCAGCGGCTCGCTCATCGAAGGGCTGACTGCCCGGCTGGATGCACATACGAGCGTCGAGGATATGCGCGTCGGCAAGTTTGTGGTGATCCAGGGCGACCGGCACGCCTTCTTCTCGATGGTGACCGACGTCGCCCTCGCGGCGACCAACCAGGAGGTACTGCTCGACCCACCCGATGGCGACCGCTTCGTCCACGAGGTGCTCGCCGGAACGGCCACCTATGGCGCCCTCGAACTCATGCCGCGCCTGATGCTGCCCCTGGAGCAGAGCGAGCAACCCCTGCTCCCGGTGAAGACCATTCCCCGCCACTTCGCCCCGGTCTTCGAGGCCGACGCGGAGGATTTCGGGCGCGTGTTCGGGCAGGCCGGCGGCGCCTCGTTCGAGATCGGTCGCCCGCTGGATATGGACGTGCCGGTGTGCCTGAACCTGGAACGGCTGGTCGAACGCTCCAATGGCATCTTCGGCAAGAGCGGCACCGGCAAGAGCTTTCTGACCCGCCTGCTGATCTGCGGGACGATCCAGGCCGATGTGGCCAGTAACCTGATCTTCGATATGCACAGCGAGTACGGCTGGGGCGCTCCGTCGGAGGGCGGGACGTTCGTCAAGGGCCTGCGCCAACTCTTCGGCAGCGACGTGCTGGTCTATACCATCGATCCCGAGGCGTCGCGAGGGCGGGCCTACGACGGCGACCTGGTGATCGGCCTCGACCAGATCGAGGTCGAGGATGTGATCGCCCTGGAAGAGGAACTCAACCTGAGCAGCACCGCCACCGAGTCGTCGTACCTGCTCTTCGACCGCTACAAGGAGGGCTGGCTGCGGGCGCTGCTGGATATGGACAGTGAGGCGATCCGGGAGTTCGCCGAGAGCAGCGGGGCCCACGCGGGGGCGATCAGCGCGCTCAAACGCAAACTGGCCCGCGTCGCCCGGTTGAGCTTCGTGCGCGAGCAGGCCGACTTTTCCGCCGTTGACCGCTTGATTGACGCCCTGGCCGCCGGGCGCCACGTGGTGCTGGAGTTCGGGCGCCACGATAGCAGCCTGATCTACGTGCTGGTGGCCAACATCATCACCCGGCGCATCCACCGCCGCTGGGTGGAGTGGACCAACCGCGCCATCCAGAGCCAGAACCAGGCCGACCGGCCCCGGCCCCTGATGATCACCATCGAGGAGGCCCACAAGTTCCTCAACCCGCGCACGGCGCGCCAGACGATCTTCGGCACGATCGCCCGCGAGCTGCGCAAGTACGGGGTGACGCTCCTAGTGGTCGATCAGCGCCCGTCCTCGATTGACCCGGAGGTGATGAGCCAGCTCGGCACGCGCGTCACCGCCCTGCTCAACGACGAGCGCGATATCGAGGCGGTGTTTACCGGCGTGAGCGGCAGCGCGGGCCTGCGGGCGGTGCTGGCGTCGCTCGACAGTAAGCAGCAGGCGCTGGTGCTCGGGCACGCCGTGCCGATGCCGGTGGTCGTCAAAACCCGGGCCTACGACACGGCCTTCTACGCTGCGATGGAGCGGCGTGGCCCGCGCCGTGGGGCGCCAGCCCCCGGCCTGGCCCGCCCGGCCCAGGAGGAGATTGACGAGTTGTTTCCCGATTGAACCCGTGGGGGCGAACCAGCGTGGTAGACGGTCGTGCGCATGGCGCACAACGCCGCGATAAACAAAGGTTGTTCTTGGGAGGGCGCAGCCCGCCCACACCCTCCCACGGGGAGAGAGGATGGGGAAACCCGCTTTCCCCCTGCCCCCTGCTTGGGGGCGCAGCCCGCCCACACCCTCCCACGGGG
>Ga0308410_1002130_pt1 | contig 11434 bp, 6 predicted proteins | sample HotsprOSTMatCore_FD_203467 | JGI IMG/M metagenome (GOLD analysis project Ga0308410, IMG submission 203467) | Hot spring phototrophic mat microbial communities from Octopus Spring, Yellowstone National Park, Wyoming, United States -... | ecosystem: Environmental > Aquatic > Thermal springs > Hot... | reverse complement strand
CCACTGCCACCACAAAGCTTCCCAACGTAATTGTAAGTCCAGCGTGCACGATCCGCTCATTATGGTCCGTCTTGGATGCCGAGGGCCTGCGAGAGCAAACGCAGGATGGGAGGACAGCTCGTTAGAGAGGTGAATCTGCTTCCGCGGTGATTACCACCATCTGATGGATCTCGAAACTAGGGACTTCGAAGGTCACCCGGCCGTTTTCCCACTGCCAATGGGCCACGGGCCTATTCTGGGGTTGAAGGCGGACCGAGTGCGGTTGTCGATTTAAGGACACGGAAACACGGCAGCCGGGGGCGGCCGGAAGCTCGTCGATCCGCAGAGACACGAACGGGTTACTTTTCGGATCGCGGGAACGAGTTCCCTTTGCGACGTTGATTAAGTGGACGATCAAATGGTTCCCCTTTTCGCGTAGGAGGATCTCTACACTCTCCGGGGCATCGGCAATTAAGTGACGTTCCGGGGGAGGCAACACCTCTTGCAGGATCTGGGCCGCCGATGCCAGGTCCGGTTCGCCAGCTGAAGGAAAGAGAGGCCGAGGGAGGAAATAGGCCTTTCCCCGGCCGATGGTCTTGACCTCGAGCTCCGCCCCAATGGGATTTTCCGCCAATCCCGATTGGGGGACGGCTTTTCCTGTTAGGAGGGCTTTCCCGCCCGTTTCGATGTACCGACGCAGTGCCGCCCGATTGGCGTCGGTTAGCAGGGGGTTGTCCTCTAAAATCAATAGCTTGGCACGGATGTCCCCTGCTTCCAAGCGTCTGTCGGAAATCATTTCCGGCGTCAAATGGAGCCGACGTAACGACTCGCACGCTGTAAGGAGCGGGGGATTGTGTCTGGGAAAAGCCACCGGACTGGCCTCGTTGAGGAAGTAGTGCGACGCCGCACCGTGAAAGAGGGCGACATCGGGCAAGGCTCGGCTCTCCTGGCACCAAGACTGACGCGACCTCAGGAATGGGGTGACTACCTGGGCCATCATCTGGTATCGCTCCGCACGGAGGCCTGACTCCGGTGTGGGATTGTCCCAGGCGAAATACCGCCCCCCATGAGCGATGATGATTGCCATCTCCTGCTGCAGCTGATGGGCTGGCTTTATGTGTTGGCCGTGATTGTCCACATACCAAATCGTCGTCATGAGATCGAACGGACGCCCCTGGGAATCGTACCAGATGGCATCTGCCGCCAGTTCGTCAACTTGACAGCCGTGATCACCCGAGAAATAGTCGATCCCCGAAGGTGGCTCCTCCGGCATCCGGAGTGAGTATGCCCAATTGAAGCACACTAGGCAATCAGGGGCCCGACGCTTGATACGGGCTGCGGTTTGCGCGCAGAATTCCCGGTAAATTTGCCGCTGCATCTCCTTGAATTCCCTCCAGCCCGGTTGTTGAGGAGTTTTCGGTGGGGGGAGACGATACTCCCTTTCAAATCGTTCCCGGCATTTGCCACAATAACAATTGCGGACCGTGAAACAGGAACCATCGAACCAAAATCCTGCCGGGCAATAACGGTCAAGGATCTCGTCTATCATCGGCCACAGATAGGCCTCGGCCACGCCCGAATGATAACACAGCATGTTGTCGCACAAAGTTCCATCGGCGTGCACACGATTCCATTCGGGATGGCGGTGCATGATTTCTCGATCTCGACCGATGTTGAAATACGCGGAGAACACATATCCGCGCGATTTGGCAATCTCCGTCCAGACCTGCAGCACATCACGTGCGAGGAGCGGCGGGGTGAAACCGACGTTGCTGGGATAGGTGGTCCAGCCCGGGTTCCCTTTGGCGTGGATCTGGATTACGTCCGGCTTGACCAGGTCGATAAGCCGTGCAGTCTCCTCGGGATCAGCCTCACGCCCCACGACCATCCGATCGGTGGTATGGTGATCGAGATGTAAGAGAAAGAAACTCCTTTGATACCAGTGGGGTTGGTTGCCGACATCGTTGGCTAAGATCCCGGGTTCTGTGATCCAAAGCTGGATAACGAGCATCACACTTGAAAGGACACCGAGTCCCCGACTCCCTCTAAGCTTCATTACAGCAGCCTCCCTATGTGGGGTTTTCTACTAACACTCTACCCTGGCCTTTTGGTCTAAGGTGTTGCTGTGTATCGGGGAGGTACTATCCTACGGCCGGGGCACATCCGTCACCACCCGTGGACCCCGCGGACGGCTGAAGAACCGAGCGGGCAGTGGCCAGGTGATTGCCTGACTTCCAGTTGGTCTGTGCGCTTATCGTGGTTTGGGGGAATCGTCCGGCAGCCGTGCAAATTTTGGGTTGGTTTCGGTTCCACACGATTTGCTGGAACCGGATAGGTTCAGGAAATTGCCAAAAAGTCTGCCTGGGCTATTTGTGGCCTTCTCGGTGGTCTAACCGCTTGCCGCCTAAGAATCGGAGGGTACCAACCTTGCCGGAGGCTAGAGAGACCGCAAGCACCGGTGTTCTCAGTTGTTGTGGGCAATACGTTGTCCCTCCTGGACTTCCGTAAGTTGGGAAGGTGGCAAAATCCTCTTCTTTTCCATGAGTTTTTGTCTCTTGGTTTTTCTAGGGATAAACCAGGGGTGGTTGTACTTGAGCTTACAGATCTCTCCGAGGGTGTCCGTCGTAATCGATGAGAGGTTTGGGTGAATGCACTTTTCCTAACGGGCGACAACTTGGCCCAATACCATCAAGGCCCAAATCATCCTTCATCTTTTCAGCCAAAGCTTGCAGCTGAGCCACAACCTCCGGATGAGAATCGGCCACATTCTTCGACTCACCGATGTCGTCTTCCAAGTTATAAAGTTCTGGCTTGCCTTTTTCCCCGGAAGGTAGCCGCAACTTCCAGGGACCATGTCGGACAGCCTCCAGCACAAGGCCGCGATAGTAGTAAAATGTTTCGTGAGCTGGTTCGCCATCTGCCTCGCCCGTCAAGTGTCGCCAGATGTTGATCCCGTCGATTTTGCGGTCGGAAGGGATCTCCACTCCTGCCAGAAATGCGAAGGTGGGCAGGATATCAAACATTCCTACGATAGCATGGCACTCGGAGCCTGGAGGGATTTGGCCGGGCCACCAGGCAATAGTGGGCACACGGACACCACCTTCCCAGGTGCTGCCTTTGAAGCCTCGCAGGGGAGCATTCGAGCCTCGCTGGGTACCGCCATTATCGCTCGTAAAAATGACCAAAGTTTTCCGGTCCAGCGCCAGGGTGCGAAGGGTATCGAGCACCTGGCCTACACTCCAGTCCACTTCCTCCACCCAATCAGAGTAAATCCCATGGGAAGACCGCCCGGCCCATTTCTTGCCGGGATAAATTGGGAAATGTACCGCATTATGGGCCAGGTAGAGGAAAAAACGCTCCTCAACATGCCTTTGGATGAACTTTACCGCTTCTTCCGTGTACATTTCGACCAGTGCTTGTTGGTCATCTGGGAGGACTCGCTTGACGATGGTATTATTTCGCATGAGGGGCAGGGGTGGCTGCCCTTTTTGTCCCGGCGGTGTCTTCGGTATTGGGTCGCCTAGATTGCTCTTAACCCCGTCTTCCGCTGGTCCCATGTCGTTCGAGTAGGGCAGGCCGAAAAACTCGTCAAATCCTTGGCGAGTGGGCAAAAACTCCGGCTGGTCCCCAAGATGCCACTTTCCGATTAGGGCCGTTTTGTACCCGGCCGATTTCAAAAGCTCCGCGAGTGTGATTTCGTCCGGGGATAAACCTACCGGATCGGCAGGAAACAGAACGTGAGGAATGGGAAGGGCTCGCTTGGCATAGCAACCGGTCATTAGGGCAGCACGCGAGGGGGAACAAACCGGGGCAGCGTAAAAGGAGGTAAGTTTACATCCCTCCGCCGCCATTCGGTCCAAGTGCGGCGTGCGGTTGATTTTCGAACCAAATGGGCCGGTGTCTGCATATCCCAAATCGTCAATGTTGATAATTACAAAGTTCGGTTGGGGAGCCACATTCGCTTCGTAACCCTGACCGATGGAGCAAGCTAAGGCTAGCCCGAGGATACCGCTTCCGATGGCATGACTAGCTCTCATCACCGCCGCCTCCTTTGGGAATGGATAAATGTTTACCCAACCCCAAGAAAATGAACCTACTGGAATGTGTTTGTCCGTATACCACAAAGGCTTGCCCGCCCGAGCCCTTTGGGCGTTCTTTCAAGCCGCGAGTCCACCGGGGGTTATCTTACTTGGTGAGCGTGTGCCCGTCAAAAACGGATCCCTGTCGCTTGGGGTGAGCGGACGATCTCCGCCGGTCCTTTTGTGGGGTTTGGGGAGAAAGGAGCACGGAGAGGGCTCGATCGGGGAGCTTAAAGTCGACGGATTAGCCCCGGCTTCCTGGGGATCGGCTTTTCCCTCCGAGGAACGCGGGTTTTTTGGAGGGGAACCTGCCGCCAGAACTTTGAAAGATGGGAGGGATCCGCAGATTCGACATGAAGGTTATGCTCGCGGTGCCTCCCGGAGGCCGCTTTTTCCCGAGCTTGTGGGGCCTTCGAGAAAGATGGTGGGTTGCCGGATGGTCAAAACCCTTTTTGTCCCCAGCTCTGCCGATGGGTCAGACAACCGGCCCAAAATGTTCGCCCCATTGGGAGGCAAGTTGTCGGCCAAGCTCGGTGAGCTTGTTTTCTTCTTCGGGGGTGAGTGGCTGATAGGCTTTCACCAGGGAGAGGTTATGCTCCAGCTGGCTTTGGTTGTGGACACCCAAGTTCAGGGTGGCTACCCCGGGAATGCCGAGGGCATATCGGACGGCCGACTCCAGGTGGACTGTGTCTAATTCCGGAGGGCACTTGGGATTTTGATAAGAACCTGCACTTCGACGGGCCCCTCCAAAAACCTTCATCGCAACAATGCCCACATTGTGCTGCCGAGCAACAGGAAGCACCTTCTCCTCGAAGTTGTAAGTGTGACGATCCACGAAGTTGATCACCGTAAGAAGGACATCCACCTGGCCGGTCTGAAGATAAGGGATGAACCGACCGGGGCGATGATGTCCGGAGATACCTAGGAAGCGGAACTTCCCCGCCTCTTTTTGCTTCAGAAGCCAGGGGAAGACACCGTCTTCGGCCAAGGATTTCTCCGGTTCATAATCGCCAACGCTGTGATAATATACAAGGTCGATGTAATCGGTTTTGAGGAGTTCGAAGGAACGAGTCAGGGACTTTTCTGCTTCCTCCACCGTTTTGGCGAATACTTTGGTAGCGAGGAAGACCTTGTCGCGGTGTGGCTTGAGTACCCGGCCGATCGCTTCTTCCGATTTGATATAAGCCGGGGCAGTGTCGATTGAATTAATTCCCAGCTCAATGGCCCGAAGGACAATCTTACCGATCTCTTCGATGGGAATTTCGGGGGACAATCCGCAGGGAGCAGTGCCCAACGTCATCGTGGTCACTTCTACACCAGTCCGGCCGAGGATCCGCCGGGGAATCTGGTCTGCGAGTGCTGCCACTACTCGGTTTCGGGCCAGGAGGCCTTCGGTGATTGCCGGTACACCGATCCAACCAGCCGCCAAGGCCCCCGAATAGCCGTGAAATTGCCGCCGGGTCAACCTGCCGATTGTTTGCTTTCTCATAAGATGGCTCCTGTAGGTTTGGCTCTCTTATGGAACAGTGTTAATAGTTAACAACCCTCGCACAAATTGCGGGCTAAGTAAAGAGGCTGTGTTCTCCTCAAAGAAAGCCTCTAGGAACCGGTGTCTTAGAGTAGGCTTGAGGTATTTTTGCCATAATTTTTACCCAGAATTAGCTCTTAGGCAAACAACTTGGGTTGCTTAGGAACCGGGAGACCGCAGGGTAGGGTAATTCGGCTTTGCTTCGGGGAAATACATCGCCTGGTCACGGTATTTATCCGCGTTGCCGGCGGTCAAACCCGGCCAAAGAACGTTCAGTCGTTGGTTTGGGGGAGGAAAAGTTTGATTTTCCGGCCTCGACTAATGGGAGGGAAGTTGGTGCTCCCAAAAAGCTTGCTCATCCCCGGAGGTTGTTGGCCCTGGGGTGCAAAGCGAGAATAATCGCCGCCCGTTGCCGGCTTGGGGGAAAACACTCCCATGGAAGTTGGTCCTTCCGGCGGGGAAAAGTTTGAATTTCGGCTACGGACAGCCGGGGCCTCGTGAATCGAGGGTGGCAAAGTTGGAATGGACAATCGGTGGGAATTTGGAACTTGGGAATTGGTCAGCTGCTGCTACCTTGGTAAGCTGAATGGGTCCCAGAAGGCAGTGCCTGGGGTTCCAAACTATTTCCGATACTCGAGAGGATTCGGCCTCCAATTTGGACGAGTCCTGAGAGTTTGAGCTTGGAATTTGCGAGACTTCCTCGTTGAGAGGTGAAATCTCTTTATCCGGCATGGGGAAAATTTTCCCGGTATTTGGCGGGCCATTGAACGATTTGAGAGGGAGGGATGTTTTATGAGGATCGTTACCTGGTGGTTGTGTAAGGTTTTTGGGTTGGTGGGCGGGCTTTTTGTCGCTATTCCGTGGGCTTTTTCGCAGGAAGTAGAGCTAAGGCCTTTTACCGTTCGTTGGGAATCGCTTGAGGGAAGTCGGATCGATTTTTCGGGGTTGCTCGAAGCCCCGGCAGGCAGAGATGGTTTTATAACGATTCGGGATGGTCATTTGGCCCGACCGGATGGCCGGCGGATTCGCTTTTGGGGGGTCAATGTCTCTGGCAGAGGGTGTTTGCCGCCTAAGGAACATGCGTCCATTATCGCCGAGCGGTTGGCCCGATGGGGGGCGAATTGTGTGCGATTTCACTTTTTTGATCGGCCCGCCCCCAACGGGATTATCGATGCAACCCGAAACGACACCCGGCAACTGGATCCGGAACAGCTAGACCGCCTGGACTATTTCATAGCTCAACTAAAAGCCCGGGGAATTTACACCGATTTGAACCTCAATGTTGCCCGGTCGTATAAGGCGGGGGATGGTGTCCGCGATTGGGAATATCTGGGATTTGCCAAAGGGCTTACTTATTTCGATCCGGTTCTGCTTCAGCTGCAACGGGAATATGCCCGACAGTTGCTGACCCATCGGAATCCCTACACGGGAAACGAATATCGAAGCGAGCCGGCAGTGGCATTGATTGAGCTCGTCAACGAAAACTCGCTGGTTGAAGCTTGGATGGATGGTCGACTGCGGGGCACCAACACCCGGAAAAATCCCGGCACGTGGACGGATATCACGGCAAGCTATGCCGAGGATCTTACCCGGCTTTACAACCGATGGTTAGAGGAAAAGGTTTCCCCTGAGATTCGCCGTCGGATCCGGGAGGAGGCGGGGGTTGCGGAAGGGGAGCTTATTCCGCGGTTATCCCCGGACCAATTTGCCAAGGCCTCGGCAGAACGATTCCACACCGAGGCCCGCTTCTATATGGAGATCGAACGAGAGTACTTTACTTCCATGCAAAAGTTCCTCCGGGAGGAAGTCGGCATTCGGCAACTGATTATCGGAAATAGCGACCACGGCCATAGTAAAAGCGGATATCCCATTGTGGTAGGTACCGCCCTGCTAGATGTAGTGGATGGCCATGTGTACTGGCAACATCCCTCTTACATCCGCGATCCGGAAACTGGCCGGACCATCGGGTTCCGGATTCCTAATACCCCCATGGTAGTCGATCCTCTGAGATCGACAGTGGTTCAATTGGCCCGGACTCCGGTCCTGGGGAAGCCTTACACGGTATCCGAAGTGAATCATCCTTTTCCGCACCAGTTTGCCTGTGAGGGGATTCCCATTTTGGCTGCCTACGGAGCGTTCCAGGACTGGGATGGGATTTTCTGGTATACACTTGCTCACCAAGAGGTAGTGGGGGTCGAGCCGCGGATTGCGGGCCATTTTGATTTGGCCTTTGATCCGGTGAAAATGTGCCAGCTTGCGGTGGGGACTTTGGCATTCCTCCGAGGGGATATTGCACCGGCTCGGACGGTGATAACCCGCTCCTATACCCCGGAAGAAGTGCGGGAAAGTATTCGACTGCGGGATAAGAGGGAGCTTTATCCGTTTTTCACCCCGGGATTTCCTCACGCTTTGCCGTTAAAGCATGCTGTGCGGGTTAGTTCTTTCGGAGGCCCTCCCACAGGCAGCTTTGCCCCAATCGACGAAAACCCCATTTGCTCGGACACTGGCCAACTAAGGTGGTGGACCACGAACGATGGGAGAGGATTAGTGATCATAGATTCACCAAAATGGCAGGCGGTGGTGGGCCATGTCCAGATTCCAGAGGCCCGGACGGAAAACCTTGCTCTCAATGTAGAGAATTCGTTCGCTGCTGTCACGATTGCTTCTTTACAAGATCGGCCTATTGGTGAAGCCAAGGAGATTCTCCTTGTGGCCTGTGGTCAAGTGGCCAACCAAGGCCAGCGGTGGAATAGCCAGCGGACCTCTTTGGAGGATTGGGGCAAGGCCCCTACCGTAATTGAGGTGATTACCGGTTCGCTGGTTCTCAAAGGGGTGAACGCAAGCCAGGTACATGTCCAGCCTCTGGATGCTCAGGGGCGGCCTTTAGGCGAGGTGATGCCGGCCCAGAAGGTTCCCGATGGCTGGCAGATCCCTTTGGGTAAGGTAACCACCACTTGGTATCTGGTTACCCTCGACTGAGTGTGGTTAAAGTCCCCTAAGGAGGTGCTGGGGAAAAACTGGAGATACCCCTTTGGGGTGAGAGCAAGGGTTTTTTCCTTTGGAGCAGGGCTAGTAGCGGTTGTTGTTCCGCGGAACTTACAGCGGGCCTACCAGCCCCAGCTAAGAGAATTCCCGGCAAGGGGAAAATCCACCGGGATCTGAAGTGGTCGGCAACAACCGAGCACCCAAACTCCGGAGTAACATGAAGATTTGGGAATTCGTTACCCGTGGGCGTTGGCCCCGGAGGAGGCCGAAGGTCAGCCGCAGAAAGGAGAGCTTTTGGCTTCTTCCCACAGAGGGCCCCCAGTGCTTAGGGCAGGTGCTGGCCGCCTAGGAACTGCATCCGCCCGCGAGACCTGGGAAACGTTGGCCTCTGTCTCTTCCAACAAGGCAAGAATTGCCGGGCCAAAGGGAGCGAGAGCTCGTCGGAGGATCCCTTTGAGAAAAGCAATGGTCATCCCATAGTTGGTGATAGGCACTCCGGCCCGGGAACACCGGGCAATTCGGCTGAGCATAGCTCGCCGATTAAACATGCATGCCGCACAATGGATGACGACTCGGTAACTTTGGAGATCTTCGGGGAAGTCCTGGCCTGCCACAACGTGCCAGTCGAGTTTTCCCCCGACGAATTGTTCGAGCCAACGGGGAATTTTCACCCGACCAATATCCTCTTCGATCGGATGGTGAGTACAGGCCTCGGCAACGAGGACCCGGTCCCCCGGGCGAAGTTCTCGAAGCCGGGCAATTCCCCGGACAAATTCCTCCAGTTGGCCCTTTTGCCGGGCAAAGAGGATGGAGAAACTTGTAAGAGGAATTTCCGGCGGGACCTGCTGAGCTACTTCGGCGAATGCTTGGGAGTCTGTCACCACTAAGGCCGGGGGTTCTTTTAGACGCCGGAGGGCATCTGCGACCTGATGTTCCTTTACCACTACGGAGAGGCGATTCCCGTCCAAAAGCTCGCGAAGAGTCTGGACTTGGGGTTGTATGAGCCGGCCCTGGGGGGCCTCCTTATCGATAGGAACCACCAGAATGACGGTAGCCCCTTCCGGGACCAGGTCCACAATAATGGGGGGCCCCAAGGCGGAGGTGACATCGACGGCCTGGCCCATCAGCTGCCGTAAACGATCGAGGCCTGCCCCTTCGGGCAGGGCTGTTTGAACCCAAGGGATTTGTAGGGCCTCCAAGCGAGCCAAGACTTCCGGCGGTGGGTTGCCCACATCGGCCTGACTGAACACGATAATTACCGGGATCTGCCGATCCCGAAATTCCTGCAGGAGGAGTTCCTCGAAGGTCTCCCATCTTCCAGCCGGGCTGAGAAGTAGGGCAAGGTCGGTTCGGTCGAAAACCCGTCGGGTTTTTTCTACCCTTTTCTGGCCCAATGCTCCTTCGTCGTCGATGCCGGCCGTGTCGATAAACAGCACCGGACCAAGGGGTTTTAGTTCCATCGGTTTTTCGACCGGATCGGTGGTAGTTCCTGGTTGATCGGAGACAATTGCCACCTCCTGGCCGACGAGGGCATTCAGCAGGGAGGACTTGCCGGCATTGCGTCGGCCGAATAACCCAATGTGCACACGAAAGCTTTTCGGAGCACCGCGATAGGTTTGCATAGGTGATGGGACCTTTCCGAGGGGAAAACCCCCTCATGATCCAAGGATTACCGGCCGCCCGGGGCAGGCCGCCACGATTCGCCGTTTAGGGGCCTTTTTGCCCCTCAGAAATGCCGGTTACGGGTTCTTTTTGCTCCTTAGAAAAACGGATTCCTTTTGCTCCTCAGAAATAAAGATCCCGTTCCCCACCTTGCTCGATTCGATGCAGATAGTCGAGCAGTTTTTGCTTTCGCTTGTTTTCGGGCCATTGGGCAATTTCGCGGGCGATGACTTCTTTTCCAAGTTCGCGAGTGCCCGGAGAGGCATAGTCCACTAAGTACTCCATCAGTGTCGTTAAGGCATTCGGGGTGCAGAAGTTGCGGATAAAGCCGGGGATAGCAAATTCCATAAACTGTTGCCCCGTCCGGCCCAGGCGATAACAGGCGGTACAAAAGCTCGGTATATAGCCATCCCGAAGAAGTTCCTGAATTACTTCATCCAAGGAGCGAAGGTCAGCTAGCTCGAATTGCTCCTCGTCCAAGTGCTGCTCTGGTCGGCTCTGGGAATAACCTCCCAATTCGATCCGACTTCCGCCATCGATCTGGGATACCCCGAAACCGAGGAGTTCCCGGCGAAGGTGGGCAGGTTCCCGTGCTGTGAGAATCAGCCCCGTATATGGCACGGCCAACCGAAGGATAGCTACCAGGCGTTTGAATTCCTGGTCGCTTACCTGATAGGGCCATGCCCGGGGAACCCCGCTGGCAGGCCGAAGGCGGGGGAAACTTATCGTGTGCGGACCAATCCCATAGTGTTGATACAAATGCCGGGCATGGGATACCAATCCGAGCACTTCAAACCGCCAGTCATAAAGCCCGAATAAGGCTCCGATTCCCACGTCGTCGGCCCCAGCCTCGATGGCCCTCGCGGGGGAATCAAGTCGCCACAAATAATCTGCCTTTCGGGTACCCGGGGGATGCATTTGGGAATAGGTGGGGTGATGATAGGTTTCCTGAAAGATTTGGTAGGTGCCTATGCCGGCAGCTTTGACAGCCCGAAAACCTTCGTGATCCAAGGGAGCAGCGTTGATGTTCACCCGACGGATTCGGGAATATCCGTGAGAACATGCATACACATTACGAACACACTCGGCAATAAATTCGGGAGAGTATCGGGGATGTTCTCCGAAAACGAGGATAAGCCGTTTGTGCCCCCGGGAAAGTAGTTCCGTAACCTCCGCTTGAATTTCTTCGGAAGAGAGAGTT
>Ga0308410_1002117_pt1 | contig 11460 bp, 6 predicted proteins | sample HotsprOSTMatCore_FD_203467 | JGI IMG/M metagenome (GOLD analysis project Ga0308410, IMG submission 203467) | Hot spring phototrophic mat microbial communities from Octopus Spring, Yellowstone National Park, Wyoming, United States -... | ecosystem: Environmental > Aquatic > Thermal springs > Hot... | reverse complement strand
TGCATCAGATTGAACGCAATTATGTCACCAAGGTGGATCGTCGGAGGCTGATCGAGGCCGCCATTCGGGGGATGATCTCAGAGCTGGATCCCCACTCTTCTTATCTTCCACCCGAGCGGGTGGGAGATTTTCGCGAGGCCGTGGAAAGTCAGTTCGGAGGCATAGGTCTGCAGGTAGGTATCGAAAATGGTCGTCCGCGAGTCATTAGTCCGCTGCTGGATACCCCGGCTTACCGGGCTGGGATATCAGCAGGGGACTGGATCCTGGAAATCGATGGAAAAAACACCGAGGGAATGTCTCTGGACGACATTGTCCACCGACTCAAAGGTCCTCCGGGCACATCGGTGAGACTCAAAATCCGCCACAATTTTGGTGGCCACGTGGAAGATTTAATCTTAACCCGAGAGCTCATCCGTGTGCCCACGGTGATCGGCTTCCAGCGGGGTTCCGATGATCGTTGGGAGTATTTTTTGGACCGGGATGAGGGCCTCGCTTATGTACGAATAACCACGTTCGGGAGGCCGACGGCCGATGAGCTCCGCTCCGTGCTCGAAGAGCTGCTAGCCCAGGGAATGAAAGCTTTAGTTCTGGACCTGCGGTTTAACCCCGGGGGCCTTTTAAGCACCGCGGTGGCCACGGCAGATCTTTTCCTCCGGGAGGGGGTGATTGTCAGTGTGCGGGGTCGGAACATGGCGGACCAAGTATGGGCTGCCCATTCCGAGGGGACACTGCCCGATTTCCCTTTGGCTGTCCTGGTGAACCGTTACAGTGCAAGTGGAAGCGAAATTGTGGCTGCCTCCCTGCAAGATCATGGTAGGGCGGTGATTGTCGGGGAACGCAGTTGGGGAAAAGGCAGCGTCCAAAATCTCATCCCTCTTCAGGCAGCCGGCAGTGCTTTGAAGCTGACGACAGCTAGTTATCTTCGGCCCAGCGGGAAGCCGATCCACCGCTTCCCCAATTCGCGAGAAGAGGATGATTGGGGAGTTCGACCTGACCCCGGATTTGAAGTCCGGTTAACCCCACAGCAAATGGCCGCCTTGATGGCCGAGCAGCGGCGACGGGAGATTATCCCGCCCAAACCCCCGGCCCTAGCAGAAGCCGGACGTGCTCCTGAGGTAAATTCCCCAGAGACTCCCGCCTATTCTCCGGAAGCTCCGTCCCCGGAATCCCAAGAAGGTGGGCAACAGTTCCAGCCGGAAGGGGAGGGAGGTGCCCGTCATGGCGAAAGCCCCACTCCCCGCGGTTCTCATCCGAGCGGTACGGAAAAACCGCAAGGGAATTCACGGTTTCAAGACCAGGACTCGGTAGTTCCTCCCCCTGAGGCAACCCCTGATAAGTCCGAGCCCACCAATTTGCCGCAACCGGGATCCACTCAGGAGCAACCTGGGCTTTGGGAAGGTACTGAGGAGAGGGATCCTTCCCGAGTACCCGCCGGGCCGAAGGAAAATTCGGTGACCCCTCCGGAAAAAAGGGAAGTTCCTATCCCGTCGGGCCCAAGCAATTCCGAACCAGGATCTCCAGCTGAGACCGGAATTCGGCCTCATGGGCCGCAGTCTTCCGGTGGGCAATCGGAGCCGCCGTGGTCCTTCGACCCGCAACTGGCAAAGGCGGTAGAATATCTCCGTGAAAAGTTGGGTTACTCGCCCGCCCCCGGGCCGATCGCCTCTGCTGGGCAGGAATAGGGGCTTTCCTCGCGGAGTCCGCCATCAATCGAAAAATTCCGTGCTCCAGGGTGGCCAGGCAGAACCCAGGCGGATGTTTGCCGGAAGCCTTGGGTTCTTGCTAGGGGAATACCGCTAGCGATTCTTGGAGTCGCTTGTCTCTGTGTGAGTGCAGGGGTGTCCGGGGCAGGAAGCAGGGCCCTCCGGGGCTAGAGTGCCATTTTCATTACCGGGAGCTTGCAAAGCTCCGCTTTTGGCTCTCCCCGTCGCGAGGAGATGCCTGGTCAGCATGGTGCATGGGCTCCGGTAGTATATGGCTCTCCCCGTGGCCAGGAGATGCCCCCAGAGGCGGGGCCGTGGGTTGCGCGCCGAATTTCTAGGCCGGATAGGGAACCAACTGGGGAGCACCGACAGAGGACGAGGATGTTCCAGCCAGATTCGGTGGGTAAGGTCCGATACTTGCTTTGCTTGGAAACGACCTGCGACGAGACTGCCGCGGCGGTCATTTCCGATCGCCTGGAGGTGTTGGGGGCTATTGTCGCCAGTCAGGACCGCCTCCATGAGCGATTCGGCGGAGTGGTACCCGAAATTGCATCACGAGCTCATGTGGAACGAATCCTCCCGACCATCCACAGTGTTCTTCAGCAAGCAGGCTTAAAGCTCGAAGATTTATCGGCAATTGCGGTGGCCAACACCCCAGGACTTGCAGGTTCCTTAATGGTGGGATTGATGGCGGCCAAAACCTTGGCTGCCGTTCTTGATCTGCCCCTCATCGCCGTGGACCATCTTCAGGCCCACATTTATGCCTGTCGCTTGGCTAGTGGCCAGGAGATCTTTCCGTGTGTGGGGCTTGTGGTTAGTGGTGGGCACACGAGTCTGTACGTGTGTCCGAATGCTTTGGAGTTTCACCTTTTGGGAACGACGATCGATGATGCCGCCGGGGAGGCCTTTGACAAGGTGGCGATCATGCTGGGTTTGGGTTACCCGGGCGGCCCGGCCGTAGAAAGGGCAGCAGCAGGTGGCAACCCTCGGGCTTACAACTTTCCCCGGTCCTTACTGGAGGATCCGGAGCGGCTTGATTTCAGCTTCAGTGGGCTGAAGACTGCAGTCCGATACACGATTTGGGGGCCGGGGAAGGCCGATTTCTCCCGCCTCCAACTGCCTCCCCAGCTCGTGGCTGATATCGCCGCAAGCTTTCAGGAAGCTGTCGTAGATTGTCTGGTGGGCAAAGCTTTTCTGGCCTTAGAGAAAACCGGGCTAAATACCTTATGTGTGGGGGGTGGGGTAGCCGCTAACAAGCGGTTTCGGCAACGCTTGGAGGAAGAAGCATCCCGGCGAAATGTTCGTCTGTTCATTGCCCCCTTAAAACTTTGCACGGACAATGCGGTCATGGGGGCTATTGCGTGGGAACGTTATCGAGCTGGGTTATTCGAGCCGCTTGATCTCGATATTCTGCCAGGGCCCATCCGCAGTAAGCCGGCGGTGACCGGTCCTTAGGGAAGTTGGTTGCTAGCACCGGAATTGTCCGTAATTCTGGTAATCTTTGGCTTTTGTTTTCGAGCTGTTGTGGGTTTCAATGTCAACCAGCCACCGGTCCCCCGCCCTAATGGAAACTGGTTTCCAAACCTGGTCTGCTATTTCGAACTTCCCTAGGCCACATACCGGACATCACGGGGTGGCAACAGAGCCCCGAGGGATTCTCGGAGTCATTCCCTGAAAAGCTATCTCTCGTTGCCTTGGTTTTGGCGATGTTCGGTTGCACCTTTCTCGGTTGGAAATCGCGGGCCAAATCTGATGAATGTGCGTCGGGCAGACAAAACTCTGCTTCAACTCCGGCAAGCGAATTTCCTCGTTATGAACCTGAGACTATTGCGGTTTCTTTCCCCCGGACAACCCGCGAATTTTGCTCACCTTCCGGGAAGCTCCAACGGATGATCCTTCTATAACTCATTCCCACCTAAACAAAAGCACCACAACTTATAATGCGAGCTGGGAAGTGGTGAGGCCCTTTTTCCGTGGGCTGGGTTTGTAATGTTAAATTCCGGGCTTTATTCGCGAAATTAATCCTGGCCTTTGAAAAAACCTAAAATTTGCCAGTTCACTTGCCGACCGGGGTGAATTTCAGGAAGCCCCGACCTTCGTTTGGGCAGCAACTTGCCGGCAAGGCGAAACCCACTCGACGGCCTAATTTTTCCGTGTTCCCGATCGGTCCTAAAACACCGAGGCCGACCGGTTCCGCGGCTTGGCCGGGGTGCTGTGTCCCGTAGAATAAACCGAGGGCGGCTGGGAAAACTGAGCCCCCGACTCCCAAGCTGCGATTCACTTCGTTTGCCCTTTAGGTTCTCGAGGGAAACAAATACTCGAGGGAAAATTTTCTGCGGAGACTGAGATCGGCAATGACAACAACGGCGGCAACCACCTACCGACCCACCAACCTCCGAGAGCTACGCGAAAGTGGATGGGTTTCCAAACCCGTCAAGCGGGAGATTTACGACAATTTCATGCTCGCACTTTCGCGGGGTGAAGAATTGTTCCCGGGGATCATCGGTTACGACGACACGGTGATTCCCGAGATTGCCATCGCGATCATTGCGGGGCACGATATGTTGTTTTTAGGGGAAAAGGGCCAGGCTAAAAGCCGGCTCATGCGGATGATTGCCCGGTTTTTGGACGAAGAAGTGCCCTATTTGGACATTCCCGGCTGCCCCGTTCACGAGGATCCGTACAAACCGATTACCCGAATGGGTAAACAGCTGCTGGCCAGCCGTCCAGAGGAAGAAATCCCCATCAAATGGTGGCACCGGAGCGAGCGGTATGCCGAACGCTTGGCCCCGGGAACAAAGTTCGCTGACATCATTGGCGAGATTGATCCCGCCAAGCTTGCTACTGGGGTAAGCATGTCGGCAGAAGAGGTCCTGCATTTTGGGCTTATCCCCCGCATGCACCGCGGCGTTTTTGCCATCAACGAGTTACCCGAGCTTGACGAGTCGGTTCAGGTGGGGCTCTTCAACATCCTGGAGGAGCGGGATGTACAGATTCGCGGATATCCGATCCGCTTCGATATCGATGTGTTGATGCTTTTCTCGGCAAATCCCGCTACCTATAACCGGAGTGGCAAGGTGATCCCCCAGCTGAAGGACCGGATTGGTTCGGTCATCCACACCCATTATCCCAAAGAACGACAAACGGGTATCGAGATCATGCACCAGGAGGCGGGTATTGACCTCGGGGGGGAATACCCGGTGGTTGTTCCCTACTTTATGAGTGAGATCATAGAGCAAATTAGCATCGTAGCCCGCCGATCGAAATATATTGATCAGGCTTCGGGAGTAAGTGCTCGGCTAAGTATCGCCAACTATCGGGTGATGGTCGCCAGTGCTCGTCGACGGGCCGCTATCCTCGGCGAACACCCCGCAGTTCCCAGGATAAGCGATTTAGCTCATTTGTACTCCTCCGCTCTGGGCAAGCTGGAACTGGACCTCATGAGTAGTCATCAGATGTCCGAACGACAGGTTCTCGAGGCGATTGTTGCAGAGGCTATTCGGGATGTGTTCCGGGAGTATGTGGACCGGCATGGCTTGGAGGAGATTGCGGAAATTTTTGGTCGCGGGGTGAAAATTGAAGTGGGAGATATGTTGCCTTCGGAATACTACGCCGAGCGGCTCAAGCGGGTCCCACCAGCATGGGAGAAGGCATTCGAAGTGAATGCTTCCACACATCCGGCGATCCGGGCCTCGTGTGTGGAATTTGTCTTGGCGGGCCTTTATGCAGAAGAACGAATTTCGCGAACCCAGCGGCATGGGAGAATCATCTATGAGATCCCCTGAGGACCGCCGCAAGGCCCTTCGGAATGCAGGCGGGGTGATTCATACCTACCAGGCATACGATCCGAAGAACATTCCCGGTCCCTCTTTGCCCCTGCCGGATCTTGTCTCGGCTGCTATGGATCACCTGCTCACTTATGGGGAGCTACGGGAGCTGACCGAAGAAGAGTTGGCGCGAGCGGTCCGGATTGATCCCAGCCAGATCGTGGGGCTAGGCCCCAGTTTGCGGTCGCTTCTGGAGATGCTCCGGCAACGAAAGAAAAAGATTCTGGAGACCTACGAAACCGAGCAGGTTCTCAAGGAGGCTGCCGAGGCGTTCCGTGAATTGGCTGCCCAGATGCGACCCCCCCGGTCTTTGGCCGCTTGGTTCTCCAAGGCGGTAGCGGAAGAGCAACTGCACGATTTGGAAAGGATTTGGTATCACGTAGAACGGGAGCGGCCAGATTTCGCCGGGCAGCTCATCCGCCTTACCGCCAGATTGGGAGCGAAATATCAGATTGAGGAAATGGCGGCCAAGTACCATTTCACCGGGCGGACTCCCATGACGGTCCCCCAAGCCCTCGAAATTAAGGAAGAGTTGGAAAAAATCGATCGCCTGATAAAACAATTGGAAGAGGCATTAAAAACTGCACGCCTTGGGGTGATCGACCTTAACGAGCTGGCAGAGTTTGCCTCCAAGGAGCAGCTGGAAAACCTCCGCCGGTTGGGAGAGCAGATCAAAGAGTTCCTGCGTCAGCTGGCTGAAATGCAGGGGCTGGAACGGGGACCGGAAGGATATCGGCTCACTCCGAAAGCGTTTCGGATTTTTCAAGGCTATCTGTTGGAACGAATCTTCAGTCAGCTCCAGGCAGCACGGACCGGGCGGCATCAAGGTCCTATCGTCGGAGAAGGAGCTATTGAGCTCCAGCAAACCAAACCTTATGAATTCGGCGATTCGCTGGCCAATATGGATATCGCCAGCTCTTTTATCAATGCTTTAGTCCGTCAAGGTCCTGGAACGCCTGTTCACATCCAGCCGGAGGATATCCTCATCCATCGCACGCGGAATAGGCCGAAGTGTGCCACCGTTGTGCTGCTCGATATGAGTGGTTCCATGCGTTATGCCGACCTTTATGTCCATGCTAAGCGGATGGGGCTTGCCCTCCATGGCTTGATCACCAAGGAATTTCCCGGAGATTACCTTCAGTTTGTGGAAATTGCCACCTTCGCCAAAATTCGCCACATCAGCGAAATCCCTACTCTGATGCCGAGAAACCCCACATTGTTTGATCCTATCATTCGGCTTCGAGCGGATATGAGCGATCCCGATATTACGGAGATGGACATCCCTCCACACTTCACAAACATTCAGCACGGCCTTGAAGTGGCAAGGCGACTCCTCAGTAGCCAGGATACCTCCAATCGGCAAATCATTCTGATAACCGATGGGATGCCTACGGCTCATTTTGAGGGATCGATCCTTTACTTGTTGTATCCCCCACATCGCGAAACCGAGGCTGCTACCCTGCGGGAAGGACAACTTTGCCGGCGGGAGGGAATCGTCATTAACATCTTCTTGCTCCCAACCTGGGGCCAAAGTTCCGAGGATGTGCAGTTTGCCTACCGCTTGGCACGGGAAACCCGCGGAAGGGTATTCTTCACTGCCGGCAGGGACCTCGATCGTTATGTGATTTGGGATTACCTCTCTAGGCGGAGGGAAATCCTCGGCTAGAGATTAGGCAGAGGGAAATTATTCCTAGGGTTTCACTGACGAGCCTCCGCTTTGTGGAGGCTACCGATGGATCCCCGAGAATATCCGCGGTAGTGCTCTGCTTTTGCCCTCGGAGATACCCACCCGATTTTTCTCCTTTGAGTTGGTTGTGGCGGGAAGAGATCTTGTGTGTGCAAGGTGCCTAGCCGGTTTAGCTTCCCGATGCCCGAGCAAGCTATGGATCATGGTGCCGAGCACGAACTGCCCCCGGAATCCGGCGAAGAAAGCCTCGGCAGCTTTACGGTTGCCAAACTCGGAGGGTCCTATATTTTTCCCCAAACTGCAGCGGAACCACTCGGTAAGTGGCGGCCGGTCCTTCCTGGCATGGAGTTATCCGCAAACCCGGATGAGTAGGAACAAATATTCCCCAAGAAAAATGCCGAGTGATTCTCCCGGTTCCAACTGGCTAAAGACCTTTTCTACAACGGGGCGGGCGACTTTCCGGAGTTGGATAAACATCCTGTGGGCTTTTCCAAATTCGCTGATTGGGCTTTTGATAGGAATTTTCGGGATTCTTTTCGGGGGAAAGGTCGCCCGGTATGGAAGAGTGCTGGAATTTTGGGGTGGGCCCACGGCCCTGATTCTACGGTTTTTCCCGCCGTTGCGAGGGGCTGCTGCTATCACATTTGGCCATGTGATCCTTTACCGATCGGCTGCGGATCGCGAGGCATTTCGAGCCCACGAACTGGTTCACGTGCGGCAGTATGAGAAGTGGGGACTGTTGTTCATCCCTGCCTACCTGGCAAGCTCGATAGCGGCTTATCTTCGGGGGCAAGATCCCTATCTGGGTAACCGATTCGAGCAAGAGGCATTTGTCTACACGGATCTCCTTACCTCCGGGCCAGCCCGGCCAGAACTCTCCAAGAGAAATCGAGGGATTCCTGAGAGGTAGAGTTTAATTTCGACCACCGAAACATGACCGGGGTGCTCCCTGTTATGGCAAGAGCAACCTCGCCCCGGCCCCTTTTTCCCACCTCCGTGGATCGGGAGTTCGCCCCACCAATGGCAACTGGACCGTTGTTTACCAAACCCAGCGGCCGGCCATCAGGGGGCTTGACATTCCTGAGTTCCGCTTGCTTTTCGGTTTGTTTCCTTCAAATCTATAGGGAGCCAGCAAGTACCTCGGGGGATCCGTAGGTACTATTTCGATTATGAAAAACTGGGCAGAAGAACTCCCTAGGCCGACTTTGCTGCTGGTTCTCCTACCTCCTCGAAGACGAACTCTCCGTCCCGGAAGTCGATCCGCAACCGAACTCCTTCGTCCCACTGATGCTTCAGCATTTCGACGGCCAAAGGATTCTGGATCTGCTTTTGGATCACCCGTTTGACGGGTCGGGCACCGAAAACCGGGTCATAGCCCTCCTTGGCAATAGCCTCAACCACGGCATCCGTGAACTCCAATTGGATTTGCCGCTGGGCAAGCTGCTGAGCAAACCTCTTCAGTTGGAGCTGGACAACCTTGCGGATATGTTCCCGACTGAGAGGTCGGAAGATAATAATCTCATCCACTCGGTTGAGAAACTCCGGCAAGAAGTGTTTGCGAAGGATTCCGAAAACAGCTTCTTTCATTTCCTCCGCGTCGCCGCCTTGCCGGCCGATCTCTTGAATCTTTTGGCTTCCGAGGTTGCTCGTCATCACGATGATCGTGTTGGTAAAGTCGACGGTATGACCCAAATTATCAGTGAGGCGACCATCGTCTAAGACTTGGAGCAAGATATTGAAGACATCGGGATGGGCCTTCTCAATCTCGTCGAGCAATACCACGGAGTAGGGTCGACGCCGGATGGCCTCGGTAAGCCGTCCGCCTTCCTCGTAACCCACATAACCGGGTGGCGCGCCTATCAATCTGCTGACGGTATGCCGTTCCATAAACTCCGACATATCCAGCCGCACCATGGCCCGTTCATCATCGAAGAGCACCTCGGCTAACGCTTTGCACAATTCTGTCTTTCCTACGCCGGTGGGGCCAAGAAAGATGAAGGAGCCGATGGGACGGTTGGGATCTTGCAACCCGGCCCGACTTCGCCGGACGGCGTTAGCCACTGCCTCGACTGCCTCTTCTTGGTCGACCACCCGTTGGTGGATTCGGTCTTCCAGAACCAACAGTTTTTGCCGCTCCGTCTCCAGCATGCGAGCCACGGGGATACCCGTCCAAGCACTTACCACTTCGGCGATTTCCTCCGGTCCCACTTCGGTGCTCAGGAGCCGGCGACCGGAACCTTCCCCAACCGCACTTTCCAACTTCCGCAGTTCGTCTTCCAACTCCTTTTGCCGGTTGGTGAGTCTGAGGAGCTCTTGGAATTCCTCTTCCGGCGGGAGAATACCTGCTGACTGTTTACTATGGATACTGGCCCGAAGCTGGTTGGCCTGATGTTCCACTTCATTCAGCTCCCGACGCAGGCGGTGTAAATCAGTCAGGCCCGCTTTCTCCCGCTCCCATTGGGCCCGCAAAGCCGCTAATTTTTCCCGAAGATCCGCCATCTCCTTTTGGATTTCTGCGAGTCGCTGCTTGGAAGCTTCGTCGGTTTCGTCGGCCAACTGTCGAGCCGCCAACTCCAGTTGCACTAACCGCCGCTGCACCTCGTCGATTTCTGCCGGGACGCTCTCCAGCTCCATCACGATCCGGCTCATCGCCTCGTCCATCAAGTCGATGGCCTTGTCGGGCAAATACCGGTCATGGATGTACCGGTGGGACAAAGTAGCGGCGGCTACCAGGGCGGAGTCCTTGATCTTTACCCCTCGATGATGGGCTTCATACCGCGGCTTTAACCCACGGAGAATAGCTATGGTGTCTTCCACTGAAGGTTCGGAGATATAGATGGGCTGGAACCGCCGTTCCAAGGCGGCATCCTTCTCGATGTATTTTCGATATTCGTCCAGAGTAGTAGCCCCAATGCACCTCAGTTCACCGCGTGCAAGAGCCGGCTTCAGGAGATTGGCGGCATCCGCGGTAGCTCCCTCGGCTCGGCCGGCACCTACCACCGTGTGAAGCTCGTCGATAAAGAGCATCACCCGCCCATCGGACTCCTGGACTTCCCGGAGGACCGCCTTAAGCCGCTCTTCAAACTCGCCACGATACTTAGCCCCTGCAAGGAGTGCCCCCATATCCAGGGCCACAAGGGTGCGATCTCTTAAGCTCTGCGGCACGTCTCCCTCGGCAATCCGGAGGGCCAGTCCTTCCACAATAGCGGTCTTTCCGACACCGGGATCCCCGATGAGCACTGGGTTGTTCTTTGTCCGTCGGCAGAGAACCTGGATGACTCGGCGGATTTCTTGATCGCGGCCGATAACCGGGTCGAGCTTGCCTCGCCGGGCACGGTCCACAAGATCAATCCCATAACGCTCCAAGGCCCGGAACTTTGCCTCCGGTTCTTGGTCGGTCACTCGGGCACTGCCCCGGACCCCCCTGAGGGCCTGGAGGACATCGTCGGATCGGATGGCATTCAATTCCAAGATCCGTTTGGCCTTCGAATCCACCTTGGTCAGAGCCAAAAGAAGGTGCTCGGTGGACACATAGTCATCCTTCATGGAATCCGCCTCGCGTAAAGCTGCCTCCAGGACCCGCTGTAACGCCGATCCAATCCCAGGCGGACTTCCTCCAGAAATCTTCGGGAAATGCCGAAGCTCCGCTTCTATCATCCGGTTCAGTTGGCTCCAGTTCACCCCGATCCGTTCCAGGATCGGTCGGCAAAGGCCTTCCTCCTGATCAATCAAAGCCCGCAACAAATGAAGAGGATCGATTTCGGGATGCTCATATTGGTTGGCAAGATTTTGTGCCTCCTGAAGTGCTTCTTGACTTTTTATCGTCAGCTTGTCGAATCGAAAAGCCATGGGAAAATTCCTCTTGCAATCTTAATGTTCAGCTTCCTTGGCGAAAGCATATTTGTGGACGAAAGTTCCGCTAGCAAAACCCCTACAGGGAGGGAAGTATCAAAATCCGCTTTATGGGTGTAGGCGTTCCAGCGGGAGCCGACTTACTTCGGAACCAGCCCGCCGGGTTGTCTCTACCTGTATTGCAGTCCCCCTCCTTATGTTGAAGATTGCCAAATAAAAGATTGCCTTAAACCTTTGGCAACGATATGGCTTTCATCTGGTCGTAATCGCAACTTCACCATAGTCGGGAACCGAGTTCCCGATTCTGTTCCCGTCGCAAAACCGAGCCTAGTGCTTAGGCCAAGCTCTGACGGACGGGCTACCCCTGGCGAGAGTGGCAACACTTGTTCTT
>Ga0308410_1002115_pt1 | contig 11461 bp, 8 predicted proteins | sample HotsprOSTMatCore_FD_203467 | JGI IMG/M metagenome (GOLD analysis project Ga0308410, IMG submission 203467) | Hot spring phototrophic mat microbial communities from Octopus Spring, Yellowstone National Park, Wyoming, United States -... | ecosystem: Environmental > Aquatic > Thermal springs > Hot... | reverse complement strand
GTCAACGAAACCCGGCCGCTTTGCAGCACGCCCCGCGCCAAAAAGACGTCCGTGATCGTCCGGACGATCCGCTCGAAGCTCGGCTCGCGCCGCGCCTCGAGCCCCCGCGGGCGGGCGAGGGGCACCGGGACGATCCGCTCGATCCGCCCGGGGCGCGGCCCTATCACCACGACCCGGTCGGCGAGCAGGACCGCCTCGTCGATCGAATGGGTGACGAACAGGACCGTCTTCCCGGTCGCGAGCCACAGCTCCTCGAGGTCGATCCGCAGCTGCTCGCGGGTCAAGGCGTCGAGCGCGCCGAACGGCTCGTCCATGAGCAGGAGCGGCGGGTCGTGGATGAGCGCGCGGGCCAGGGCGCCGCGTTGCTGCATGCCGCCCGACAGCTCGTGCGGCCAGCGGCTTTCGAAACCCGCGAGCCCGACGGCCGCCAAGAGCTCCTGCGCCCGGGCCCGCCAGCCGGGCCCGCGCAGGCCGCGCAGCTCGACCTGGACGAGGACGTTGCCCAAGAGGTCCCGCCAGGGCAGGAGCACGGGCTTTTGGAAGACGAACCCGAGCTCGGTCACGGGGCCCGTGACGGGCCGCCCGCCCACCGTCACCCGGCCTTCGCTCGGGGCCAGGAGGCCGGCCACCAGGCGCAAGAGGGTGCTCTTGCCGCAGCCGGAAGGCCCCACGATCGCCAAGAACTCGTGCGGCGCGACCTCGAGGTCGACCGGGCCGAGGGCTCGAGTCTCGAGCCCGTCGCGGCGGAAGGTCTTGGCCACACCGGAAAGGCCGATCATCGTTCGGGCGGCCGCCGCCGGCCCAGCGGCGGGCACGGGCGCGCGGCGCGCCGGGGCCGCGCTCACCGCGGCAGGAACTCGTTGGTGACGAACGACATGGCCGGGCGGTCGGTCTTCAGGTCGCGGTACTGGACGAGAAGCTCCTTGGTCCGCTCCCAGTCCTGGACCGCGGCGTAGCCGATGCCCTTGCCGCGGGTCGCCGGCGAATCGAGCAGGTCGAGGTCGACCAGGAGCTGCTTCTTCGTGGACTCGCGGTTGAGGTCCGGCTTGGCCGCGGCGGCAGCGGCCACCGCCGCGTCGGGATCGGCCTTGGCCGCCTGCCAGGCGCAAACCGTACCCTCGACGAAGCGGCGGACGAGGTCGGGCTGGTCGCGGATGGTGTCCTCGTCGGCGTGGATCGTCATGCCGACCGTGTTGACGCCGAGGTCGGCGAAGCGCAGGCCCACGGCCTTGTGACCTTGCGCCTCGATCAGGAAGAACTGATCGTCGATCCCGCCCAAAAGTGCGTCCGTCCGACCCTCCAGGGTGGCCGGCACCTTGGCCGGTGGGTCCATGAAAACGAGCTCGATCTTGCTCGCATCGAGCCCGTTGGCCCTGACCACGGCGGGGAAGAGCTGGGTCAAGGCGTCGCCCGGCGAGACCGCGAGCTTCTTGCCCTCGAGGTCCTTGGCCGTGCGGATGCCGGACTTTTCGAGGGCGATGATCGCGAAGCCCGAGGTGTTGAGGAGGGACATCACGGCCTTCAACGGTGTGCCGCGGCTCACCCCGATCATCAAGGAGCCGGCATCCGACATGCCGAAGGTCGCCCCCTTGGCTCCCACCACCTGCACGGCGCGGACCGAGCCGCGGCCCTCTTCGATCGTGAGCTCGATGTTCCGACGCGCGTAGCAGCCGTTGGCCACTCCCAGATAAAAGGGCGCGTGGAGCCCACCCAGATACCAATTGAGGATCAAGGACGCTTTGTCGGCCGCGGTGGCCGGGCCCGCCGGCAACGCCAACAGTAGGGCGCCGAGCGCTCCAGCTGCGAGCTTCCGCATCTCCGCCTCCCCGAATCGCCCTCGCCGGCCCTTGCTTTTGGCTGACCATAGGCGCGGGCGGCCCGTTCGACCAGGCTCGCGACCCGTAGCCCGACCCGCGAGCGATGCAGGTCTCGAACGTCCCCACCGCGGCACCGCTGCGATTCGTCGGGAGTGCGAGCAGCCGACGGAAGCTCAGGCGCCGGGCAGCGGCTCGCCCGCACCCCTCTGGCGGGCGTGCCAGGGGATCGCGAGCCGCTCGAGGAGCTCGACCAGGCCGTAGAGGGCAAGGCCCATGAGCGAGAGAACGATGATCACGGCGAAGACCATCGCGGTCTCGAGGTTGCCGTTGTACTCGAGCAGCAGGTAGCCGAGGCCGCGGTTGGAGGCGACGAACTCGGCCACCACGGCGGCGGTGGCGGCGAGCGCGGCGCCAACCTTGAGCCCGGTGAAGAGTTCGGGGAGCGCCTGGGGGAGGCGGATCTTCGTGAACAGTCGCCACGCACTCGCCCCGGTCGAGCGGCCGAGATCCAACACGTCCGGGTCGACCGATTTGAAGCCCGCGACCGCGCCCACCACGATCGGGAAGAAGCAGAGCAGGAAGACGAGCAGGAGCTTGGGTGTGAACCCGAAGCCGAACCAGATGATGAAGAGCGGAGCGATCGCGATCTTCGGGACGATCTGCAAAAAGACGACGAGCGGGTAGATCGTCCGCTCGACCAGCCGCGATCCGGCGATCAGGAGGGCGAGCGGCACGCTCACGAGGATCGCGAGGACGTAGCCCGCGAGGATCTCCGAGCCGGTCACGCGCGCCGCATCGAGCACCCGCGGCCAGCGGCCGGCGAGCTCGCTCGCGACCAGGGAAGGGGGCGGCAAGAGGTAGTCGGGCACGGCGGGCAGCCGGACCGAGATCTCCCAGGCCAGGAAGAAGAAACCGAAAGCCGCCGCAGCGGCCAGCGGCCGGCGCAACCGGACCAGGAGATCGCCACCCGCACCCCGCATCGTTCGGTCCTCCGCGCCATCTCCACCTCGCGCCTGGCCCGAGGTGCCGTGCTCGAGCGGGTGGCCGCAAGCCGCATCGGTCGGGCTCACCCTCGCCCACGTCTCTGGCACGAAAAGGTTGACGAAAGGTTAGCGGGGCCGACCCGTGTTCGGGGCGCTCCCGCGGCCGCCGGCCCTTTCGCGTCGGGCGTCCCGGCCGGTCGCGGAGCGGCTTCACGATCGTGAGGTCGGCGCCGTCGAGCGTTCGACCACCGCTCGGCTCCACTCCTCGAGCCGGGCGGCGTTCACGCCGAGATCCCAATAACCCGTCTCGGAGCGGCTGTAGGCGGCGAAGGTCGTGCGTCCGTCCGGCAGGGGCAGCACCTTGACGGCGATCGTGTCGACGAAGCCGAATAGCCGGGAGCGCTGCTCGGCCACGAGCCGCAGCTCGCGCGTGTCGACATGGAGGAGGGTGGTCCGCGGTGCTGCCTCGATCACCGCCTTCCAGGCCTCGAGCACGCGTTCCGCCGGGGCCTCCAGGATCGGCGCCGGCGCGTCGGCCGGCGCGCGGCAGAAGCCCTCCGGGCAGAGCAGGCGATCGTTCGGGCGCCCGGTCCGCGCGACGAGCGTGGGGTCGAGGCCGGCCGGCTGGGCGCGCAGCGGCATCGACAGGCTCAACAGCACCAGCCAAAGGAACGCGGCGGGACGGGGGGTCATCGGAAGGCTCCGCTCTTCGACGCGCGATGGGCCGCGACGTTTTCGTGGTACGCCCAAGGAGCCGCTCGGATCAGCCGGGAACGTCGCGTGCCCGACGGGCGAGCTTGTCGGACGTCCGTCCAGCGGGCCGGCAAGTCGGGCCCGAACGGCGCTCGGCGGGGTCGCGAAGCGTGTCGCTCGCGCGGCGCGGGGCGAGCCCGACGATGGCGCTCGGGCCTGGCCGGCATCGCGTCGCGGCCGAACGGCGCCGGCGACCGTGCCCGCGAGCCGCCGGAAACGCGTGCACCGGGGCTTCGGGTGAGGGCGGACGAGGCGGCGCCGGCGATTTCCTGTCGGCGTCGAAATCGCCCGGGACCGCCGCGCACCGGGGGCGGCGGGGGCGAACGGGATCCGGCGCCCCGGCTCGGCGACGGTGTCGGTGGTCACGGGCGACGGGCCGCAGGACCGAGGCGGCCCTCCAAGCGGGTGCCGCCCGGACCGCGCACCACCGCGTGAGGGGATCGGCGGCTGGCCATCGCTCGCGCGACCTCGCCGTCGAGGTGCGGCTTCTCCCGAGACCGGCTCCCTCGCTCGGGCCGCCGGTGCGCTGCCGGTCGGGCGGCGCGTCGTGGGGCGGACGGCAGGAATTCGGGCATTCACTTGCGCTCGAACACGCTCCGGCTTCGCGGCGCGGGGATCGCGCGCCGGGCGCCTCGGCCACCGCCGGACCTCGGCTCCGGAGCGAGTTCGGGCGGATCGGTCCGTCCGCCCCCGCCGCCCCTCCCCACCCACAGGTCGGTCGTCGAGCCGACCAGGGTCGTGGTCCGGTACGCCGACCGCGAGGGGTTCGCCCGTCTCGTTGGGACGCACCGGTAGCTGCAGCCGCTGAAGCCGGTCGTCGTCGACCGCGAAGCCGGGCCGTCCGAGCGCCGCGGGTCGGTAAGGATCGGCCGAGGCGAACGGTGGGGGACCGACAGGCGGACGCGCTCGCCGAAAGGGCCGCGGGGCGAGCGCCTCCGCACGCCGCGGCCCGCGGTCGAGACGTGCCGTTCGGCGATGTGGGGCGCCGACAGCCGGCCGTCGGCGGCACGTGACCGGCGCCGTGGCCCGATACCGTCGTCGAAGCGACCGGGTCGGGCTCCCGGCTACGGGGGAGGCGGGGACGTCCCCGGCTCGGCAAGTCCTCGACCGACCGGAAGGCTCGCCCCGGGGTGCGGCGGAGCAGGCGTGCGCTCCGGGTCGGGCACCGTGGCTCGGTGCGGTCGTGGTCGACGTCCGGCGCGACGTCGCTGTGCCCTCGGCGGGTCGGCACGAGCCCGCCGAGCCGACCTCGCCACGGCGTATCGACCCGGCGAAGAAGTCGGCCCGGAAGGCGCGCGAGCGGCTGTGCCGCTCGGTCCCGCGAGTGCACCCCGCGGGCTTGCGCTCGACCGGGCGAGAGAAGCCGCGGCGCAGCGACTTCGGGTGCTCGGCTTGCGCGCCCCGGCCGCCCCCGGCACTGTCCGAGGCGTCTTCGACCGGCAAACGAGGTGCGCTTGATCCGCCGCGGACGCGGGCTCGTGCAGCTGCCCGGGCCGACCAACATCCCCGAGCGCGTGCTGCGCGCCATGCACCGGGCGAGTGTCGATTTCGGCACACCGGCCTTCGCCGAGCTCGTCGTCTCCTGTCTCGACGACCTCGCCCGGCTCTGCGGGACACGAGGCCGGGTCTACGCCTACGCGGCGCTCGGGCACGGCGCCTGGGAGGCGGCGCTCGTCAACTTGGTCGGCCCCGGCGAGACGGTCCTCGTACCGGAGACCGGCCGCTTCGCGATGGGCTGGGCGGAGATGGCCGAGGCCCTCGGCATCCGCGTCGTCCGGGTCCCGACCGACATGCGTCGATCGCTGGACCCCGGGGCGGTGGAGGCGGCGCTGCGGGCCGATCGCGAGCGGCGCATCCGCTGTCTTTTGGCCGTCCACGTCGAGACCTCGACCGGCATTCGCCACGACCCTCGCGGTTTGCGCGCGGCGCTCGATGCCGCCGGCCACCCTGCACTGCTCGTGGTCGACGCGATCGCGTCCTTGGCCTCGCTGCCGCTCGAGATGGACGCCTGGGGTGTCGATGCGGTGGTCGCGGGCTCGCAGAAGGGGCTCATGTTGCCGCCCGGGCTCTCCTTCGTGGTTGCCGGCCCACGGGCCCTCGAGGTCGCGCGCACCGGTGGCCTGCCCCGAAAATATTGGGACTGGCGCGGCCGCGACGGGACCGAGTCGTACGAGCGCTTCTACGGCACCCCGCCCGTGCAGATGATCTTCGGGCTCCGGGAGGCGCTCGACATGCTCGCCGAGGAGGGGCTGCCCGCGGTCCACGCTCGCCACGCCCGGCTCGCCCGAGCGGTCCGCGCGGCGGTCGCCCGCTGGGCGGAGGCGGGGGCGATCGCCTTCCACTGCCTCGATCCCGAGGCCCGTGCCGACACCGTGACCGCGCTCGCCTTCGCCCCCGAGATCGACCCGGAAAGGCTGCGCGAGCGCTGCCGCGAGCGCTACGGTGTGGCCTTCGGCGGCGGCATCGGCCCGTTCCGCGGACACCTGCTGCGCATCGGCCACATGGGCGATCTCGACGAGGCGATGATCCTCGGAGCCCTGGGCGTGCTCGAGCTCGCCTTGCGCGAGACGGGTGTGGCCCACGGCCGGGGCGGCGTGGAGGCGGCGGTCGAGGCGCTCGCCGCCGGCTGATCGTCGGAGGCCGGCGTGCTCCTCGAGCTTGTGGTCCTGATCCTGATCGTCCTGCTCAACGGCTTCTTCGCGATGTCGGAGCTCGCGATCGTGCGCGCCCGCCGCGCCCGTCTCGAGGCCATGGCCAAGAGTGGCGAACCCGGCGCGGCGCGCGCATCGGCCCTCGCCGAGAACCCCGCCCGTCTGTTGTCGGCCGTTCAGGTGGGCGTCACGCTCCTGAGCCTCTTGGCCGGTGCGTTCGGCGGGGCGACCTTGGCGCGCCGTTTGGCGGCGAGCCTCGTCGAGTTCGGCGCCACCCCCGAAGCCGCCGAGTTCCTCTCGGTCGGCTCGGTCGTCCTGGCGATCGGCTACGCCACGCTGATCCTGGGCGAGCTCGTCCCCAAGCAGCTCGCCCTCGCCCGGCCGGAGCGGATCGCCGCGCGGGTTGCGGGGCCCATGCTCCTGTTCACCCGCTCGGTGGCGCCGCTCGTGGCGCTGCTCGAGCACTCCTCGCGCGCCGTGCTGCGGCTGTTGCGCCCGGTGGCCGAGCCGGCCGAGGCCCCGAGCGAGCTGGAGATCGGGGCATTGGTCGCCGAGGCGGCGAGTGCCGGAGTGGTCGAGCCCGAGGAAAAGCGGATGATCGGCCGCGTGCTGCGGCTCGGCGACCTGCCCGTGCGGGCGATCATGACGCCGCGACACGAGATCGACTGGCTCGACCTCGACCGCCCGCTCGACGAGCTGCTCGGCCGCTTGGCCGCGAGCCCGCACAGCCGGTTGCCGGTCGGCCGCGGCCGGGTCGACGAGGTCACGGGCGTGCTGCGCGCCAAAGACGTGATGGCCGAGCTCGCCGCCGGCCGGACGCCCGATCCGGCGCGCCTCGCGCGCACCCCACCGGCGGTCCACGAGGGAGCCGACGTGCTCGCCGCCCTCGCGGCCCTGCGGACCACCGACCTCGACATGGTCCTGGTCGTCGACGAGTACGGCACCTGTGAGGGCCTGGTGACGAGTGCCGACGGCTTGGGCGCGATCGCCGGCGAACTGCCGACGCCGGGTGCCGCCGCCGAACCGGACGCGGTCCGCCGACCCGACGGCTCCTGGCTCTTGGACGGCGCCAAGGGGATCGACGCGGCCGCCGAACTCCTGGGCCTCGAACTGCCGGTCGAGCGCGACTACCACACGGTGGCCGGCCTCGTGCTCGACCGGTTGCGCCGGTTGCCGAGGGCCGGCGACGCTTGCGAAGCCCTGGGCTGGCGCTTCGAGGTGGTCGACATGGACGGCCGGCGGATCGACAAGGTGTTGGCGAGCCCGCTCCGGCCCTCCGCGGGGCAGCAGCGACCGAGCCCACCGCCGGCGGCCCGCGGCTGACGCACCGCGGCACGGCGCCGAGGCCGGGACCGCTCGCGGCGCAGGGGGCCGCGGCGCCAGGTCCCCGGCGGCGACGAGCCGGCCGAGCAGGGCCAGGAAGCGCCGCCACGCGGCCGCGCACCGGCCGCCGAACGGGCTCCACCACGAGGACAAGGACAACACCGCGCCGCCCTCCGCGTTCGGCCCGGATCCTGGTACAGGATCCTCAACGAAGGGTTAACGAAGAAACGTCGACGCTGCACGGGCCCGTCGACCGGGTTCCGCGGTCGTCACCCTCGGCCCTGGATGCACACCCGGCCGGGCAGCGCGCAGCCGATCCGCCAGCGCAGCCAGGGCAAGAGATCGCGCGGCCGGCGCGGCGGCTCCGGGCACGCCTGGGGCCGAGGTCGTAGGCCGCGTCAATCGGCGAGCCGCAACAGGCGGCTCCGGGCACGCCTGGGGCCGAGGTGTCCGTCCCGTCAGTACCGCGGTCGGGCGCGGCCGAGGTGAGCGGGAACAGCGCCGGCCGGACAAGGTCGACCGCCGGCGGCACGAAGTGGGTCTCCGCCGCGGCGATGCACGCGGTCGGTGTGGTGGACAACAGAATTCGACCAAGAAAGCAGTTCTCGATCCGCATCCCTCGAACCGTCCCGAGCCGCCGACAAGCGCCCCGCGGCCGTGCCGACCTCGAGACAGGGCCAGCCGCTCAGCGGCGGCCATGAGCCGTCGCCAAATACGCGAAACTCCACAGCTCCGATCACGCTCAAATCGCTTTCTTCGAACCGAGGCTGCGAGGAAATGGCTAAGGACGGTGGTCTCGATCTCGGCCGGCGATGCCGACCGCCCAGCGAATCGATCGCGTGGGTCCGTCGGCGGGTGCGTGCGACGGAGGTGTGGCGGCGAGGTAAAAATTGGGATGCCCCGATCGGGCCGTACCAGAACATAATTTTTCGAAGAGAGCGGAACACGCGTTTTTTCCCGAAAATGCTTTTCCTCATTCCTGGGCATGTAACCAAACACTGCCCGATCAAAGCCGAGCCGCCGGGAGTGTTCGTGAGCAAATTATTGTCAGAGTTTAAAGAAGAGCCTGTCCGCGCTGCGGAAATTTAGCTCGCCATGCATTGGACGCGACCGGCGCGAACCCGCTCGAACATGTAGCGCCCGCTCGCCAACCTCGTCACGGAACAGCCGAAACTTCGCCACGAACGCCGCGATTTCCTTGAGGCGAAAGTGCGCGGGCGGCGGCGCCATTTTCGTCCGAGGTCGAGGACTTTTGTGATGGGCGAGACGGGAGCTCACGCTTGCGGCTGGATGACCGGCGACCCCGGTCCCCGCCGGTCATGGTCCTTGCCGACATCGAGCTGCGAAGATCCCCTGCGAGTTGGCCAGCGAGAAGGATCTTGCGCAGACCGGGTCCGTCACGATGAAGTCATCCTGCGCACCGGGCTCTGCTCCCCGGTGGCGACATCTGCCGTTAACGATTTCACAACCTTCGTCGGCCATCCTGGCTCCACCCGATTGGAAGAGGCCGCGTGGTCGAGATCGCTATCCCGCTCCTGACGCTCGTGTCGGCGCTCGCTGCGGCGGCCGCGGTCCGTCGCCTCGGGTGGTCCGCGCTCGGCCGCACGGCGGCCGGCTGGCGAGCAGCTCGGGAGCCGATCCCGGGTGGCTCGCCGCCCTGCCGGTCAATGGCGGAAGTGGCGGCGGCCGGTGAATACCATGGCCAGGCCCGCTCGGTCAGCCGTTGCGATGACGTCCGCGTCGCGCTTCGACCCACCCGGTTGGATGCAGGCCGTGGCGCCGCCGGCGATCGCCGCCTCGAGCCCGTCCGGGAAGGGAAAGAAAGCATCCGAGGCGACCACGCAGGGGCCGCGGCCGGGGCCGCGCTCCATCCGCTCCACCGCGTGGCGGGCAGCGTCCACCCGGCTCGTCTCGCCCATCCCGATGCCGACCGTGGCACCCTCGCGGGCCAGAACGATCGCGTTCGAGCGGGCGTGACGAACCACCTTCCAGGCGAAGGCGAGATCGGCCCACTCCGCCTCGGTCGGTGCCCGACGGGTCACGACCCGCCAGGAGCCGGGCTCGTCCCGGCCGGTGTCGCGCGTCTGGACGAGCAGCCCACCGGCGAGCGAGCGGATCCCGAGCCCACGCGCGGTCGGATCGGGCAGCCGGTCGGTCACCAGCACCCGCACGCTCGGCTTGCGCGCGAGCCGTGCCACCGCCTCCGCCTCGACGCCAGGTGCTACGATCACCTCGAGGAAGGTCGCCGCCATCGCTTCCACGGTTGCCGCGTCGAGCGGCCGGTTGACCGCGACGATGCCGCCGAAGGCGGAGACCGAATCGCAGGCGAAGGCCTTTTCCCAGGCCGCGCACAGCGAAGCCCCGATGGCCACTCCGCAGGGGTTCGCGTGCTTGACCACGACGACCGCCGGCTCGGCGTGTTCGGCCACCGCCTCGAGCGCCGCGTCGGCGTCGAGGAGATTGTTGTAGGAGAGCTCCTTGCCTTGCAGCCGGCGAGCCGCGGCGACCCCGGGGCGCAGCTCGCTCGTGCGGTAAAGGGCGGCTGCCTGGTGCGGGTTCTCACCGTAGCGCAGCCGCTCGACCCGCTCGGCGGCGAGAACCAGCCGCTCCGGGAACAGCTCGCCGCGCGCCTCCTCGAGGAACGCGGCGATCGCCGCATCGTAGGCCGCGGTGAGCGCGAACGCCTTGGCGGCGAGCCGGCGGCGCGTGTCGAGCGAGGTCCCGCCGCTGGCCGCGAGTTCGCCCAGGAAGCCGAGATAGTCGGCGGGATCGACGAGGACCGCGACCCGCTCGTGGTTCTTGGCGGCGGCCCGCAGCATGGCCGGGCCCCCCACGTCGATCTGCTCGATACAGGCGGCGAACTCGGCACCGGCGGCGCGGGCCGCGGCGAACGGGTAGAGGTTGACCACCACGAGATCGATCGGCGCGATGCCGTGTGCGGCGAGGGTCGCCCGGTGCTCGGCCGAGTCCGTGGCGAGGAGCCCGCCATGGATCGTCGGGTGGAGCGTCTTGACGCGGCCGTCGAGGATCTCGGGGAAGCCCGTGAGCGCGCTGACTTCGATCGCCCGCAGACCGGCCTCGCGCAGGGTGCGGGCGGTGCCGCCGGTCGAGACGAGCTCGACACCCTGCTCCGCGAGTGTTCGGGCGAGCTCGAGGAGGCCGGTTTTGTCGGAGACCGAAAGAAGCGCGCGGCGGATCGGCCGAACGGTCACGGGTGGGCTCCCTCGCGGGTCGGATCAGGGGGCGCGAGCGAGGCGGGCGATGAAGAATCCATCCATCCCGCCGCGCTCGGCCCAGTGGCAGGGCAGAGTGCGCACACTACCCGAGGCGTCCGGGGCGAGCGGCAGGCCGGCCAACTCCTCGGGACCGATCGGATCGCGCAAGAGGCCTGCGGTTCGGGCGAGGAGGGCCTCGATCCGCGGCTCGCCCTCTTCGGGCTGGAGCGAGCAGACCGCGTAGACGAGCCGGCCTCCCGGCGCGAGCATCGCAGCGGCGGCGTCGAGCAGACGATCCTGCAGCTCCACCATGCGGGCGACGTCCTGTGGTCGCTTGTGGTGGGCGATGTCGGGATGGCGGCGGATCGTGCCCGTGGCGGTACAGGGCGCATCGAGCAGCACGAGCGGGGCCGGGACAGGGGGCCGCCAGCTCGTGGCGTCGGCCTCGACAATGTCGGCGACGAGCCCGGTGCGGGCGAGGTTGGCGCGAAGCCGTTCGAGACGCGCGGCGGAGAGGTCCACGGCGGTCACTCGCGCCCCGGCCGCGGCGAGCTGCAAGGTCTTGCCGCCCGGTGCCGCGCAGAGGTCGAGGACCGGACGGTCCCGCACCGCGCCCAAGAGCCGAGCGGGGAGGCTCGCCGCCACGTCCTGCACCCAGAAAGTCCCTCGGTCGTAGCCGGGAAGCTCCTCGATCGCTCCTCCCGGCGCCCGGCGGACGA
>Ga0308410_1002099_pt1 | contig 11510 bp, 8 predicted proteins | sample HotsprOSTMatCore_FD_203467 | JGI IMG/M metagenome (GOLD analysis project Ga0308410, IMG submission 203467) | Hot spring phototrophic mat microbial communities from Octopus Spring, Yellowstone National Park, Wyoming, United States -... | ecosystem: Environmental > Aquatic > Thermal springs > Hot... | reverse complement strand
GATGGGATCAAGTCCCGTTTTCCCCAATTCCTGACCTGTCATTTCTGCATTTGTCCCCTGTATGTCCCCTCTTGGGTCCGCTTGTGCCCTTTGCGGCCCCTAAATGGTTTTGGAGGTTTTGCTGAGCCGGTCTTGCTTTTTAGTGCGACTTTCGCGTCTTTCTTGCGGAACAATGTATCGGCGGCCACCCGATTGCGGATCAAAATTGGTGGTTTCAATCATCCGCGAATTCCCGCGGCTTGTAAACCGTTCCCAATCCCAACCGAAAAGGAACTTGCGCCAACTGCCGCTCTGCCTAGGCACGATCCGCCTCGGCTCGCCGTGGAAGTAGCATGGCCTCCTCCGGTGGCCAAACCTCCTCTTTGTCGTTACTGGCCGGGTAGCGGGATGGGGAAAGATTGTAGTCGTTTCGTCCGGCCTCGTTCTTGGAAATGATTGCCGAAAGACCGCCGTTGCCTTTCCATCCGTGGTCGATAGCCGCGATTCGCTTAATGTGCTCCTTGGCGAGGGAATTTTGCGGCCTCCCAAAAGCATGGCTCAAGGGTTTGAAGATCCATCCTCAGCGTGCCCCCGAGTATCCCTCGGCCCAAATAGGCCGCTACCGCAAGGCCACAGGTGAGATTGTCGGGTAAGCCGGCTGTTGTGGAGGTACAGGCCGATTCGTTCTGGGGTTTGGGTCCTGTTTTCGCCGGAAAAGCCGGCTTTCACTGGCCCGGCAAAGCTGCGGTGGTGGGGTCCCGGCTTAGGTAGGGAAATTTCGGAGATAACCTCCCGCGGTCGAGGAGCCGGTCAGCAGAGCTTCGGCTGAGGTGGTTGTCCCCACAGGGAGTAGGGGATATTCGGGATTATCGGGAAGCTGCGAATTTTTGGGGCAAAGATGTTTCAGAAAAGATCGAGGAACCAGCAAAAAACCTATGGTTCTACATCCCATGGTTTGCGAGGCCTATCGAGAATGCGTCTCGGGGCCCCGCAGCCTGGGACTCCCCGACTCCTAAGCGGAGGCTTTCCGGAGGAAACGGTATGCCTGGAGCACCTCGTAAAGGTCGGCCGAGAGGGTCACGAGCTCGTCTTCGAAATCCCGGACCCACGCCCGGCGGGTAATGCAGGCGTCGACCAGGATAGGTAGGATCTCACCCAGGGGGACCGTGACATGATCCCCACCCGAGGTAGCCAAAGACTTCGGGCCTTTATCTTCCGGGGATGTAAAGATAGTTAGGTTCATCAGGCTTGGCACCTCACTCCCAACCGGAAAGATTAGTCTCTGGTCATGCACACCAATTGCAAAAATTTCCCAAATCCTCAGGAACCACCCAAGTTAACTATAGCTTGCAGATTTCACAAATTACGCGGGACCGCCAGGAAAACTCGCCCATCATAAGGGTCCCGGGTGCTAGCGGCTGATGAGCCCGCAATTCACGGCCTCAATGGTGGGGCCTTGAGCTCAGGAATGCCAAGGGTGCGGCGCGCCCTCGGCTTATCAGGTAAGTGGGACCAGGCACGAGCCGGCAAGGTCCGGCCTGGATACTCCGATAGTTTCTGGGACCGGCCCCAAAATCCCGCGGCACCTTCTGGCAAATCCGCCGCGATCCTCCTAAGGAGGTTGCCGGTTGTGAGATCGGCCTTTCAGCCCGCAAACTTCAACAAATTTCTCTAAAGCCCCAGGGGCAGGGCTCACATACCCTCTAATGAAGCAGGCCATTTGGTCCGCAAGAGGGGGTAACGGTCGGGGGCTGGTTTCCCCCCGAGGTTTCCAGCATCGTGTTTGCCCGATCTAGAATCTGCGGAATTTGCCGGATTCAACGCTTTTGGCCGAAGGGGATTGCCGCTAGAACATGACCCGGCTAGAAGTAGCTAAGTTAGCCTCTTGTTAACAGGGAACTAGTTCCTGCCAAAAGAAGGGTTTGGCCGGAAAAGCATGCGGATCTGAGATCACCGGTTTTTCCCAGGTTTTAGGGGAAGTCGTCATGTCTGGCTTTAAGAGTTCGCGGGCAAGATTCTTGAGGGCTTTGTGGCTGGCGGGGATTGTACCGGCGGGGATTGTAGCAGTGGCATTCTTTGCCGGGCCGATAAGGGCAGAGGAAATGCCGTTTGCTCCGGGGAAATTTATTCCCAGTTACGCCATCAAATACGGGGGTACACAAGGTTGGCCTTCTGCTGCAGAAGCGGCACGTTTTGATCTGCTGATTGTTTCGGGAAGCCCTGCCCACGCACAAGTGTTTGCTTCCGAAGCGGGAAACACTTGGCGGACGCTTAAGGGGCTAAACCCGGCACTCCGGATATATGTGTACCAAAACGGCCCGGCTCTTTACGACACCTCGCCATGGGGCCAACTGGGGGAGGGATGGGAATGGATTTGCCGGGAACACGGTCCCGATTCGCCGGATCGCTGGTTGGCTATTGGGATTCGATTCGGTGGGCCACTCCAAGGGCGACCTTATCCGAACGAACGCCTGATGAACCTCGGCAATACCCGGTGGCAACAATACTGGCTTGTGCAAACCTGGAATAAATTCTGGGGTGGAGAAAAAGCTCCCGGCAAAGGCACCGATGGCATTTTTGCGGACAATTGTGGGTATCGAATGCCTTGGTTAGGTCAATGGCATCTCGAGGGACAACCAGACAAACCGGACGAACCTGCTGACTATGTTCGCGAGGGAACCTACCAGGGGGATCTCTTCAAAGAACACATGAACTCCTTTTACGATCGAGCTGTCCCCTTTTTGAGGGAACGCGGTCTGGAGCTTGTGCTTAACTTTGGATATATGGCGAGTGCTCCGGAATTTTGGGAAGAACTCGATCGGCAATTTCCCAATGTCTTTGCTGCCATGGAGGAGGGAGCATTTGTTCATCCGTGGGGTACCCTTGGCCGGCAAGGGAACTTTGTCTTTCATTCGGAGGAGGCCTGGCTCCGGCAAGTGAATACCTTGGCTCAGCTAAAAAATGTGCGAGCCCTCATGAACGTGCACGGTCCGGTCATTTCGGAAGCTCAGGACCTTAGGCGGATGGAGGCCGCGGATGCATCTGGCCGGCAAGCTTGGGAAATCCTTTGGTATGCATTGGCCTCGTTCCTGCAGGGTTATAACGACCGGATCCGCAACGGAGCGATGAATTTCACTGTGTGGGGATATTCCCGGTTTTATTGGCTGGACGAGTTCGATCCGAAGTATCTCCATTTGGGCCGGGCAGTGGGAGCCATGGAACGATGGGAAGGAACTGAAGGACACATCTACGCTCGCGAGTTTGAGGACGGTTGGGTAGTGGTGAATCCCACTCCCAAGGATGCCCGGCAAATCCGCGTTCCCAAGGGGCGGGCCCGGCTAATCGGACATGCGGCACTTAAGGACCCAGATTCCGTTCCGCTTGTTACAGAATTCGACTTGCCGGCACGTACAGGGAGGGTTTTGTTACGCGAGGGTCGCAAACTCGGTAATGAAGATAACGGATCGCTTGTTCCCTAGGCTCAGAACCAGTAGCTCACCCCGCTCAAAATCAACTTCGTTTGGCGGCTCGGTTCGGGTTCCACCGCCTGAGGAATTGCACCCATCGTCAGGATAGCCAGAAGGTTCCCCAGCACATTAAAAAGTCAAGCAAATTGCGGAGTTTGTTGCCTATGCAAAATAATCCGATTTCCGCCGACATAGGTTATCCGGCCGGCATCGCCCGATCGGGAACGTTACCGGCTTTTTGCGCGCGAGATTGCCCACCTGGGGGAGCTGGTCCGAAACAGGCCGGGATGGTCTTTCTATCTATTTCCGTTTAAATAGTGCGTCTATCCATTTGCATTGAAATAGTGTGTCTGTCCGTTTCCATCCAATCTGTGTTGATGTCCCCAAATCATAGAGGTCCTAATCGGGACTGTAAGAATAATCCGTAAGAAAACTCCAATTTTAGGGCACGTTTTTGGTCTTGGTTTTGCCAAGAGGAATCGTTGAGCTCCCAGCTAAAGTTCGGCTTTGATGGCCACGGGCCAGGGGATAGTTTCGGGGCTGCCGGTTTTGTCAATCGTTCCGCTGATCCTTGTCATGATCCCGACAGTCGCTCCAATTCGATGGGCTTTGCACCTTGCCCGACAAGTGCCTCGGGAGTATACTCCCAGAACACTCATGCCGAATGTGCTGGGATGGATTACTCAGGTGCCATGGAGGCTTGCTAAACTCAGAAAGGTGGTCGTGCGGGTTGGTGTAAGCAGGAAATCAAGATCTTGTAGTTTCCCGGGGCTTATTCCAATCTTTTTTGGGTTCGGTAGTGGTCGAACTTTAGAAAAAGCCAAGGGACATTGAAGTTTAGGGGATTGTTTCGAGTCTAAGGGAATTTCTCGGTTCCATCTCATCCTTTTGGTGGTCGATCTTTCGGTGGATCGAGTTGGTTTCGAATTCCTTGCTTACTGTTTCCTCTCCTCGCGGGGAACCGACGATGGGGCATTTCGCAGGTTGGTGATCCACCTGCCAATCATCGCAATTTGCTAATTAACCCCCTGGCACCAGCGAACATCAGGTAAAAGCACCAAAAGAGGTTGGCGAGATTGTGGCGGTTTGGGGAGCCTTCCCGAGCCCGCTTAAATTCCCCCCAAATAACTAATGACTAAAGAGGGGGAGATATTTTAGGCACTTGGAGAAAGCCCTTTTTGAATTGCCACCGAATCGATACGGCATCCAAAAATGGCAAGCACATGGAGGCTCTCGCGAAGGACCGAGCCTCTTGAAGACTTCTGACAGCAATTACTGTAAAATTCCTCCGCATGGGTTGCGGCATGAAATTCATTGGGTTGCGGGATGAAATTCATAAGCATGAAATAGATGGCGGGATGAAATAGAATCCAACAATCCCCTGGAGCTGCTCTGACCGGAATTTTCATTTCCAGCCGCAGGGAGATGAAACACTTCGACACGGCGGTAGTGAGTCTTCCCGGAACATACCTCATGGTGGCTCAGCTTCCGAAAAGCGACAGACACAAGAATGGTGGAATAGCGGACCGCGAGTGTCTTTAAATGTCGCTTGATTTCCGATTACCTGTAATTCGGGGGGTTGCTCCCAGAGAATCAAGAGAATGTCGTGAGTGTACCCAGCAGATCCCATCTTGTGACAGGGAGGTTCCCAAGGAGAAGGAAAGTTTTCACGATCGTTTGGCAGCCGAGATAAAAATCGCAAGCAAACTCCTGCCGGTCCAGGAACTTTTTAATCGTTTCTACCTTTTGAGGAAAAACTTTAGGAGGTATCGAGGTGGAACTTCCACAACGACCCAAAGACGACCGCTTTGTACCACCGGGTGCTTTCCGGCAACTGTGCGAGCGTATATCCCGTTACCCGGGGGTGTCAGAAATCCCCGTGCTTTTTGTTTATGCTTTTGACCCGCGAACCCGCTTAGGACCATTTTTTATCCACGACCGAATCCTGATCCCTGGGGCTGCTCGAGCGGTACCCGCGGCTTTACATGCCGCCGGATTTCGAAAGATCCGCGTGGTACTTCAAAGCTGGAATCCGCGTGTTCGCCCGAGCCGGGCCTTGCTGGATGGGGAACCGATCGAACTTCTGCTTGTCTCCAGTATGCAAATTCACAGTGCCGAGGCCTACCGCCTGATCGAGGACGCGTGGGAAGTTGGGGAGGATCGGCCGCTGATTCTTGCCGGAGGTCCCAAAGCGATCTATCAGCCGTGGGACTTCTTCGGACTGGGTCCGGACGGCTCCCGAGGTGCCGATGTAGTCGTCTGTGGGGAGGAATACGTGCTCCTTGAATTGCTCGACCGTATTCTGCAAGACCGTCTTCCCGGAGAACCGATGCGGAAGAGCTTCGAGCGGGTTCGTGCCCGAGGGCAACTGGAAGATATCCCAGGGCTCGTGTACCGGGCGGAGGATCGCCCTGGTCCCCCGGAAAGTCTGATCTACACCGGTCCCCAGCGGCTTTTGCAAGATCTAGACGAACTGCCTTTGCCGATTGCAAGCCTGGGGTTATTCGAACCACCTCACAAAAGCCGAGAACTCTCGGACCAGCCCTTACCTCCGGAAAAGTTCGGCAAGTATGCCAAGATTTTGACCATTTTGAGTACCCGGGGTTGTCATTTCCGCTGTCATTATTGCCCCATCCCCGCTTATAACCAGTTCAGTTTCCGGACACGAAGCCCGGAATCGCTGGTGGAGGAAATCACGCGGGTCAAAGGCCTGACGGGAATCCGCACCTTCTTTGGGGCCGACGACAACTTCTTCAACGATCGCGAACTTGTGGAGCGAATATTTCAAACCATGGCCCGGGCAAAAGTCGAAGGTCAACCGTTCCGGGATGCCATCTCCTTTTCTACCGAGGCCACCGTTTACGACGTACATAAAAACCAGGATCTCATCCCACTTGCCCGCGAAGCAGGGTTGCGGGCTTTGTGGATCGGGGTGGAAGATCTCACGGGAACATTAGTGAAAAAAGGCCAAGGGCCAGAAAGGACGCGTACCGTTTTCTCCCTACTGCGGAAGGCGGGAATCGCTCCAATGGCCATGATCATCCACCACGACGGACAACCCCTTTGGAGTTGGAGGGGGCTTTACGGTTTACTCAACCAAGTGAACTTCCTCCGGCGGGCAGGGGCCCTCACATGCCAGATCACCCTTCTCACCCCCTCCGTCGGAAGCAAAAGTTACGAAAAGCTCTTTGAAGAAGGAAAGGTACTGGAAAGTGTTGGGGGCAAGCCGGTCGAAGAGTACCAGTACGACGGCAACCACTGTGTGGCCACGGCAAGTACCTATCCCATCCTTCGCCAATGGAATGTCATCTTAGGCTATGCAGGGTTTTATAACCCGTTAAACCTCCTGAGAGCATTGGGCCAGGTGGATACTTTCTGGAAATCGCGACTCGAGTGTCAGCTCCTGGGGATGGCAGGGATCGCTCAGTCTCTTTACCGCATGCGGAGCTGGCTTGGGAGATTAATCTTCGGCAGGATCGAGCGACATCATTCTGCTCCACGACCGCGATTTCCACTTGTGTCGGCCGAGTGGCTCCTCGGCCTTCCCACCTTAGCCCCCGCCACCGGGCATTGACGCTGTCCGGCTTTTCCAACCCATTCTTGAAAAGGCTGATATCGATTCCCGATTTCCGGTGGGCCTTGCGGGGGATGGTATCCGTTCCTTCACAATCCCCGCGGGTCGGAAAATCTTGCAGGTTTTCCGAGAACCCCCTCCGGAAAAAACTTGATCTCCTTGTGGGAAGAAGGAGCCGGCCATGAAAATCTTGAGAGCCCGGTGGTTTTCTTTCGGAGCGGCAGTGATTGCTGCTTTGTGGGCGACAGCGGCTTCTCCTGCCGAAGAAATTCGCCTTCCTATCATCCGGGACACGTGGGTTTCCTCCTACGGCGAGGAGGCCCATTGCAACCTCGGGGGTGCTCCGCGGCTTAAGTTTAAGTCCTATCAAGAGATGTCGCTCGTGGACATCGACCCGGCCCCGTGGAAAGGGCGAGTGGTGGAAGCGGCCTGGCTCCATGTGTGCCTTGCCGGCCGGGAACGGCTATGGCGGGTGACAGCAAGCTCGATCAGTTCCCCATGGGTGGAAGGGACTTCGCCTACTTATCGGCCCCAGGAGGGCAGTGCCTGCTTTGCCTGGCGGGAATACCCCAAGGTGCCTTGGGCCTATCCTGGGAGCGACTTGACGGCGGTCGTGTTAGGGCAGGGAGGCAGTCTATGGCGGATGGCCGATGCTTCTGACCCGGACGCAGAAGGCTGGCAAATCATTCCCATCGATCCTCTTGTGATCGCCGCACGTGCGGCGGGCATCAGCCATGGGATTCTCCTTTTTGATGACACAGGCACCGAGTGGCAGCGAGACGGAGAACGGGTGGAGTTTCGCCCTTTCCCCAATCGGTTTGTTTTCTCTCGCCATGGCCCTGGCGAGCGTGCTCCTTACCTCCGGCTGCAGGTGGGACCTCCGGACACCGTGCCTCCTCCGCCGCCAGCGGAGGTAAACTCTGAAGCCGAAGCCCTTCCCCCCGGAGAAGCGTTCCTTCGCTGGAAGGTGCCCGAAGACCCACCGCCAGGTCGCACACTTGGCTTTTTTGTTTCTGTAAACGGCAAAGCGATTCCCCAATATTTGGTGCCGGTAGCCCCCGAGCCGGGTAGGGAAGTATCCCTGCATCTCCGAGATCTGAACCTCGCCCCGGGGGCAAAAGTGGATGTGGAAATCCGTGCCGTAGATGCTGCGGGAAACATAAGTCAGCCGGCACGAATTACCGTCACGGTTTCCGGCCACATGGTGCCTTCGCTCCCTTGGCTTGGAGGCGAAGGGTTCGCCGCAATCACGCCAGAGAAAAGGTCCGGGGATGCCGGGGGAGCTCTTTTTGTGTCGGCTAGGCGGGCTGAGAAGCTACAGCAAGTGGTTGGTGAACTTCCGTGCATAGGTCGGGCCGCGGTCTCCGTCATTGACGAGTTCGATAAGATCCATCCGGTGACCGGCCAAATGATCCCCGCACAAGATCCGGAGTATCTCCTCCGCAATCACCTGTGGGATGCCCGTCGGAAGGTCATTGCTCTCCAAGCCGCCCGGAACGAGTTTGTGGCATTCCAGCTTGTCTTTTTTGGGGAGGTGCGGGGCCTGCGACCGACGGTGGTATTCGACGGAGCCGCCCGCGGAATTCGCCCCCGATTTGCTCAGGTATGGTTGGTCCATACAAAAGCGGGTCCCCTGGGCGATCCGGTGGTGCCTCTGAGCGGGCCGGTAGATTTGCCCCTCACCAACTTGGCCGCACCGGCGGGAGCCATTCCTGCTACTGCCAGCACCCTTTTGTGCGAGCTTTATGTACCCCATCACGTTGCTCCAGGACGGCACACGGGACAACTCCTCCTGAGGACCGGGAGCGAACTCCTCCGGATCGATATCCTGCTCAATGTATGGAATTTCACATTGCCCGACTATCTAAGCTTTATCCCGGAAATGAACTGCTATGGTCTCCCGGCCGACGAGCGGGAGTATTATCGCCTGGCTCATGAGCATCGGACAGTGATCAATCGTCTACCTTACTCTCAGCGGGGAACGGTGGCCCCAGGTTGTGCCCCTGGTTGGGATGGTAAGCAACTTCGGTGGGAAGAGTGGGACCGTCGCTTCGGTCCGCTTTTGGATGGTAGTGCATTTGCAGACCTGCCTCGTCGGGGGGTGCCTGTGGAAGTCTTCTACCTCCCCTTGCATGAAAATTGGCCCACTCCGATTGATTCCCACTACAACGGAAGTTATTGGGCCGATGAGGCTTTTTCTGCCGAGTATCGGCAGGCCTTCGTCGAGGTGTCACGCCAGTTTGCCGAACATATCGAAAGGCGGGGCTGGCACGAGACCCTTTTCCAATGCTTCCTCAACAATAAGAACTACTACAAGCGAAACGGTTGGTCGCGAGGTTCCTCGCCATGGCTTTTGGACGAACCGGCCGATACCCAGGATTTTTGGGCCCTCCGCTACTTTGGGGAGGCTTTCCATGAAGGCTGCATGAAGGCCTCCGGATCAAAAGAGCCCCAAGCCCGGCTGGTCTTTCGCTGCGATATTTCTCGCCCTCAGTGGCAGAGAGACCTGCTGGATCATGTGCTCGACTACAACGTGGTCGCCGGGGGAGCCTTCCGCCGCTACCACCGCCTTGTCATCGACCGAAGGCAACGCTTTGGCCAGATCTTGCTCGATTATGGCACCACCAATCCAGTGGCCGACAGCAACGTAAGCCCAGCCGGCTGGTGCTGGGATTCCTGGACCCTCGGCAGTGACGGGATTATTCCCTGGCAGACCATCGGGCGGCCGGAATCCTGGAGGCAAGATGATCAACTGGCCCTTTTCTATCCTGGAGAAGCCGTAGGACTAAAAGGTCCGGTACCTTCAATCCGCTTAAAAGCATACCGACGGGGCCAACAGGATGCTGAATACCTGACGCTTTTAACCCGGGCACTGAATCAACCGCGATGGGCGGTCGGATCGATGATCCGGCGGGAACTCGGCATCGAATCCGGTTGGGAGGCCCAGGCAGCTGGTGAGGAAGAACCTGCCGGGCAAATTCGATTTCAGAACTTGCTACCTCAGCAATTATGGCAACTTCGGATCCGCGTTGCCCGGGTGATTGATGCTGCCGGGCCGGCACCCCAGCGTCGCCTGGTGGACTTCCGCCCCCCAAGACGTGATCCTTCGCAGGCCCCACCAGCGAAAGTTTCGCCTCGGCCGGAAGCCTCCGGATCCTAGGCTATCTTCCGGACACATGAGAAGCATTGGGACTCTCCGCAAGAACTCCTGCCTTAGCTGCCGGTGAAGCCCTCACCAGACCCCTCTCGTTGGAGCAATCGGATACCCCTGGGGACAGAAAAGCCGAAAAGTTGAAAATCTTCCCCGAAATTTTTGGGGAAACCTAAGGTGGCCCAACTGCTGCCAGAATAGGCTAACTGTACTCTGGAACAAACGGTAAAAGGCCCATGATGCGGGCCCGCTTGATTGCCCGAGCAATAGCATGCTGAGTCACCGCGTGGCACCCAGTCTTGCGTCGACCGATAATCTTAGCTTGCCGGTTTATAAAGCGTTTCAGGAAATCCACATCTTTATAGTCGATGTAGATCGGCCTGGGACGAACACCCCCCACGAAGAGAGGGTCCTTCTTCCGAGCCCGGGCTCGGAGTCGGGCGCGCTTCCGGCTTAAACGGATTTGGTCAAGAGCACTCGACTTTGCCATTTTCTCCTCCGAAATCTTCCCACCGGGAAAGAAAGGTCTTTCCCGTTCTCTCGCCAAAGCTCAAAAGTTACTGCAGTTGACAGATCCCCTCCACTATCACTATTGCAAGTTTCCCGCAATCTGTTGCAAGTTCCCCGCCAAACGGTTCCAAGTTCCCCAAAAAGTAACCGTTTCCAAGTTCCCCAAAAAGTATTCCTTACTATTCCAAGCTCCCCCCAAAGTGTTACTTACAGTTCAGCAGTAAGTGCTAGAAGCTTACTGCCAAGTCGGCGGCGGTAGCTGCAATTATACCCAGGCGGGATTATACCCAGGCGGGATCAATTTTTTTCCAGCTCACGTCGCGGGGAAACATCCCTGCCCAGGTCTGCCCCTTTTCCCGGAAAAAATTCGATCATCTTTGCAAATTCCATTATGTTTAATCGCCCGAAAGCTTCCCAAGGTTTTTCCCAAAAATCCGGCCAGAAAGGCCGGCCAAAAATGTCAAAGTCACCGTCACCCGGTGCCGGAGGACCACTCGTGACACCGGCCGGATGATTAGCCGTGCCAATTACCGCCGTTATCCACCTGATTTTGCTCGAAATTGTGTTTTCCGTAAACCTCCCCCGAAGGGGACAAGCTTATCCCCCAATAACACCCGGCCATCTCCGGCAAGCGAAACCCAGCGGGTGGGGGTTATAAGCGAGCACCTCGTCGATCTTCCTTAAAACAAGAACGGGTAAACGGCACATAATTTCCCGAGAATATCAACTTTCCGCGGTTCTACGCAACTGATGTCCCGTGTGTCGGCGGCTTCGGTGGAATGCCGAGCAGTGGTCCGGGCACGGGGGCTCCCTGCTTCCCAAGCCCGGG
>Ga0308410_1002098_pt1 | contig 11512 bp, 11 predicted proteins | sample HotsprOSTMatCore_FD_203467 | JGI IMG/M metagenome (GOLD analysis project Ga0308410, IMG submission 203467) | Hot spring phototrophic mat microbial communities from Octopus Spring, Yellowstone National Park, Wyoming, United States -... | ecosystem: Environmental > Aquatic > Thermal springs > Hot... | reverse complement strand
TTTTTTTTCTTGTATGATGGATAAGAGCCCCTGTCAGTTAGAATATATCTATTTGGAATATCGCCGATATATCACCATAATTCTAAAACCAGAATTTATAGTTGTGAATCTTTTTCCTGTATCTAAGAGATTTCTCACCTGTTTAGGGTAGTTGTAGCGATGGCGCTCCTGTGTACAACCTATTTTTTTCACCAGGAGGATCAATCCCACTGGATGCAGCGCCGAACTCGGATCTCTCTCGACGGGACAAGGAGCGTATAGGAACCTCAGACTTTATCCAGAAGCGTGTGTCGGGGGTGATACACTGCAAAATTCCCACTATACGCCTTCAGGTACCTTGCACTTCCTCGAACATTTCCTGCTCAGGAGGCATGGTAGCGAACCACAACCTAAAAGTTTCCGCGCCTTGATAGATAAGCATCCCTAGTCCATCCATGATCCTACACCATGCCTTCTGCGCAGCCTGTAGAAGACGCGTCATCCGTGGGTTGTAGTTGCGCTCTAAGGGTATTCCCATAAGAACCAACAATCTTGTGTGTCTGATATCTGTTTCATGGGGCTCTCCGAATTATAAAGGCACCGTAACCGGAAGTTTTTTTTTGCCCGATTCGAGGATCGCGTGCACCACTCTCAGTGTTTTCAAAGCGTCTTCCCCACTGGTTCGCGGTTCCTCGGTTCCTTTTATCACATTACAAAAATGTTGAAGCTGTAAAATGTATGGATCCGATTCCGGAACATCCACAGTTACCACCTTGGTTGGGTACTGCCAGCCGATCTTTAAAGGGTCAGGGTAGTATACTTTTCTCATCCTAGGGACTGTTAGCGCCGCCTTTGTGCCAAAAAAATAATACGAATCTTCATTTGTGCGATTGAAGAAAGGGTTTTCCCCCGCGCCGTACTCATAGGCCCAAAGGGAAGGGACTGTGTCGGAAATGAAGATAGTACCCACAGCCCCTTTCGCAAATCGGACAGTAATACTGGCGGTGTCTTCAACCTCGAATTTGCGAGTTGTATTGCTTACTTCCGAAAAGACACGTTCTATCTCTCCTAGGATGAATCTCAAGGTATCGATCTCATGAATCCCATTAATGAGAATGGGCCCTGCTCCTTTCTGTCTTCTCCAGGGAATGGAAAAATAGGTATCGTCCTTATACACACACCATAGAACAGAGACCCCAATAATCTTACCAAGCTCACCTTCCTGAACTAAACGGCGAGCTTCAACCACTTTAGGGTTGAATCTCCGGTAATGCCCAACCAGTAATTTTACATTGTGTTTTTTGGTGCTACCGATGATCCTTTCCGCAGACTCCACCGTGTGCGCGATCGGCTTTTCTATTAAAATATGCAGGCCTCTCTCAGCGCAGTAAGTTCCCACCGATTCGTGGAGTTCATTCGGCAGGGATATGACAACCCCATCGATGGTTTCTTTTTTCAGCATCTCTCGGTAATCCCTATAAAAAGGGATCCCCAGCTTCTGAGCTATTACCTCTTTCGCGGGGTCTGAGTCACAGCTCACGATGCGTTCACACCCGAGTTGGATCGCACATTTGGCATGAGTTTCACCGATCCAGCCCAAACCGATGAGTCCTAACCTGATGGGCACCATCGATTCGTATTCTTACCCATTGTCTTTTATCAGTTCACAAGCAGCTCTCAAACCCAACAGATAGCTGTTAATACCGAAACCTGTGATCTGCCCTTTCGCAACATCCGCGATAACGGAATAGTGCCTGAACTGCTCTCTGGTGTGGATATGTGACATATGTACTTCCACAATGGGGACTTTCAATATTGCAAGCGCGTCCCGGATGGCATAACTATAGTGGGTCCAAGCACCCGCGTTGATTACCACCGCATCGATGTTCTCCTCGAAGGCCTTGTGGATCCGTTCTACCAATTCACCTTCGAAGTTAGTCTGGAAGTGAATGACAGACACCCCCAGCTCTTTCCCCAATTCAATCAATCGGTTATTGATTTCATCTAGGGTTACCGTACCATAATGTTTCGGGTCCCTTTTTCCGAAAGTATTTAAGTTTACCCCATGCAGAACCAAGATTGTTTTCACAGCTAACCCCCTCAAGCTTTAAATATTTTGCCATTTACAAATGGCGAGTTTTATTTCTTTTTGGATATTTTTTTTACAGCAAGCTTCCACAATGGCGTCTGGTTGAGAACCATGAGGACTATCGTCACCGTCAGAAACAGTGAAATGGGTGTTGATACGAGGGACTTGAAAAAACCTATAATTGAACCAGATTCCGACATGACAGACCTGCGGTAGGAAAGATCCATCAAGGGACCAAGAATGGCACCTAAAATGACAGACCCCACGCTAAAGTTGTAGATTTTAAGAAAATATCCGAAAATGCCAAACCCCAGCATCCAATACACGTCACTGATGCTATTTTGTATGGAATAAGTACCAATGGTGGAGAGGAGAACAATGATTGGGAAAAGAATCCCCTTCGGAACTTCAACAACTTTAGCGAAAAATTTGATTCCCGAGAGTCCAAAAATGTAGAGGAATACATTGGCAAGCAATAAGTTGCCCACGGTAAACCAGAAAAGATGGGGTGTCTCGATCATGAGCATAGGTCCTGGCTTAAGGCCATGGATGTATAAGGCACCGATGATCACAGCCGTTACGGCATCGCCGGGGATTCCAAGGGTCAACATAGGGATATACGCTCCTCCGATGGCCGCGTTGTTCGCTGTCTCCGGAGCGATCACCCCTTCCAGGGCTCCCTGTCCAAAGGGTCGCGTTGGATTCTTCACGGACCGTTTAGCTTGATCATAGGCAATGAGGGCCGCGATATCTCCCCCTGTCCCTGGTAAGGCCCCGATAATCACCCCGATGACGGAAGAACGGATCGTCAAAGGTAAGAATTTAAATACGATGTTCCAGGAGGGAATTATTTTGTCGACCTTCTGTTTCACGCTCTGTGCATCGAGACTCCTCAGCTGATACAACGCCTCCGATACCCCGAAGACCCCAATCATGATCACAACAAAGTGGATTCCATTCAACAAAGCCACAGAGCCAAAGGTGAATCTTCCCTCAGCGGTAATGGGGTCCATTCCAACCAATCCTAGAATGACCCCCAGTGCACCTGAAAATATACCTTTGGACAACGATCCGGCCGAGAGACTTCCCACAAGAAGAATTCCCATGATCGCCACTAAAAGGTAATCCCGGGGCGCGAACTTGAGAGCTAGTTCTGAGATTTGCGGTGCCGCAATGGCTAGCGCGAAAACTCCAATGAGTCCACCCACGAAGGAGACAGTAGTGCTTAACCCAATAGCCCGGCCCGCTTCTCCTATCTGTGCCAGCGGATATCCATCAAAGGCTGTCGCTACCGCGGCAGGCGCTCCTGGGATATTCAGCAATATGGCTGACCGCGAACCCCCGTAAACCCCGCCTACATAAACCCCGACCATGAGGCACAGTGCGGTATTGATGTCCCACGAGTAGGTAAAAGAAATCAGCATGGATACAGCCATTGTTACCGATAATCCAGGGATGGCTCCTATATAGATACCGGCAAACGTGCCCAGGGCTGTTACAAAAAGCAATATAGGGTTTGTATAACTCATGAAAAAGTAGGATATATTGAACGCCACCTAAACCCTCCCACTCTCCTTAGGGAAGAACGATTCTAAATATGTAGTGAAAGATTACATAAATAACGAAAAGTACTATAGCCGAAAGAGGTATGGCAGATTTTGCAAATTTTAAGCCTAAAAAATAAACCATGGAGACAATCAAAAACAAAAAAGAACTTACTAAAAAATGTAAAGGGACTAGAAGAATCATGTATAAAATAATGATTCCAGAAAAAACGATTATTTGTTTAGGGAAAACAGTGCGGAAAACATAATTTAACTTTTGAAAAAAAGATTCTCTGGTAACCATTTTTAGGGCTACATTTTTTATCACTATTATCGATGAACTAATTACCATGACAGTTCCGGTGACCATGGGAAACACGCCAGGTGAAGTGATGGAGGAGAAGCCGCTTATGAAGTAAGCTTGGATTAATATAAATAAGCTTAACAATAAAATTAGTATGGAAAATCCTTTTTCGCCCGGCTCCACTTTGTTCCCCATACAACCCCCATGTAGAATGGGGAAAGCTATTCGCTTTCCCCTATTCGATTCTTTACGGTTTTGGTATGCCTACTGAGGCGGGCGATACTTTTGCTTCACCCGCTGCTTCATAGATCCATGCCGTTACCGACTGCCACTGGTTTAAAAATTTCTGGGCTTCCTCTCCAGCAATATTGAGTACCACATTCCCTCTGTTTTCCATTACTTTTTTAAACTCTGGGTTAGCGGCCGCCACTTTGAACGCAGCTACCAATTTTTGTTTGATAGGATCTGGAACGTCTTTTTTTACCCAGACCCCATAAAAAGGCCCCCAAGGCAGAAATTTTTCCAATTCCGGTAAGTATTGGGTGATTAACGGATAAGGCAACCCTTCCACAGGTGATTTCGCTAACAGAGCTAGTACTTTTAGCCTGCCCGCGCGAACGTGTTCTTGAGCGGCTCCTATACCAACCGGCATCATGTCAACGTGTTTTCCCAATAAGGCCGTGATCCCTGGGCCTTCTCCGTCAAAGGGGACTTTCACGACATCGAACTTTGTTACCGTTTGTATCATTGCCGTTGCCGTGAAGGGGAGTCCCCCTATCCCTGTAATGCCCATTTTCAATTTCCCAGGATTCTGATGAATGAAATCCAATAATTCCTTAAAATCTTTCCAGGGGGCGTCAGCATTCACTACAAAAGCTCCTACACCCATGGCAGAAATGTTAACTGGATAAAAATCTCGGTAATCTAAATCCAAAAGCTTCAGGATCCGGTATAGCTGTGGATTCTCTGCACCGCACAGAAGGGTATATCCATCCGATGGTTGGCTATATACATATTGAGTAGCGACGGCTCCTGTTCCCCCTGTTCTGTTCACCAGCACGATGGAACGTTTGAGTTCCTTTTCTGCATGGGGTACTAGCGCGCGAATAACTACATCCGTAGCTCCCCCGGCTCCCCACATGATAACACCCGTAATATCTCGCTCAGGGTACTTATCAGCTTCTTTTGCGCCACCCCCAAAAACTATCGTAGACATACAAAGAAATACTAAAACACACGCCACAAAACATAGACCCTTTTTCATACACCACACCTCCTCTTATTCTAAGGAATATTACCGATATATCGGCATTATTATACGCACGCCATTTTTGCTCTGTCAACAAAATTCTTTATCACAAATCCTACAAAAATAAGAAATAGCTTAAACGGGACTTCTCCACACACGGCCGTTCGAATGCTCTTCCCCTAAACAGGAAGCACCTTATCTTGCACTATAGGATCTTTTTTTTCCTTGACATTTTACAGACACTCGATCCATAATAATGGCAATATATCGGAATAATATCATTAATGAAAACAACGTAGATTATGGTTATACTATCATGCGATCAAGCAGGAAGGAGAAGTAGCTATGCTGAACGATAAAGCTCCGGTAAAAATCGCCGTCATTGGGGCTGGGTTAATCGGACACAGGCATATCCAACATGTGATAGAAGAACCATACTGTGAACTTACGGAAGTGGTTACCCGAACGTTAGAACGAAAGGACTTTATTAGTAAAACCGGTGCAAAACACTATACTGACATAGATGAGTTTTTAAAAGAGACTACCGCTGAGGCTGCCATCATCGCGACTCCCAACAATACGCATGCTTCCATAGGTATGAAATGCGCGGAGGCCGGCCTTCATCTACTAGTGGAAAAACCGATCGATTCGGACATCAATGAGGCTGAAAAACTAGTGAAAGTTGCCGAAAGAGCAGGAGTGAAATTGCTGGTAGGGCATCATCGGAGGCATAACCCATTCGTGACCGAAGCCAAGCAAATCATCGATTCAGGGAAACTGGGGACCCTTGTTGCCGTTAACGCTTTATGGACACTCCTAAAGCCCCTGAGTTACTTTAACGTCTCCTGGCGGCGTGAACCAGGAGGAGGGGTAGTGCTGATAAATTTGATTCACTGCCTCGATTTGATGAGGTTCTTTTTCGGAGACCTGGAACTGATCCATGCCGAATGTAGCAACAAGGTGAGGGGATTCCCTGTCGAGGAAACAGTGGTAATTCTTCTCAAGTTCAAAAATGGTGTTCTGGGTTCAATGGTAATTTCCGATACAGTGGCATCGCCCTATAATTTCGAATCCGCAACTGGAGAAAATCCTTTGGTATATGCGGCATTCGAGGATTGCTACCGTATCTTTGGTACTCACGGTACGCTGGACTTTCCGAAAATGGTTGTGTGGCACTACAGGGGTGAAGGGGAGCAAGGATGGGGAGATCCCATCTCTAGCGAACGGTACGGAGTCAGGAGATCCCCTCCTTTGGTGAACCAACTACGCCACTTCTGTGAGATGATCCGTAACGATGTACCCTCCCGATGCCCGGGGGAAGAGGCCATCAAGAGCCTACAAGCTATCAATGCTGTTATCCAAGCGATGAACACAGGGAAGGCTGTCAAGCTATAGACTTCCCTATAGAGCTATCGTTTCTAATGTTCGATGCAACGCATCAGGGTCTACCGTATCCGTTACAAATACGTCTCCGATGTCTCGAATCAGCACAAAGCGTAAGCGACCCTTCTTTCTTTTTTTATCGTGTCCTAGAGCCGCCAACAATTGATCCGGTTGAACTTCGGTAGGAAGCCGGATGGGTAGCCCATTTTTCTGTAGAATTGACTCTACCCGTTCTTGCAGGGAGGGATGGCAGAAGCCCAAGCGGGCCGATAGGTTCGTGGCGGCAACCATCCCTATGGCAACTGCTTCCCCGTGGGTCAAGGAATACCCACTGGCATGTTCGATTGCATGACCGAAGGTATGTCCGAAGTTGAGAAGCAGGCGACGTTCTTTTTCGAAAGGATCCTCCTGAATGATATGGATTTTTACCTGGATGGCTTGAGCGACAAGATTCTGCAAGTCCACAAGGGGAGGCAACAATTCTCCTTCTTTAAAGGACCAGCTTCCTTGCTCAACGCTTTCCAGTAGTTTCGTGTTGTTGGATATCAGGGCGTGCTTGATCACCTCGGCCATACCCGACACAAACTCCTCCGGAGGAAGGCTCTGGAGGGTAGCCACATCGGCTATCACCGCTTTTGGCTGTTTGAATATACCTATGAGGTTGTTCCCCTGGGGAAGGTTCACACCGGTTTTACCTCCTATACAGGTGTCGATCATTGCCAACAGGCTTGTGGGGCACTGGACAAGATTTACACCCCGCATATACACCGCAGCTACAAAACCTGCCAATTCAGAGATTACCGACCCTCCTAAGGCGAGGATGGTGCCTGTCCTATCAAAGCCGCTATCTACCAATTGTTCGCAGATGGATTGGACTGTCGATAGGGTTTTAACCTGTTGCCCGCAGGGGATCTGTATGATTATATCAGTCTGCCCTAGACTTCGTGCGTATAATGGCCCAACCTTTTGATCGGTAATGACAGCCACTTGACCCACGATACCCGCCAACTGGGTGACATACGGAAGTATTCCCCCCCCTACCATAAACTCGTATTGTGCCTGCTGTACTGCTATCGGTAGGCGTAACTCCAAGGGAGACATGATGATCCCCGAAAGCATTTTTGCGACTTCCTCGGGGAGCTTTTCCGATGTGATCATCTGGGCGAACCGGTTATATCCTTCCTTACGTTGATGGAGCAACTCGATCACTCGTTCCAGCGGGTTCGGGACCTTCAACAGGGGGCGTTCAGTGGTAGTGTCCGCGGAAACTCGCTGGATAATTTCCTCGGGGGTCGCCACTAAGCAGAATACCCGGCCGCTTTGTTCCAGAACTGCTGCATTTTCCGGGTCTAACATCATGCGGCCGCCTGTGGATATGACGCACCCCCTTCGTTGTGCCAACTCTTTGGCTACCTCCGCCTCTATCTGTCTGAAAGCTTTCTCCCCTTTTTCTCGAAAAATTTGGGAAATTGTCTGGCCATACCTCTTCATGATGAGTTCATCGGTATCTATGAACTCATATCCGAGTTCCTTCGCCAGGAGCCTACCTACCGTAGTCTTTCCAGTACCCATGAAACCGGTGAGAATGATATTTTCTTTCATGATGTATACAGCCTATCAAAAACCGCCCAGTAAGTAGGGAATGATTTCCCCACGCAGGTATGATTACGGATGCGGATACCTTGGACCTTCAATCCTGCCACACTGAAAGCCATCGCGATGCGGTGATCATTGTATGTTTCGATCTCTGCACCTTGGGGCGTACCCCCTGTAATCACGAGGGAATCATCGGTTCGACGGGTGACGATACCCATCTTCGAAAGTTCGGTAGCGATTGCTGCAAGGCGGTCGGATTCTTTCAGTCTTAAATGCGCCACGTTATGGATCCGGGTAACTCCTTCGGCAAAGGCGGCCACCACAGCCAGGGTTGGAACAATGTCTGGCGAGTCCCCCATGTCCACTTCTATACCCCGTAAGGAAGATCCTATCACCGTTATTCCTTCGGAAGAGTCAAGAACAATTGCCCCCATTGCTTCCAGCAAGCTCAAAAACTTGAGATCTCCCTGCTTCGAAGCCCTGGAAATCCCCCTTACGGTAACCTTCCCTCCCGTAATTGCCGCAGCCGCCCAAAAATAGGAAGCGTTTGTAACATCGGGTTCCACTGTATAGCACCCCGCCCGATACGTTTGCTCCCCTGGCACCTGAAAGAGTTCGTAGCCATTGTGTACGACTGTAACGCCGAATTGCCTCATCAAGTCGATGGTCAAGTCGATATAGGGCCTTGAGACAGGGGGGGTCGTCATTTCGATGGTTATTCCATCCCTCGTAAGGGGCGCTAGGATGAGCAACGCGGATATGAATTGACTACTGACGTCTCCCCTTAGCCGTACTCTCCCGCCCGATATGGTCGATTTTCCTGTAACTTCTAGGGGGGGACACCCATTGCCGAAGAGGGACCGCACAGGTATGCCGATCTGCTGCAGCCCCGATATAAGCTCTTCGATAGGGCGTTGGTGCATACGGGCATCTCCCCGTAGTACCGTTCTTCCTTCGGCCAGAGCGGCAACAGCCGTCAGAAGGCGCAGACCTGTTCCGCAGTTGCCTAAATAAATCTCTCCATCGCCTTTGAGTTTCCCGGAAGTTCCCTGGATGACCAAATCCGCGTCTTGCTCCTCCAGGGTAACCCCTAGCCGCTTTAACGCGTTAATGGTAAGCGAGGTATCTTCGCATTTGAGGGCATTGGATATGCGGCACATTCCATTAGACAGGGCGGAAAAGATACAGATTCTGTGGGTATAGCTTTTAGAACCGGGAATCAGTATCTCCGTATCTAAGTTTTTTGTAAGAGGCTGTATTTCGATCATGTCCCTGCGACTACTCTGTAGGATAGGTTTTAGATTTGTCAAGGGGACGCAGTCATCTCATGATACATCATCTAGATCATCTGTTTTATCGCCGCCAGGGCGTTGGACAGGTGTTCCCGCATCGCCGCTTCCGCAGCTTCGGGATTCCCTTCGATAATGGCCTGGAGGATCTTTTGGTGCTCTTTTGAGGTTTCCTGAAGACGGCGATTGTCGAACTTGTTCAAGAAGTAGATCCGGATGCGAACAATATGGTCCTGCACGATTTGGTAGAAATCGCTCAGAAGACTGTTTCCGATGAACTCCACAATTTTTTTGTGAATCTGGTAGCCGGAAATGAGGTTCTCCCGGGCGTTCTCGAGACTTTTCCGATCAAAGGATTCATGTTTCAGGAGGATTTCCCGAAATATTTCCCTGTTCGGCCGGGTGGCGGCAATCCGGGCCGCGGCACACTCGTGTATCTCCCGCACCTCGAACACCTCTCGGATAAGATCCAGCCCAATGTTTGACACAAAGCAACCCTTGTTGGGGATGATCACCACGAACCGATTCCGTTCCAAGTGCTGTAGAGCTTCCCGGATAGGAGTTTTACTAATTCCCAGCTCGTCACAGAGGGTCTTTTCGTTGAGATATTCCAGGGGTTTCAGTTCATTGCGGACAATCCGATCTTTCAGTACTTCGTAGGCAAGGAGTTTCTTATTCTTCTCGGGCATGGCGCACCTGCATGTTCCAATTCTATCACTATCAACAATAATATCGGTATTTTATTACCGTAATACCGATACTCTACTAATTGGAGAGGAATGTCAAGAGCAGCGGGTAACACGCACGGTAGCTCTTCCCCCACGCCCGCCCCATGACTACTATGTAAAATTCCTACTCGCCTCGTTTCGAATGGATATCCTGAGGCAAATAGCGTCGTTCCATCTCCTGGACCTCCGGTAGATGGACGATGCGGGTAAACTCCTGGAAAGATACTATTCGATCCGCATACCCGAGGGACACACCACTAGCGCGAACTTCTCTCATCCGATCCAGCATGGCTTTGGTAGCGGAAAACAGGCAGGTAAGGGCAGCCACTACGTACCGGTAGCCCATGTCCTCCGCTTCCTGATACGACACGAGAGGAGTTTTCCCGCCCTCGATCAGGTTAAGCATGAGAGGCACCTTCCGCTTTATCCCCAGTTCCTTTCCTACCTGCTCGATCTGGGGCAGGGTTTCGAGGGCCTCCACGAACACCATATCCACCCCGAGGTCCGCTGCGCGATGAGCCCGCTCCAGGGCATCCTGGAATCCGTTTACCGCAATGGCATCGGTTCTATAGATGATGAGGAAATCGGGGGCCAGTTCATTCCTGGCATCCATCCCTGCCCGAAGCTTTCCCTTCATCTCTTCCCAGGAAATCACCTGCTTTCCTTCCATGTGCCCGCACCGCTTGGGGATCACCTGATCTTCCAGAAACATCCCTACGGCACCGGCGCGAATGTATTCCTGTACCGTACGATAGGCATTGATGGCATTCCCGAAGCCGTTGTCCCCATCGGCCAGCACGGGAATCTGCACAGCCCGGGCTATGGCAGCCACCTGATGCGCCATCTCTGTCATCGACAGGAGCCCCACATCGGGCATACCCAGTTGGACTGCTGCCGTACCGAATCCCGAATGGTGTACCACTTCGAACCCTGCCAATTCACAGACCCGCGCGCTCAGCGCATCGTACACTCCCGCGGAAATCACGATCCCCGGTTCCTCGAAAAGACGATGCCTGAATTGTGCGGTCTTGGACTTCCGACTCGTCATTTCCTACCTCATCACGGAAGGCAGCCAAGTGCTCAACACAGGGAAAGCGATCACCAGCGCCAGCACCCCGATCATCAGAAGGATAAAGGGGAACACTCCCTGTATTACCTCCGAGATGTGTACATCCTTCTGAAGCCCCGCAATCACGTACAGATCCATCCCAACCGGTGGAGTTACCAACGCCAGGGTAAGATTTACCGTGAGGACGATCCCATACCAGATAGGATCGATATTCAACGTAGAAAGAACGGGAGCCACAAGAGGCATGGTGAGAAGGATGATGGAAAAGGAAAATCCCCGCCA
>Ga0308410_1002096_pt1 | contig 11517 bp, 9 predicted proteins | sample HotsprOSTMatCore_FD_203467 | JGI IMG/M metagenome (GOLD analysis project Ga0308410, IMG submission 203467) | Hot spring phototrophic mat microbial communities from Octopus Spring, Yellowstone National Park, Wyoming, United States -... | ecosystem: Environmental > Aquatic > Thermal springs > Hot... | reverse complement strand
TCGAGCGCCACCATCACGCCGGACTGTCCTTCTTCCAGGGCGCGAACCGCAGCGGCGCCAAAACGGAGCGCCAGCAAGCGGTCGAAGGTCGTTGGCGTCCCGCCGCGCAGCAGATGCCCCAGCACCACGACGCGCGTCTCTTTGCCGGTCAACGTCTCGATCTCTCGCGCCACTCGTTCGCCAATGCCTCCCAGACGTTCGGCGCGGCCAGCCTCTTTCGGCGCAATGAGCGAAACACTGCCCTCGATCGGGCGTGCGCCCTCGGCGACAACCACGATCGAGTAAGGGCGTCCTTCGGATTCGCGACTCTTGATCTTGGCGGCAACCTTATGAATGTCGTAAGGGATTTCGGGAATAAGGACGACATTAGCGGTTCCGGAAACCCCGGCGTTAAGCGCAATCCAGCCCGCATAACGCCCCATCACCTCGACCACCATCACTCGCTGGTGCGCTTCGGCAGTGGTGTGCAGGCGATCAATCGCTTCCGTCGCAAAGGCGACCGCTGTATCGAACCCGAAGGTCGCCACCGTGCCGTCCAGGTCGTTATCAATCGTTTTAGGAACGCCAATGATGCGCACCCCTTTACGCGCCAGCGCTGCTGCGATTTCCATCGAGCCGTCGCCGCCGACCGAGATCAACGCATCGATGCCATACACTGCCAGTCCGTTCACGATCTCGTCGGTGCGATCGCGCTCGATCACGGCGCCGTCGGGCAAGGGCGTTGGGTAGCGCAGCGGATTGCCGCGGTTTGTGGTGCCGATGATCGTGCCGCCAAGCGGCGTGATACCGCGCACCGTATCGCGGGTGAGCATGATCACGCCGCCGCGCGGGTAGCTTTTGGGTGAGAGAATGCCATTGAAGCCATCGCGGATGCCGTAGCATTCCCAGCCGCGGTGAAGCGCACTCAGCACAACCGCGCGGATGACAGCGTTCAGTCCCGGCGCATCACCGCCGCCAGTGCAGATGGCGATGCGCAGTCGCGAGGTGGAGTCCATGGTCATAGGGCCTTGTTCCTCTCTTCTTCTGAAACCATTGTTTTCAGAAAGTCAGCGCCGCGTGCCAATCCGATGAATGACCGGACATAACAGCATCCGATTTTCCGTTTTTCCGTCCAGAATCATCACGCGCTGCTGCGTACCAGACGCGGCAGCGCGTTTCTGTCAGGATCGTGCGAGGTCGTTGCACGATGGCAGGGACGGGAAGCGCCCCGTCCCTGCCTGTTGAATGTGGAGGACATGATCTCAGACCGGCAGATCGACGACGTTGATAGCGTCTTTGCCGCCATACATATCCCACCAGGGTTGCGCCCCTTTGTCGAGCACTTCGTTCAACGCAGTGATATTGTGCACGCCGCGATCATTGAGCCACGCCTCGAGCGCATCGTACCCTTCGCGCGCGTAGACGGGAATGCCGTCCTGCCAGGTGGCGCGCCCGCAGAGGACGCCAGCGAAGCGCGAACCGGCTTCGGCTGCCATCTCGAGCGACTCGCGGAACACATCATCGGTCACCCCCGCGCTCAGGTAGATGAACGGCTTGGTGGCAGCGTCCGACGCCTCACGGAAGAGCTTCAGCGCCTCCTGGCGGGTATACGCCTCCTGACCACCAAACGCCTTCGTGCCCGAGACGAACTTCATGTTGATCGGCACTTCGACTTTCAGCACGTCAACGCCGTACTGCGGCTTGGAGAGTTCCTCCATGTACGCCGCGACGTACTTTGGCTTGACCTTTGCGAACTCGAAACTCTTCTCATCGCCGATATTATCGTCATACGCCAGCGGTTCGAGGAAGAAGGGCACATCAAGACCTTTGCACTCCGCGCCGACCCGCTCGAGGAACGCATGCTTGCGCGCCAGAATATCGGCATCATCGAAGGGGTTGTAGTAAATCAGGATTTTGATGGCGTCGGCGCCAGCCTGGATCAGGCTGTAGACGCTCCAGTTATCGAGCAGGTCTGGCAGGCGCCCCTTGATCGTAGCATCATACCCGGTTTTCTCATACGACATCAGCACGCCAGCGTTGGGCGCCTTTTGCTGGAGCGCGGGAAGACCATACTCCGGGTCCATCAGGATTGCCGAAGCGTGCTTCGTCAACACCTTCGTGACTGCGGTTTTGAACAGCGTCAGGTCCTCGCCGGTCGCCGTCCCGCCCTCGCCGCGCGCTTTGGCGATCGCCTTCTTGAGCGAGCCGCGCTGGTCCATCGCTGCTGCTGCAATCACGCCGCGTTCATTGGCACATTTGTTGATGCCATTGAATTTGCCGCGTGTCAGTGTGACCGTGGCCATTGTCAACCTCCTTCAGTACAAGAACATCGGCTTGCCGAGCGGGTGTTTGACCCGCGGCCGGTAGTTCTCCGCGTCATACAGTTCTTCGACATCGACACGCTTGATGCCCTGGACGCAGGTATCGACCGGAACGGTGGTGTACTGACCGTTCTGGAGCGCCACCATACGACCGCTGTGCCCCTGGAGCAGTTGATCGACTGCCAGGTTGCCATAACAGATGGCGACCATCCGGTCGAGCGAGTCGGGTGCGCCGGCGCGCATCAGGTACGACAGTTGCTGATGAACGATGTCGATGCCAGTGATCTTTTTGATCGCCTCACCGGTGATCATGCCGATGCCGCCGAGTTTCCGGTGCCCGTAGGCGTCTTCCTGACCATACTCGATCACCTGACCGCCGAGCATCGACGCGCCTTCGGAGATGACGCAGATGGAATAGTTGCTCGGATTTCGTCTGCGGTCTTCGATCAGGAACCGCGCCAATTTTTCGACATCGAACGGCACTTCGGAGATGATGGTGCGATCAACATCAGCCAGGTACGCCGAGATCAGCGCCGTTTCTCCCGAGTTGCGCCCGAACAGTTCGATGACCGCAATCCGTTCATGTGATCCGGTCGGCGTGCGGAGGGCGTTGAGGAAATCGACGCTGCGCGTGACTGCTGTCGAAAAGCCGATGCAGTAATCGGTGCCGAACACGTCATTGTCCATCGTCTTGGGAATGGCGATCACACGCACCCCTTCGCGGTGCATGCGCACGGCGTAGGAGAGGGTGTCGTCACCGCCAATCGGCACGAGGGTGTCGATGCCAAGGTGTTCGAGCACGCGCAACACGTGCGGCGTGCAGTCGGCGATCTTCTTTTCGCCGGTGAGTTCGAACTTCCCTTTGAGAAATTCGGGAAGGTCTTTCTCGCGCACTCGCTGCGGGTTGGTGCGCGATGTGTGCAGATGCGTTCCCCCATATCGATCAATTGTGCGAACATCCGCTTTTGTGAGTGGTTGCACCCATTCTGATGCACTCTCCGGGTTATCCGGGTTGTAGTAGAGCAATCCGGCCCAGCCGCGCCGAATGCCGATCACCTCGATCCCGGCGTCGTTGGCACGATTCACGACGGCTTTGATACATGGGTTCAAGCCGGGAACATCACCGCCGCCAGTCAGAATTCCGATCCGCATACTTCCTGTCTCCTCACTAAACTGAGCGATGCCAGTGCCTTTTGAGCGTCGTGCTCATGGTGTGCGCGAGTCGTTCCGCCGCACGCATGCATCTGCGCGGAGATATCGCTCAGAATGCACCCCTGATATGGCGCTCTGGTTGTCGCTTGCACGCCCCGGTCTGACATGGTGACCGATGGTCGGGAGCATACGCCAGTTATGATAATACTGAGACATACGGTGCGCGCCGCTGCGGTGCGCGGCGACGCCACTGCCCACCGAATCAGGCTGATCTCATGCCTTGTTTGTGTGGTGCGTGATACATTGTCATTGTATACACGTTTTAACCCCCTCACGGTTATGGGGTTCCAAACTGCGCGTAAATATCTCGCAACCTTTGCCTGCCTATACTGACTACTGATATAATAGCACAGGCGCTGAGATGGAGTACTGCGTGCATCAACTATTATACATGCGCCGACAAAGCGTGCATCTGCTGTTCTCAAAAGCGTGTGCGGCGTTGTGCTGCATATTCGTCGCTTCCGCCGCTGCACAAAGCGCCGCTCCTGATACGACTGATACGACGATGTACGAATCGTGGCTGCGCGAAGCATTCACAGCTGCGCAGCGCAGCGACCGCATTGGTCTCGAGGCGGCGGCAGAGCGCCTGACGTCGGTGACCGCTGTGCGTATGTCTGATGGGACGGTTGTATCGGTGGACAATGCCTGGTTGCAGGAGGCGTTATCATCGCCAACCCCTGATTTTTCGGTGATCACCGCGCGTCTCGGTGCGCTGATCGACGCACGGGCGCTGCCGGCGTCGTCGGCGCCTGCCGATGCTCTCGAACGACTGGATCGCCTGCTGGCGGCGCCACCATTTGATCGCCCGGATGATCGCCCGGAACTTCAGACGCCGCAGTGGCTGGTTGATTTTTTCGCATGGCTGGAGCAGCTGATCGAAACGATTCTGCGCCCGCTTGAAGTTGAAGTGGTTCCGCCAGTGGCAGCCGATGTGATCGCCTGGGCGGTCATATTGACTGGCATAGCGCTGGTGCTGGGGGTGATCCTGTATCTGCTGATCAATCTGCGACGCGGCATTGTGCGTGATGTGCGGATCGCCACGGAAGGCGACGACCCTGTACCGACCGCGTCCGAAGCATTCGATCAAGCCAGCGTCCTGGCGCGCGATGGCGATTATCGCGCCGCCGTGCGCAGCCTCTATCTCTCGGCGCTGCTCTGGCTCGATGAACGTGACCTGTTGCGCTACAACCGCGCGCTGACCAACCGCGAGTATCTGGAGCGGGCGCGGGGCAATCCCGTCTTGCTGGCGCGCCTGACGCCGGTGATCGAGACGTTTGATCAGATCTGGTACGGTCATATGCCGGTCGATGCGTCGTCGTTCGCTGCGTATCGTCAGCAGATCGAGGCATTACGTCGCGACATGGGGGCGCAGCGCGTATGACGCGGGTTCGCGATCTGCTGATGATAGGCGGTCTTTTTGGCGTCCTCATCGTCTTTGTCATTGCCGGTCCGAGGGGCGCGCCATCGCATGATCCGAATCTTCCCAGCACCTACTCGAGTGCGCCGACGGGGGCGCTGGCGCTCTATGAGTGGATGCGCGCAATGGGGTATGATGCGCGACGCCTCGAGTACCGTCCGTTTGAGGTCACCAACAGCGATGCTGTGCTGGTGATGCTCAGCCCCAGCGAAAGGATCAGTCGCGCCCATGCCCGCGATATTCTGGCGTGGGTCGAGCGTGGCGGGACGCTCATCTTCGCCGACGACGCTCCCGCCGTGTTCAGCGCGTCCGATGCGCTGTTGGATGCATTGCAGATGCGGATGACCGTTCTCACCGGCACGGAGATCATCGAGCGCGCGCCAGCATTGCAACCGGTGTTCGATCAACCGCCAGTGCGTGAGATTTCCGTTCGTGCCTGGCACACGCTTGCACCGCAGCGCAGCGATTATGCGCCCCTGTTCGGCGCTTCCGGGCAGATACTCGTTGCAGGCATACGGATTGGCAGTGGATATGTGTATGTGAGTGCAACCACGCAACCGTTCACAAATAGCGGATTGCGCGATCCACAGAACGCGGCGCTGGTGCTGAATATGCTGCGTCGCGCGCCGCCGGGCGGGCGCATTCTGTTCGATGAGTATCACCACGGGTTGATTGCGCCCCCGTCGCCGACCGATGGATTGCTCGCCACACCCTGGGGATGGGCAGGAGTCTATGCTGCGATGGCTACGGCGCTGTTCCTGTTGCTGGGAGGGCGGCGCTTCGGACGCCCCGTGCCGCTCAAGGAGGAGATGGTGCGCCGCAGCAGCGCAGAGTATGTCGAGAGCATCGCCGATCTGTATCAGCGCGGCGGCAAACGCGGGTATATGCTGCGCCACTTCTATGCCGATTTCAAGCGCCGTCTGGCGCAGCCATACGGTATCAATCCACAGCTGGAGGATCGTGAGTTCGTGTATCAGATGGCGCAGGCGCATCCTGTCGATGAGGCGGCGCTGCTGGCGCTGCTGGCGCAACTGCGCGCAATGCCTGCGTCGGATGACGATCTGTTGCGCGTCGTTGCTGCGGCGGACGCCTTCATCGCCGCGCAACCTGTGAGGGGTGACGGCGCCAGAGCGCGGAGGTGACCATGAAACTCCGTATTGCCGGGCGTTTGCACGCAACGCTCGATTTGCTCGATGAAGGATGTGCGATCTATCGGCGTTACTTTACCGGTTTTGTCGTGATCGGATTAGCGTGGTTGACGCCGATTGCCATTGCAATTGGTCTGCTTGTGGGCAATGCCGAAAGGTTTGGCGATACCTGGCTGATCGTGATTCTCCTGGCAGGTTTGCTCCTGGCGCTTCCACTTGCGCTCTATCTGATTGGTGGGCTTTCACGCGCCGCCGCAGCCGCCATTGATGGTCGCGCCATTGACCTGCGCGAAACGCTGGCGATCCATCCGTTTGGAGTCGTGAAAGCCGGGTGTTTTACCATCATCTATGGTTTCATTGTGCAGGCTGCTTCCTCTACCGTGAGTCTTCTCTGCATTTGTCCGATCTATGTCGTAGGATTGAGCGCGTCGATGCTGGCTGTCGCCGTTGACTCGTTCAGCGGCGTGGGTATTGTGGCGCTGACACTGTCTGTGGCGCTGATTGGCGGGATGTATCTGCTGGCATTCATCATTGGCGGCATCAGTTACAGCAGCATGTTCTACGCACTCCAGCCGTGGTTCATCGAACGGTTGCGTTTTAGCGAGGCGATAGAGCGGAGCGTCGATCTGATCATCTTTCGATTTCGCAGCAACCTGGTCGCCTGGGGATTGAGCGCGATCGTGGTCTTTGCCGTCGGTTTATCGGTCAGTCTGGCGGTCGGGGTGATCATTCCGCTCCCTGCACTGCTTCTGATCGGCTCCGAGTCGACGGTTGCGCAGGCGGTCGCCAGCGTTTCCTGGCTGCTGGGGCTGGCGCTGGTGTTGCCGCCCTGGTTCATCTGGATGGCGTTGCTTTACCGACGCAACATGGCAGCGCGGAGCGGCGCCGATCTGGCGCGGCGGGTTGAGGCATGGCGCGAGGCGATAGGCGCGAGGCGAGAGGCGCGAGGCGATAGGCGAGAGGCGCGAGGCGATAGGCGAGAGGCGCGAGGCGATAGGCGATAGGCGCGAGGCGCGAGGCGCGAGGCGCGAGGCGATAGGCGCGAGGCGCGAGGCGCGAGGCGCGAGGCGATAGGCGCGAGGCGATAGGCGATAGGCGCGAGGCGCGAGGCGATAGGCGCGAGGCGCGAGGCGCGAGGCGAGAGGCGCGAGGCGAGAGGCGCGAGGCGATAGGCGATAGGCGCGAGGCGATAGGCGATAGGCGCGAGGCGATAGGCGATAGGCGCGAGGCGAGAACTGAGAACTGAAATGGAATGCTATGCTGACTCATGATGTTGCGCAGGCTATGCGCTCCGAGGCGTCGAAAGTGGTCGTCGGGCAGGAAGAAGCATTCACGCAGATCCTGATTGCACTGTTCTGCGGCGGTCATGTGCTGCTCGAGGGCGTACCGGGCACCGCCAAGACGCTGATGGCAAAGACGCTGGCGATCCTGACCGACGCAGCGTTCAAGCGAGTGCAGTTCACCCCCGATCTGATGCCCTCTGATGTGATCGGCACGCAGGTCTTCGAGATGGGAACCGGGCAGTTCCGCCTCCGCAAAGGTCCGGTGTTCACCAACATTCTGCTTGGCGATGAAATCAATCGCGCCCCGGCGAAGACGCAGAGCGCACTGCTCGAAGCGATGGAAGAGCGCCAGGTGACCATCGAAGGCGAGCGATTGCCGTTGCCTGAGCCGTTCTTCGTTATGGCGACGCAGAACCCGGTTGAATACGAAGGAACCTATCCGCTGCCGGAAGCGCAACTCGACCGTTTTCTCTTCAAGGTGATCGTCGATTACGCGCCACAAGAGGTCGAAATCGAAGTGCTGCGCCGGTACCATGCTGGCTTCGATGCTCATCGCCTGGACGCCATCGGGCTGCGTCCGATTATGAATAGCGAGATTCTGACGCAGTGTCGCGTTGAGATCCGTCAGGTGCAGGTGGACGATGGCGTTCTGAAATATGTCACCGACATTGCCCAGGCGAGCCGCAAAAGCCTCGATCTGCTCCTGGGCGGCAGTCCACGAGCGTCGATCAGCCTGTTGATCGCTGCCAAAACCTGGGCGGCGATGCAGAATCGCGCATACGTGACGCCTGATGATGTCAAGTTTCTGGCGCGACCGGTCTACCGCCACCGTATCATTCTCAAGCCGGAAGCCGAAATCGAAGGTCTGACGCCTGACACGGCGATGGCGCGGATCCTGGCGCGGGTCGATGTGCCGAGGTGAGAACCAGGAACCAGGAACCAAGAACTGAGAACCGAGAACCAGGAACCAAGAACCAGGAACCGAGAACCAGGAACCAGGAACCAGGAACTGAGAACCGGGAAGTGATGCTGCTCGTGAGTGACTGAGCATGTTCTTGTTTTACCTCACCGTTGAATCGTTTGATGCACTGCCCTGATACCGTCCTGCTCATCACGTATGATTTGTCACCACTCGTAATGCGTCAACCTGTTGAAACCTGCAACGCATGATCCCAACGCCGCGACTCTATCTTCTCCTGCTGGCTGGCGCTGCGCTGGTTGCCGGAGTTGCGATCACGCCGCTCATGCTCTGGATCGCTATTGGATATGTGGTGGTTGTGGCGGCGCTGGTGATCGCCGATTACCTGCTGACCGACCAACCTGCCATGCTCGAGGTTGAGCGCATTCACGACTCTCGTCTCTCGCTTGGCGCAAGCAACCCGGTGACCCTCCTTGTCGCCAGTCGCGCCCGCCGCCCGCTGACCCTGCAGATCCGCGATGAGCATCCCGACGAGATTCCCGCCGACGCGACCATCCTCGCCGGGAAGGTCGAGCCATTTGCGCTGCTCGAAGCGCGTTACCACCTGCGACCGACTCGCCGCGGCGATTATGCCTTTGGCGCTATCAACATTCGATATCCCAGCGTGTTTGGCACATTCGTGCAACAGGCTCGTTATCCAGCATCATCATCGGTAAAAGTGTATCCAAATGTGCTGGATATTCGCAAATACGACCTGCTTGTGCGGAAAGGTCTGCTGTTTGAAATGGGTTTACGCCCGGCGCGCATTTTTGGGCAGGGGGTCGAGTTCGAGCGTCTGCGCGAATATCGCCCCGACGATGAGTTTCGGCGGATCAACTGGAAGGCGACCGCTCGTCGAGGCAAACCAATCGCCGCCGAGTATGAAACCGAACGCAGCCAGTATGTCATCAGCGTCATCGACACCGGTCGCCTCATGCGCACCCCGGTCGAGGATGGCGATATGAGCCTTGCCAGGCTCGACTACGCCATCAACGCCACGCTGCTGCTCTCGTATGTCGTCACTCTCAAGGGCGATCACGCGGGCATGCTGACCTTCGCCGACGATGTGCGCACCTATCTGGCGCCCCGGCGCGGCAAGAGCCAGTTCTACCGCATGCTCGAAGCGTTGTACAACGTGCAATTCGAGGCGGTCGAATCCGACTATGCCCGCGCGCTGACCTATTTGAGCGCCAGGCACAAGCGGCGATCACTGATTATCGTGTTCACCGACCTGGTGACGCTCGATGCAGCCCGTGATCTGATCGCGCATATGGCGCGCCTGGCGCGGCGTCACCTCCCCCTGTGCGTCATCACGTCCGATCCAAACGTGACCCGGCTTGTCGGGCGACCGCCGACCGAAGCGAGCGATGTCTATCGGCGCGGGGTAGCGGAGATGCTGCTGGCGGAACGGCGCATCGTGCTCGAAACGTTACACCGGAACGGAGTATTGACGCTTGATGTCCCTGCTGATCGGCTTAGCATGGCGGTCATTGAAAAGTACCTGGAACTGAAGGGACGGGGAATGTTGTAAGGCGAATGGGGTGAAGAGACGGTTCATCATTGCGTGTGGCACGTTCCGCCTTTGCGCCCTCTGTGTCTCTGTGGTTCACAAAGGAATGGGCGGGTCTCAGACCTGCCCGTGCCGGACGGGAAAGTACGAAGGCGCTGAAAACGCTGAACATGTGATACAATCGTGCCGTGATCGTCCGACGTCATATCAGTCGCATCCTTGCTGATGTCGAAGCAGCCATTCCACCGGATGGCAAGCGAGACTACTTCCGCTTGCACCGTGACCGCTTCGCCATGCTGCTGGACGCCATACCGGTGGATGCGGGCAGTCGCGTTCTCGAAATCGGCGTCAATCCGGGGCTTTTCACGCAGGCGCTTGCGCGCGCCGGGTACCGTGTCAGCGGCACCGATCTGTTCCCGGAGCATCGGGCGGAACTGTGGCGACGACTGGGGATCGAGGTGCGTCGCTGGAACATTGATACTGAACCGCCGCCGTATCCACCAGAGTCCTTCGATCTGATCATCTTCTCGGAAGTCATCGAGCATCTCTCCAATCCGCCAATTGACGCGCTGGCAACGATGCGGGAATTGCTGGTTCCGGGGGGATATCTCCTGATCTCGACGCCGAACCAGTTTTATTTGAAAAGCCGACTGCGTGTGCTGGCAGACATTCTGCTGCTGCGTCCGTTTGAGCATGATGACGAATTCCGTCGATGGGCGAGTCTTAAGGCGGAGGCGCGTTACTACACCCACAGCCGGCTGTACAGCATGCAGCAACTCTGCTGGATGCTCGACCGGGCGGGATTTGCCGTCAGGCGGCGTATCTATGGCGATCCCTGGGAGCGAGTCGGGCTGGAATGGTCGCGGCTGTTGCGCTACCCGCATCGCTGGCTGGTCAAGGCGCTGTTGTGGAGCGCAACGCGCGCGATCCCGCCGGCGCGCTCGATGCTGCTGGTCGTCGCGCAGCGCCCCACGTGTTGAAGACGCGGTATGTGGCAACGAATCAAAAACAACGCATATATGCTGCCCGCCCTTGGTTATCTTGCGATCAGCCTGGTTGTGATGGCGCCGGTATTGCCGGTGTTCACTACTGCCATTCCAGGTGGTCTGATCGCCGATGTCGATGGGTGGCAAAACGTCTGGAACCTGTGGTGGGTGCATCGCGCAGTGACGACGCCGACCAATCCGTTCTTCACCTCGCTGCTGTTCTACCCGCAGGGTGTCGATCTCACGCTGCAAACACTGAATATCAGCAATGGCATCCTGTTTTTACCGGTCACTGCGCTGTTCGGTCCCATTGCGGCCTACAACGCTGCCGTCCTGGCTGCGCTGGCATTGTCGGGCATTGGCGGGTACGCCCTGGCGCTGCGGGTCAGCGGCGACCGTCTGGCAGCGTTCATTGGCGGCGCTGTCTTTACGTTCTCGCCATTTCACCTGACCAAAGTGTGGGACGGTCAACTGGAGCTTATCACCCTGCAATGGGGAGCGTTGTACGCTTTCTTTCTGCTGCGCGCTGTGGAGGATGCGCAGCGACGCGACGCGCTGATCGCCGGGGTCTTTCTGGCGCTGATCGGGTACACCAGCTGGTACTACCTGTTCTTCTTCAGCGTCTACAGTTTGCTTTTTGCCGCGATCTGGCTGGTAAAGGCGTCTGATGAACAGCGATGGGTTCTGGTTCGCCGGTTGGCGC
>Ga0308410_1002094_pt1 | contig 11532 bp, 5 predicted proteins | sample HotsprOSTMatCore_FD_203467 | JGI IMG/M metagenome (GOLD analysis project Ga0308410, IMG submission 203467) | Hot spring phototrophic mat microbial communities from Octopus Spring, Yellowstone National Park, Wyoming, United States -... | ecosystem: Environmental > Aquatic > Thermal springs > Hot... | reverse complement strand
CAGGAGATTCCCAAGCACAAAGGGACCGATCACCTTCAGGCCGACATCAAGGCCAAGATCGCCAAGGTCAAGCGGGAGCTGGCGGCCGAGAAACGCGCGGGCAAACGGACTCGCGGGTTCCGCATCCCGCGGCAAGGGGCAGGCACGGCGGTTCTGCTGGGCGGGCCGAATGCTGGCAAGAGCCAACTTGTCGCCGCTTTGACCAACGCCACCCCCGAGGTGGCCCCTTATCCGTTTACCACCAAAACACCCGCCCCGGCAATGATGCCCTGGGAAGATGTATTCGTTCAACTGATCGACACGCCGCCGATCACCCGCGACTACCTGGATCCGGTGATGCATGGTATTATCCGCAGCGCGGATCTGGCTTTATTGCTGGTGGATCTGGGCAGCGACAGCGGCATCGAGCAGTGCCAGGACGTGCTCGATCGGCTGGCGACCACCAAGACGCGGCTGGCAGCTACATCGTACCTTGATGAGAACGACGTGGGATTGTCGTTCACCCGCACCTTCCTGGTCCCCAACAAGATCGACCTGCCGGAGGCCGCTCAGCGCCTCGAACTGTTGCACGAGTTGTGCCCACTGGATTTCCCCGAGTTTGTGATTTCCGCACAACAGCGGATCGGCTTGGAGGAGCTGCGCGAGGCGATATATCGGGCGATGGACGTAGTGCGGGTGTACTCGAAGCTGCCTTCAGCCAAACAGCCCGACTTGGAACGCCCATTCACTCTCCGTCGCGGCAGCACCTTGCTGGAATTGGCAGGCATGGTGCACAAAGACTATCTTACGAAGCTGAAGTTCGCCCGCGTGTGGGGCTCGTCAGTACACCCCGGCACGCAGGTCAAAGGAGATTACGTGCTTCAGGACAAGGACATCGTCGAGCTGCACATGTAAAGCCCGAACCAGAAGCCCAAACCCGATTTCCGTATCGGGCGTGGCGCCGATGGGCTCCGCTTTCCGAGCCGCAAGCGTAAGCGCGGCCACACAAGCGCCCGCATATCAGCCTCGGCGTAGCCGCTCGTTGCTGTCATCTGCGACGCATTCGGCAAATCTCCTGCAACCGGTAAATCCTTTGCAACCGGAAAATCGCCTGTAACCGGCATATACTGTGGCATCTAGTGCCCAATGGTGTGGGCCGACCGGACGATCTGGCTGCTGTGAATCGGTCAATGTATTGCGGTTTTTTCCTCGCACACTCCGAGCGATTGCTTGAACTAGGCTTTACTGGGGTGTACCTCGATCCCAACTTTATTGGGGCGCAACGCAGCCACAGCTTATTTCGGTGCAGGCGTTGGCCAACAGGCGGCTATCGGTTCGTGGTTCGCAAGGGCAGCAGTGGGACGTGTTCGGGGGAAAACAGTCTCATTTCGGCCTGCGCAAAGCGTAGCGAGTCCATTGGGGCAGACATGTCGCTTTGTTCGGCATCGACATAGTAGCCCGTACCTTGGCGGGCTGCTGGCGCAGAGAGGCATCGTGCTCCATGGCTGGCCGACAGGGGGAACTGAAGTGGGCTTCTTCCCTGTGTACGTGATGATAGTCGCCACGCTGAACCTTGCGCTAGGGTTCGGTATCGCAGCCTACTTGGGACGGCGATACTGGCGGATGATGGCCTCGGCCGGATTGGATTCAGGCCAGACATCTGGCGCCACCACTACCGCGGCCCCCTTTGACGTGCCCGCGGCAGACAACCAGATCACAACGCAGTCTGAATCTGTTGCTGCCGAATCGCACCAGCAGAGTGCTGCACAGCAGACTGATGGGGAGTCCGGTGGGGACGCCGAGTTTACGACTCTGGCCGCTGAGCCTGGCGGTGAAGATCGCACCAATATTACCGCTGGCGATGCAGTGGAATCGGCGACGATTGGCCAGCACATCTATCAGTCGGCGGCCGGCCCAAGCGCAGCCCAACCGCAATCGCCGATGATGGCCCCGATCGTCGGTATGCAGCGCGAGGTTGACCAATACCACGAGAAGTTGACCGAGGCAGACGAGAGTTTGCGAAGCCGGATCGGACCAGCCGACGCGGCAGAAATCGAAGCGGCGCTGAGCAGCCTGATCGCCGCAACCGAAGAATATATGAAGCGCAGAGAGCAGTTCCAGAAAAACCTGGAAGATGCGTGGAATGGGCAGGAGCAACTGGCCCCGGTTCGGGAAAAACTTGCCGAGGTCATCCACAGCCAGGACGAGCAGATAAAGGCCAGCCGGGAGGTCTTCGAAGGATTCGATCCGCAGGGCGATATTCCCGCCCAGCACTCCCAGGCAATCAGCCACACCAGTAAACTTGTCGGAGCCAATCATCGGCTGCGCGACGCACTTGGCGAAGCGGCGGCAAGAGTATCCATTGCCGAGCGTCCAACCGGCCAGCAAGAGCTGTTGACCGCCAAAGACGCATTGACCGGGCTGGACAGCCGTGCTGCTTTGGAAGAGCGGGTGCGCCAATGGCAGCAGCGCGACCCGCATCGAATACGCCATTTGGTGATGGCCCTGATCGATGTCGATCGTTGCGGCAAGCTCAACGAGCGGTACGGCCCCAAGGTCGGCGACAGACTGCTGCGCGCCATCGGACAGATACTATCCAACGAAACACGAAACCAGTGCGACTGCGCCCGCCTTAGCGGCCAGCGGTTCGCCCTGTTTTGTCCCGATGCCGCTGTGCCTTCCGTTGCGCAACTTGTGGAACGAATCCGGCAAATTATCGAATTGACGCACTTTCACCTGGACCAGCAGGAAATCCGGGTAACTGTCAGTTGCGCGGTCACCGCGCTGCGAACTGACGACCAGCGCGAGGACCTGTTTTCCCGATTGGAAAACACGTTGCGGGAGGCCAAACGTTACGGGCGGAATCGGACGTTTGTCCACGAGGGCGACTACCCCACCCCCGTGGTGCCTCCCAACTTCGCCCTTGAAGAAAAGCACCTTACGCTCTAGCGGTCGGTTCGACGATGAACCCATCCCTGACGCAAAGTCATGCCGAGGTCCAACCGGCGGTCAGCCCGGTCGGTCCTGCTCCACATGGCGACAGTGCTTGCCGATTGGCGAACAAGCAAGGTCTTTTGGCTCGGCAACAAGCGATCGCGGCCATCGGTCGCCGCGCCTTGTGCGCCCAAGAGCCGGCGGCTCTTCTGGAAGACGCCGCGGCCCTGCTTTCCGAAGTGTTGGCCACGCCCCTGAGTGGTTCGGCCGAACTGCTGCCCGACGGCACAACGCTGAGCTTGCGATTGTACATCTGTGGCGCCGACGGCAGGCCAGGCGAGACCTTGATGCACCAGTGCCCGCTGCAAAGGGATGCTTCTGTTGCCGCCTTCGTGCTGCAAGCCGGCAGGCCGCTGCTGGTGTCCGATCTGGAAAAGGAAACCAGATTCCGCGACGGTTTTCTGGCCAGTCAGCAACTGCGCGGCGTGGTAGCGGCGCCGTTGACCACCGCCGATCGCAGCTTCGGCATGTTGGCCGCCTACAGCCCGCAGCCCGGGTATTTCGACGAGCAAGACCTGCTGTTTGTGGAAAGCCTTTCGCAACTGGTTTCCATGACGCTGGCCCGCAGCAAATCTGAGGCTTTGCTGGCCGCAGAGCGAAACCTGGCCAGCGGCTTGCTGGAAACACTCGGGGCGATGGTGCTAATGCTCGACGCCGACCTGCGGATCGTGCACATCAATCCGGCGGGAGAGAGGATTACCGGCTTCAAGCTGGAAGAAATCTACCAGCGGCCTGTTTGGAGTGTGCTGGCCATTCCAGCGGAAAGCCACGATTTCCGCACCCGGCTGGAACAGTTGCCCTCCGGCGCAGCGGCAGAGTGGGAAACACCGCTGTTGACAAAGCGAGGGAAGAAGCGCTACGTGGCCTGGTCGGCCCGCTGGGTTTACGACCAGCGCGGCAGGCCGGATCGGGTGATCGCCACCGGCATCGACGTTACAGCGCAGCGGGAAGCCGAACAGCACGCCCAACGCGCCGAGGCCGCCGCCGAGGAGGCCCGGGCCGCACTGCGGGCCGCGCTCCAGCGCCAGTCCAGCGCAGCGCAGCCGCTTGCTTCCGGACTGCACGTGGAAAGGCGAAGGCGTCCGCGACGCGCTTATCCGTATTTCCAACTAGTGGCTTTTTGTACCGGTGAGGGATTGCCAGACAAAAGCGCTTTCAAGGAAGTCAGATGCAATGACATTGCCGCCGGCGGGTTCTCGTTCTTTTCGCCCACCCCGCCGCCTGGCGAAACGCTGGTGGTTGCCCTGGGCACGCCGCCAAAGTTGATTTACCTGGTAGCCCAGGTCGCCCACGTAACCCGCACCCAGCACGACGGCGAAAAAATGTACTTGATAGGCTGCAATTATACTGGCCGAGCGCGCTACTGACTTGCGATAGCAATGTCTTGTGGCGGCGTTGCGATGCCCAATGTTCTTGCGGGTGGCTGTCGCGCCCAGTTGGCCAGCAACCGCCGTCCTGTGATCGCAACACTCGGAAGCACGCAATCGGCACGCAAGCATTGCGGAGCGCAACACAAGCCAACCGTGATGACGGGCACGCGGCTGGGATGTATGGTTCCATAGAGTCGGAGACGCTTGAGATGTAAAAGGCGGCAACCCATCGGCTTGGCGGAGCCGGTTGCGATGCAGTGGCACAGTCGCATCACTTGACAGCGCCGCCGGCTGAGTTCACACTTACTGGTTCACGGAGGCAACTTCTGCCGGTGGATGGCGGGCAACGGAAGCCCTTGGCTGTTACCACCGGTTTGCTAGTTAGCCGAGCGTCCAGGCAGCCCAACCAGGCCAAGGGCGTTGGAGGCCGATCGGTACAGCGGTATCAGATGCTTCCGTTGGCCTTCAGCAAGCGAGGTTCATGCGGAAAACCAGTTGGCGCAAGACGAGAAATGGTCTTTGTGAAGGACGAACAGATGAAAAGAACCGACTGTACTAATTGTATTGCTTTTATTGTGGCTGTTGGTTTATTGGCGGGCCTGCTGGCGGGCTGCGGCGGCCAGCAGAAGCCAGCCCCACCCACCGACAAGACTCCCAAGACCGAAAAGACTACGCCCAAGCCGGATCAACCCAAACCGGATCAACCCAAACCGGATGAACCGAAACCGCCAGAGCAAAAACCGCAGGAGCCGAAGCCAGAGGAGCCAAAGCCCCCAGAGCAAAAACCGGAGCAGCCCAAACCAGAACCACCAAAGCCTGATGAACCCAAACCGCCAGAACCGAAACCCGAAGAGCCAAAGCCCGAACAGCCAAAGCCGGAGCAACCGAAACCTGAGGAGCCAAAGCCCGGCCCAGAGCCTGAAGGCGACCCGATGGCCGCCAAGGTGTCCAGTTTTGCACCGGCCGAGGATTTGGAGAACCAGGTTGCGGCTTACTTGAAGGAGTTCGACAAAGCTGTGGCCAGCGAGGAGGACTACAAAGACTTCGCCGACAAGCTGGTCAAAGACGCCAATGCTTTTGCGGTAATCGCTCTGACGCTGGGAATGCACGATCAGGACAACAAGTACAAGTCGCGGGCCGCGGCGATGATCAAAGCCGCCCAGCAACTGGCGGAAACCAAAGACTTGGCCGCGGCGCGCAAAGCGATCGAAGCGCTTAAGGCGGCCGCGGAAAACGATCCGCCCGGCAGCCAACCCGTGAAGTGGGAGAAGGTCGCCGACCTTTCGCAACTGATGAAGGCCGTGCCTACGATAAACACTCGCCTGCGGCGCCAGGTTCAGCCTGCGCGGTTCAAATCGCGGGCCAAAGAGACGGCGGGATATTCGGCCGTGCTGGCAGCCATTGCCCACGCCTCGATTCTGGATACCTCGGAAGCCAGCAGCGACGAGCAAATCAAGCAGTGGACGCAGTTCTGCCTCGATATGCGCAAAGAGGCGGCAGCGGTCAACGCCGCTATCCGAGCCGGCAATCAGGAAGCTTGCGACGCAGCTATCGAACGGCTGACGGTCAGTTGCGACAAATGTCACGAGGTCTTCCATAAGGAAGCCATCGGCAAGACCGGCGACGAGTCGGAAAAGTAGTCCCCATTGTAGCGCAAGCTGTCCCGCCAAGGCCGGCAGTCGGCGCGGCCGCGCCAGTGCTGCCGCGGCTGGCTGTGCGTCTTGCCCGAAGGTATAGCGCGCCTGAAAGCAAAGTGCAGCCGAGAGCAACGGCGCCCCCTTTTTCCACCGCGGCGATGGGCCAGCTCTGCCCCCCGGCGGTCGCGGTCCGACGGTTTGCGCCTTGCGTGCTGCGGGTGCTGCCGGCAATTCGACATCGCTTGTGGCAACTCCGACAGATGGTGCAGGGCGTGTCTGTCCATTCGGTGCGTGAGAAGCCGGTTTTGTCGACTGTGCAAAGTATTCCGGGCAGTTATGGGAGGGGCGGAGCAGCGGTCTGGAATTTGCCGTACCCTCGGCCGAACAATAACAGAGTAGGGCGTGTGCCACCATGGAAGTCTGACAACCGGGAGGAAGCATGTCGGTGGACGCAAATCGGTGGTATGCTCAGGCAGCCGAGTTACCTTCAGCTTACCACCCCGACCAGGCGGCAATGTCACAGCGGACGGCAGCGTTGCGATTCGCCCACCCGTTGCCTTACGGCGCCATCCTTCACGAGGGCGGCGTGCAGTTCGTGGTGTTCAGCCGCTCGGCGACGGCGATGCGCGTGCTGCTGTACGAAGCGGTCGACCAGCCCGACCCGTCACAGGTAATCGACTTCGATGCGGATCTGAACCGCTGGGGCGATGTGTGGAGCGTTTTCGTGCCTGGGCTGGGTCCGGGAACGCTGTACCATTTCCAGGCCGATGGTCCGTACGAGCCGCATCGTGGGCATCGGTTCGATCCGCAGGCCAGATTGATCGACCCGTATGCCAAAGCATTGGCCGGCGAGTTCATGCCGGCCGACGACGGCATAATCCGTCCTCCTAAGTGCGTGGTCATCGACGACGAGTTCGACTGGCAGGGCGACCGCCATCTGCGCCGACCGCTGTCGGAAACAGTCATCTACGAAATGCACGTGCGCGGTTTCACCCGCTCGCCCACCAGCGGCGTGCAGCACCCCGGCACCTATCTGGGGCTGATCGAGAAAATACCGTACCTCCAGAAGCTGGGAGTGACTGCGGTCGAGCTGATGCCGGTGCACGAGTTTTCGGTGCTCGACTGTCTGGGCAAAATGCCTCCGCATCCCAACTACTGGGGCTACGATCCGCTGGCTTTTTTCGCTCCGCACCGGGGGTACGCGGTAGGCAAGGAGCCTGGTTGCCAGGTCCGCGAGTTCAAACAGATGGTGCGGGCATTGCACCAGGCAGGCATCGAAGTGATCCTCGACGTGGTGTTCAACCACACCGCCGAAGGAAACGAGCGCGGACCGACGCTCAGCTTCAAAGGGCTGGAAAACCGAGTCTATTACATGCTGGAAAACGGAGGGCAACACTATCGCAATTACAGCGGCTGCGGAAACACGCTCAACGGCAATCATCCCATAGTGAGGGAAATGATCTTCCATTGCCTGCGCTATTGGGTGCACAACTATCACATCGATGGTTTTCGTTTCGATCTGGCGTCGATTCTCAGCCGCGATCGAGAAGGCAATCTGGTCCCCAACCCGCCCGTGGTGGAAACCATCGCCGAAGACCCGCTGCTGTCGGACACCAAGATCATTGCCGAGGCCTGGGACGCTTCTGGGGCATACCAGGTGGGCACTTTTGCCAGCATGCGTTGGGCGGAATGGAACGGGCGCTACCGCGACGATGTGCGCCGATTTTGGCGGGGCGATCCGCACACGCTGGGGCCGCTTGCCACCCGACTGGCAGGCTCCAGCGACTTGTATCAGCCCGGTGGACGCCGGCCGTACCACAGCATCAACTTCGTCACCTCCCACGACGGCTTCACGCTCAACGATCTGGTCAGCTACAACCACAAGCACAACGAGGCCAACGGCGAGGACAACCGCGACGGCGAAAACAACAACTTCAGCTACAACTACGGCGTGGAAGGGCCGACCCGGCTGGAGAGCATAGAGCGCGTGCGCAACCAGCAAATACGCAACTTCCTGGCGACGCTGTTGCTCAGCCAGGGCGTGCCAATGCTGCTTTTCGGCGACGAGTGCCGGCGCACCCAGCAAGGCAACAATAACGCCTATTGCCAGGACAACGAAATCTCCTGGTTCGACTGGAAACTGGCCGAAAAACACCAGAACTTGCGCCGCTTTTGCGAAGCGCTGATAGCTTTCCGCAAAGCCGAGCCTACGGTTCGACAAACCAACTTTCTCAGCGGACGGCCATTCCGGCCCGGCGGACTGCCCGACGTCAGTTGGTACAGCCCTTCCGGCGGCCCGGTGGACTGGACCGCCAACTGGCACAGCCTGACTTGCATCCTGGCCGCTGTCCCTCCCAGCGATCCCCTGGAACCGCCCAATCATAACATCATGCTCATGCTGCACGCCGGGCCGGACGCGCAGCGCTTCTTGATACCCGAGGTTGCACGGCACCTGCCCTGGCGGCTGTTTATCAACACCGGCCTGCGGCCGCCGCGTGATGTTTATCCGGCGCTGAATGGGCCGTCGCCGCCGGCCGACGGGATCATCGACCTCGAGGGCCGATCGCTGGTGTGCTATGTTGCCCGCGACGAGCTGTGATCCCAGCGCCCATATCGACTTCCGCACTGCCCGTTGACAAAGACCACTCGAACACAGACTACTCGGCAATCGTATCTCGGCCGGTGACGGTCTTTTGCAAAAATCACAAAAATCAAACGGCCTTTTGCAAACGGGCCAAACATGCCTGCCCAAGCCTTTCCGCAACAGGAACTCAATAGCGCGCCGGGTGGATACGGCCGATCGGAGGTGGGCCATAGCGCAACTTCTACCCAGCCCGAAGACGCTTATCTGTTGCAATAGACATAGAGTTTGCTCTGTCTCGGATTTTCGTTGTCGATACCCCCGGCAATTCCCTATACTAACGATAGAGGACCTTAGGCAGCCAACAGCCGCAAGCAAACGGTGTTACTGGAGGGACGCGCTGCGGTCGCGTCCGCTAGCGCTGGGCATACGGCCACGACGGAGCGTGGCCCTCCAGGTCTCTTGAAAACATGCGGACAAAACGCGCATAAGTTACGCGGTAAGAGACTAACGGCGGCCGACGGCCGGGAAGTGTCGGCGAACGTTCTGTGCGGATGCGGGCGTGCGGCACATCGGTTCATACGGTTATCGGACAGCGGCATGAGAATCCACTCGGTACTGCTGGCGTTTTTCGGCGCAATGACCGTTGCGGCGGTAAGCGTCGGGCCGGTCGAAGCCGACATATTCTTCCTGACAAACGGCGGTCGCATCGAGGGCGAACTGCTCAATCCGGAGCAGCGGCCGCGAGAGAACTATATTATCCAGCTCGACGGCGGAGTGCAGGTGACCCTGGCCGCCGATCAGGTGGAGAAGGTCGTTTCGCTCCGGCCCGAAGAAGCCGAGTACCAGCGCATCCGCCATCAGTATCCCGATACGGTCGAAGGCCAGTGGGAGCTTGCCGAATGGTGCCGTCAAAAGCGGCTGCTCGCACAGCGCGACGTACATTTGCAGCGGATAATCGAGCTTGATCCAGACCACGTCGCTGCCCGCCGCGCACTAGGCTACAGCCAAATGGAAGGCAAATGGCAGACCACCGAAGACGTGATGCGCAGCCGCGGATACCAGCGCTACCAAGGCGCCTGGCGCACAAAGCAGGAGATCGAACTGCTGGAGGCCAGGCGTCAGCAGGAGCAGATCGAAAAAGAGTGGTTTCAGAAGATCAATCGCTGGCGCGGTTGGCTGGGCACCGATAAGGGCGAGCTGGCCCGGCAGAGCATCGTCACCATCAAAGACCCGTTGGCTATCAAGGCCCTGGTCGCCTCGCTGCGTGCCGAACGGCAACTCGGGGTGCGGCTGTTGTACATCGAGGCCTTAGCGCATCTGGGCACGGCGGAAGCTATCCGCGTGCTGGCCGAAACAGCCATGGAAGATTATGACGAGGAAGTGCGCCTGACCTGCTTGGACTACCTGTGCAAGATGCCCCCAAACCCCGAAGTTACCACTTTCTTCGTAGGTTATCTGAAACACAAGGATAACGTGCTGGTCAATCGGGCGGCGGGCGCACTGGGGCGCCTGGGCGATCGCTCGGCCGTCGGCCCGCTGATCGACGCGCTGATCACCAGGCACAAGTACAAGGTTTCTACAGGCAGTCCGGGAACGATTTCTGCCGGCTTCGGCAGCGGGCCTGGGGCACCCCCGGGCGGACTGGCCGTCGGCGGTGGACCGAAAATCGTAATCCGAAACGTGATGAATCAACCGGTGCTGGACGCCCTGGTCGCCCTGACAGGCCAGAACTTCCACTTCGATCAGCAGGCCTGGCGCTACTGGCTGGCCTCTCAACGCCGGCCAGAGAGCATCGAAGGCCGCCGCGACCAGTAGCAGTTTACGCTTATCCGCACGGTCAGGAATTCACCGTTCGTCGGTGGAAAAACATATCGTTTCATCCCTCGCGAATTGTATCTTTGCCCCGCTAGAGCTTTCGTCTTTACACTGCCGGAGCCGGATTACCACGGCAAAGTCTGTCCTGAGGCCCCAGCACCGGCATCTGCATGTGACATTCTCCCGGAAGATGGCCAGCCAGCTTTCGGCGCTCGATTGCTTACTGTCGGCTGGCAACACGTCAAACGGATCAGCGGTCTTTCTGCCGTCCCAAAAACCGAAAGCAGCTTTTCTGCCGCTGGGAAAACTGAGGCAGTCTTTCCGCCGCCTGGCAGCCCCCCGATGCCTAGCCCTGCGGCACGTTCACGCTTCCCCCTGTGAATCGGAGCATGTGCGGGTTACGATACGCTCATGCGCGGAACTGTAGCACTGGCAACTGTTATATTACTGGTTTTCCTCGGCAGTTGGGCGGCGCAAGCGCTGGTGGTTGGCCGCCAGAGCCAGCCGGCCGAACAGGGCTTCCCGAAACGCATACTCTGTTTGGCCCCCAGCGTGACTGAAACAGTGTTCGCCTTGGGATTAGGCGAGCGAGTGGTGGGCGTGTCGCGGTTTTGCAAGTATCCGCCGGAGGTGCAGCGCCTGCCCAAAGTGGGCGGTTACTTCGATCCGAACTTCGAGGCCATCGTCGTCTTGCAGCCCGACCTGGTAGTTCTGCTGGAAGAGCAGCGTCAATCGATGCCGGCGCTGGAAAAACTCGGCCTGCGCGTGCTTCCCGTGCGCCATAAGGATGCTGCCGGCATCTTGGAGTCACTGGAGAAGATCGGCGCGGCTTGCGGGACGCTGCGCCAGGCAGCAGAACTGAAGGCGAGCTTGGAGCAGCGCATCGAGCAACTGCGGGGGCGAACCGCCGCGTTGAAGCGTCCCAGAGTGCTGCTGGTGGTCGATCGGAATTATTTTAGCCCTAAACTGGAAGACGTGCAGGCCGGCGGAACCACCGGCCACCTGGCCGAAGTGATCGAACTGGCGGGCGGACGCAGCGCACTGGCTGAAGGCCGAGTGCAATACCCCATCCTCTCCAGAGAGGGCCTGCTACGGCTCGACCCGGATGTGATCGTGGAACTAGCGCCGGCGTCGCTGGTCGCCCAGTTGGGCC
>Ga0308410_1002092_pt1 | contig 11541 bp, 12 predicted proteins | sample HotsprOSTMatCore_FD_203467 | JGI IMG/M metagenome (GOLD analysis project Ga0308410, IMG submission 203467) | Hot spring phototrophic mat microbial communities from Octopus Spring, Yellowstone National Park, Wyoming, United States -... | ecosystem: Environmental > Aquatic > Thermal springs > Hot... | reverse complement strand
GTGAACTCATCGCTTGTTTCAGTGCTCTTCAGCGAGCCGAAAATTCCTCAATACGCCGCGTCGCGGATCGTCAGCGCGCTGCGGTCAACGGTTTCAGTGCTCTTCAGCGAGCCGAAAATTCCTCAATGCGCCGCCGACCCGGACTGGTACGACGTGAAGGCGGCATTTCAGTGCTCTTCAGCGAGCCGAAAATTCCTCAATTTCGCGTGCGGGGAGCCGAACCTTCTGAACATCCCGCGATTTCAGTGCTCTTCAGCGAGCCGAAAATTCCTCAATGTTTCCGCTCCACAAACACTGTGATCTTATCGATCAATATATTTCAGTGCTCTTCAGCGAGCCGAAAATTCCTCAATGGCGGCAGCGTGACACGCCCGCGCTCGTCGCCGTCATATTTCAGTGCTCTTCAGCGAGCCGAAAATTCCTCAATTCAACGGACAGTCGCTCGTCTACGGTGACACGCTGGATTTCAGTGCTCTTCAGCGAGCCGAAAATTCCTCAATCGTAAACGAAAAGTAGATAGCAAAAAAGCCGAATTTGATTTCAGTGCTCTTCAGCGAGCCGAAAATTCCTCAATAACAGTTGCGCTACGAGGACGCGCGGCGTGTATAGAATTTCAGTGCTCTTCAGCGAGCCGAAAATTCCTCAATTCAACCAGATCGGGGTTTCGCGCAGACGACCGAAGTATTTCAGTGCTCTTCAGCGAGCCGAAAATTCCTCAATCAAACCGAACCTGCCGACCGACCGCCGCCGCGAACATTTCAGTGCTCTTCAGCGAGCCGAAAATTCCTCAATCGATGTATATGAGAGCCTCGCCGACTTTTTACTCAATTTCAGTGCTCTTCAGCGAGCCGAAAATTCCTCAATTGCTGCTGGTGCTGCTGGTGCTGCTGGTGCTGGTGCATTTCAGTGCTCTTCAGCGAGCCGAAAATTCCTCAATCGCGCAGCGCCCACGCGAGGATGACGACGGTTGCGGATTTCAGTGCTCTTCAGCGAGCCGAAAATTCCTCAATTTCAGCATCAGCCGGTCGAGGGGTATATCATTCCGGCATTTCAGTGCTCTTCAGCGAGCCGAAAATTCCTCAATTCGTTGGAAAGCGACCGCCAACCTCGATTTTGGAGATCATTTCAGTGCTCTTCAGCGAGCCGAAAATTCCTCAATGAGCCAATCGGCTACGGCGCGCTGGAAGTCACTGAATTTCAGTGCTCTTCAGCGAGCCGAAAATTCCTCAATAGTTCAATGCCGCCGTTGAGACGCTTCAGATTACCGTATTTCAGTGCTCTTCAGCGAGCCGAAAATTCCTCAATTCGCGGCGGCGCAGTGGGTGTGGGCGAATTTCGGGAATTTCAGTGCTCTTCAGCGAGCCGAAAATTCCTCAATCGCGCGTGTGAGCCGCAAAAAGCGTATAAAGCCGCAAGAATTTCAGTGCTCTTCAGCGAGCCGAAAATTCCTCAATGTTGTTGAGTTTCTTGAACACCACACGTTGATCAGGATTTCAGTGCTCTTCAGCGAGCCGAAAATTCCTCAATTTGCCTTATTTGTCGTATAATGATGTACGAAGATGTAATTTCAGTGCTCTTCAGCGAGCCGAAAATTCCTCAATTAAGCCATGTGTTCAGGATTGTTGAAATCGTGATTAGATTTCAGTGCTCTTCAGCGAGCCGAAAATTCCTCAATCGGGCTATGCGAATAGGCTCGACGCACGTGATACCCATATTTCAGTGCTCTTCAGCGAGCCGAAAATTCCTCAATATATCGATTACGCTCATATACTACCACGCCCCGCGCATTTCAGTGCTCTTCAGCGAGCCGAAAATTCCTCAATCGCCGAGCGCGGGGATGATCCGCACCGGCAACTGCGATTTCAGTGCTCTTCAGCGAGCCGAAAATTCCTCAATGCCGCACCCGTTTGCCGTTTACGCGCGCTGGACGGAATTTCAGTGCTCTTCAGCGAGCCGAAAATTCCTCAATTGCGCACCAGCGTCGCCACCCGCCGCTCGTCCATCCCATTTCAGTGCTCTTCAGCGAGCCGAAAATTCCTCAATCAAATTCGAGACTTTTCCGTTCTTCGCGGGGTGCGAGATTTCAGTGCTCTTCAGCGAGCCGAAAATTCCTCAATTCCCGCCGGTCGCCGCGACGCTGCTGATCAAAGCATAATTTCAGTGCTCTTCAGCGAGCCGAAAATTCCTCAATTGCCGCCACTGCTCCTTAGTTGGCGCGGCGGGCTTCGGGATTTCAGTGCTCTTCAGCGAGCCGAAAATTCCTCAATCGCTCGACCAGCCCAGTTCCGGCGCGATCTGGGCGATTTCAGTGCTCTTCAGCGAGCCGAAAATTCCTCAATTCGTAGCGGTACGCCAAAGCGCCGAAGACATACGCGATTTCAGTGCTCTTCAGCGAGCCGAAAATTCCTCAATGCAACGACGCGCAGGCGGTCGCAGCGTTGATGCTCGCCGTCATTTCAGTGCTCTTCAGCGAGCCGAAAATTCCTCAATTGCTTGTGCCATTATCACCGCGTTGCCCCCTTGACAAATTTCAGTGCTCTTCAGCGAGCCGAAAATTCCTCAATCAAGCCCGCGCGCTGCTGGCTGCCGAGCGCTACCAGAATTTCAGTGCTCTTCAGCGAGCCGAAAATTCCTCAATTCTGGGATTGACACGAACTTCTTCAGAACTGAGGACATTTCAGTGCTCTTCAGCGAGCCGAAAATTCCTCAATCTCCACATAGTAGCGCGCGTTTGCAGACGGCGGGGCGATTTCAGTGCTCTTCAGCGAGCCGAAAATTCCTCAATGCTTGCGGCAAGTGCTGCTGCGCTACGCGCCGTCCAGCGAATTTCAGTGCTCTTCAGCGAGCCGAAAATTCCTCAATGATGCGCTGTCTGAAGAGCAGAGCGACTTCTGTGAAGATTTCAGTGCTCTTCAGCGAGCCGAAAATTCCTCAATGCGTGGGTGATGCGGCATATCGCTCGTCTGCTTCTGAGATTTCAGTGCTCTTCAGCGAGCCGAAAATTCCTCAATCCTTCTTTCTCCCGCCCATCTGCATCGCTGCCGAAATTTCAGTGCTCTTCAGCGAGCCGAAAATTCCTCAATTCAGCGCGCGCTCGCCCCGACGCGCGGTGAGTTGGCATTTCAGTGCTCTTCAGCGAGCCGAAAATTCCTCAATCCCCCCTAGTGTACAGCAGTAGCAGCCGTCACAACGATTTCAGTGCTCTTCAGCGAGCCGAAAATTCCTCAATTCTTCTGACAGATCGGCGGCGATGCGCTGCTCCATCGATTTCAGTGCTCTTCAGCGAGCCGAAAATTCCTCAATGGCGCAGAGCGAGCAGCGGTATGCACTGTCGGAACTGATTTCAGTGCTCTTCAGCGAGCCGAAAATTCCTCAATAGTGTTGTGACAGCGCCCGCCCGCTGCATCGCCCGAAATTTCAGTGCTCTTCAGCGAGCCGAAAATTCCTCAATTCAACGGGAGGGGGCAACGGATCGGGAAGGTCGCCATTTCAGTGCTCTTCAGCGAGCCGAAAATTCCTCAATACATAACGACCGTCGGGATCACGCGCGTGAGGACAATTTCAGTGCTCTTCAGCGAGCCGAAAATTCCTCAATCGAGAGTGCATTTGGTTTAGTCCGCACTGCGGGGGGATTTCAGTGCTCTTCAGCGAGCCGAAAATTCCTCAATGACCCTACTATACCGCAGTTCCCGCCAATTGTCAAGATTTCAGTGCTCTTCAGCGAGCCGAAAATTCCTCAATCGTGCTGGTTCTGCCCGTACCGCAGCGCTCGCAGTCAAGATTTCAGTGCTCTTCAGCGAGCCGAAAATTCCTCAATTATTACGTACCCGCTGCGATCTCAACGAACGGGCTAAATTTCAGTGCTCTTCAGCGAGCCGAAAATTCCTCAATCTTCGAGGTGAGTATGAACCGCGTCGCCGATCAGTGATTTCAGTGCTCTTCAGCGAGCCGAAAATTCCTCAATCGGCATAGACACGAACTTCTTCCGCACCGAAGACGGAATTTCAGTGCTCTTCAGCGAGCCGAAAATTCCTCAATGTCGAAAGACGACGCGCTGCGACTGCTGGAGGAGAGCATTTCAGTGCTCTTCAGCGAGCCGAAAATTCCTCAATGGAGTTGCTCAAGCAGTACCCGGCGCTGCGGGGGATATTTCAGTGCTCTTCAGCGAGCCGAAAATTCCTCAATGCTAATCCGTCAAGGAAGAGAATAGCAGCAAACGTATTTCAGTGCTCTTCAGCGAGCCGAAAATTCCTCAATCGATGCGGTGCGTCATTTTCTGCGCAATGTCCTTGATTTCAGTGCTCTTCAGCGAGCCGAAAATTCCTCAATCGGGCTGCTGCTCGGCGCGGGCGTGCGCAGCGTCGATTTCAGTGCTCTTCAGCGAGCCGAAAATTCCTCAATGTTGAGACGACCGCAACGGGGGTGATCGCGCGGGTGCATTTCAGTGCTCTTCAGCGAGCCGAAAATTCCTCAATCGCAGCGGCGGCGAGTGCGAGCGTCGCATCCGTCGCGCATTTCAGTGCTCTTCAGCGAGCCGAAAATTCCTCAATCGAAAACGATCTGGCGCGGGCAGATCGAGCGCATCGATTTCAGTGCTCTTCAGCGAGCCGAAAATTCCTCAATAGTGTACGTCTTCAACAACGTCGTCGAAGCGTGCGCGATTTCAGTGCTCTTCAGCGAGCCGAAAATTCCTCAATGCCGACCCCTAGCCATGACAATTGACCACTGTTGCGCATTTCAGTGCTCTTCAGCGAGCCGAAAATTCCTCAATAGAGTGGGTGTTGTGACGGCAGCGCGGGCTTGGCGAATTTCAGTGCTCTTCAGCGAGCCGAAAATTCCTCAATCGACAACTGCTGGTTACTCATCACCTCGGACTGGTATTTCAGTGCTCTTCAGCGAGCCGAAAATTCCTCAATCGCAGAAAATAACGAATGAACGTCGGTCTGTAGCCGAATTTCAGTGCTCTTCAGCGAGCCGAAAATTCCTCAATTTGCCGATTTGCCGCAGTCGTTGACGAGCATTCCCCATTTCAGTGCTCTTCAGCGAGCCGAAAATTCCTCAATTATGGGATCGCCGATGCATGCCATGCATGCATCAGTTATTTCAGTGCTCTTCAGCGAGCCGAAAATTCCTCAATGTAGTCGGGAAAGTCACGCCTGTCAGATACGAAGAATTTCAGTGCTCTTCAGCGAGCCGAAAATTCCTCAATTGGCGATCCAGCGGCAAGCGATGAACCACCCTTGTCAATTTCAGTGCTCTTCAGCGAGCCGAAAATTCCTCAATTGTAGTCGAAATCGCGTAGGTGGCGCGGGTACGGCATTTCAGTGCTCTTCAGCGAGCCGAAAATTCCTCAATGGCGGGCTGGGACGCGCAGCGAACGGTGCAGTTTGTGTATTTCAGTGCTCTTCAGCGAGCCGAAAATTCCTCAATTTTGCGATCTGGTTCAACGCGCTCCTTGCCGCGCTGATTTCAGTGCTCTTCAGCGAGCCGAAAATTCCTCAATTCCGCAACGACGAAGAAGAGCGCCCCGAACTCAACGATTTCAGTGCTCTTCAGCGAGCCGAAAATTCCTCAATACTTAATCATCATCTCTTTTGCGTCGTTCGTCGTCATTTCAGTGCTCTTCAGCGAGCCGAAAATTCCTCAATCGAGGGCGCTGGCGGCGCTCGCGAACGAGGTGTATCTATTTCAGTGCTCTTCAGCGAGCCGAAAATTCCTCAATGAAGCGGATCAAGAGTTACTGCGTCTGCGTAATCGTCATTTCAGTGCTCTTCAGCGAGCCGAAAATTCCTCAATGCGCGTCTCCGTCCGCAGCGCGCATTGTCGCAACGATTTCAGTGCTCTTCAGCGAGCCGAAAATTCCTCAATGCCGGGGTGCGACGTTCCGGAGGGCGCGTATCTGGTATTTCAGTGCTCTTCAGCGAGCCGAAAATTCCTCAATGAGCACAAAGAGCGGAATACGCTCAAACCGCGCCGCGATTTCAGTGCTCTTCAGCGAGCCGAAAATTCCTCAATACGCGACCAGCGACCCGCGCCGCGTCGTAATCTCCCAATTTCAGTGCTCTTCAGCGAGCCGAAAATTCCTCAATCGGCGTCGGTCGGGCGCTGGGCGAACATCCACACCGTATTTCAGTGCTCTTCAGCGAGCCGAAAATTCCTCAATTCTGCAACCAGCGCTTCGATTGCGGCTTGAACGAACCGATTTCAGTGCTCTTCAGCGAGCCGAAAATTCCTCAATGGATGAATGCGTAGTCTTTGGCAGCGGTTTCGAGGTCATTTCAGTGCTCTTCAGCGAGCCGAAAATTCCTCAATCGTTCCAGTGTCTGTTGATGAACTCACCCAGCAGTGCATTTCAGTGCTCTTCAGCGAGCCGAAAATTCCTCAATCTCCAACGACGAGTCCGCCAGCGCGTCGAGCACAAATTTCAGTGCTCTTCAGCGAGCCGAAAATTCCTCAATACGAACCAACGCCGACAACGCTGACATTCCAACAGAATTTCAGTGCTCTTCAGCGAGCCGAAAATTCCTCAATCGGAACGTAACTGGCAAAGATGCCAAACCGGGGGAAGATTTCAGTGCTCTTCAGCGAGCCGAAAATTCCTCAATTCAAAGTGGGTGAGGAAGCCTCCGTGGCTTGACCACCATTTCAGTGCTCTTCAGCGAGCCGAAAATTCCTCAATGCCGCCGCAGCGAGCGCAAGCGTTGCGTCCGTCGCGCATTTCAGTGCTCTTCAGCGAGCCGAAAATTCCTCAATACGCCACCAGCCGGATCGTTGCGTGAACAATATCCGCATTTCAGTGCTCTTCAGCGAGCCGAAAATTCCTCAATAACGCCTTGAGTGCGCTTCTCTCCTTTCGTTTCCAACGATTTCAGTGCTCTTCAGCGAGCCGAAAATTCCTCAATCGAGCGGTTGCGGTTTCTGGATTTGGACGCCGAAAAATTTCAGTGCTCTTCAGCGAGCCGAAAATTCCTCAATCCGCAGTTTTGACCAGTTCGCGCTTCGTCAAATCTTCATTTCAGTGCTCTTCAGCGAGCCGAAAATTCCTCAATCATCCACGCCGCGCAGTCGCGCTGCGAAGAACGACATCGATTTCAGTGCTCTTCAGCGAGCCGAAAATTCCTCAATAGGAAAGCGATGTTTCGGGATATTGTAGTCATCGAAATTTCAGTGCTCTTCAGCGAGCCGAAAATTCCTCAATCGCCGTCCGTCGCGCTCACCAACAGTGCAATATAGACGCATTTCAGTGCTCTTCAGCGAGCCGAAAATTCCTCAATCGCGCTGACCTACACGCCGGGCGGACAAACCGCCGAAATTTCAGTGCTCTTCAGCGAGCCGAAAATTCCTCAATGAATTGGAGATGGCGGGCGTTGTTCTCGTGTACGAATTTCAGTGCTCTTCAGCGAGCCGAAAATTCCTCAATAGTAGACGACAATCCCTTCCTCCCACTGAATAATGATTTCAGTGCTCTTCAGCGAGCCGAAAATTCCTCAATCAACAGCATCTTCTCTTTTATTTCTATACGGTGTTGATTTCAGTGCTCTTCAGCGAGCCGAAAATTCCTCAATAAGAAGTTCGTGTCCACTCCACTGAGGTCAGTGTCGATTTCAGTGCTCTTCAGCGAGCCGAAAATTCCTCAATGCGTGCACCGCGGGCGCTGGGCGTCGGTGCGCGACGATTTCAGTGCTCTTCAGCGAGCCGAAAATTCCTCAATACCGCCGACGGGCGGGTTGTTGCCCACCGGGTGCATATTTCAGTGCTCTTCAGCGAGCCGAAAATTCCTCAATGCAGCGTGACGCTGTTGGGCGTCGAGGCGACCTCAACATTTCAGTGCTCTTCAGCGAGCCGAAAATTCCTCAATGCCCGCCATCTCCAATTCGTAATTGTCCCAGTTGTACATTTCAGTGCTCTTCAGCGAGCCGAAAATTCCTCAATGCTCGCCGTCGAAGGAGATCCAGAGGATTTCCGACGCGATTTCAGTGCTCTTCAGCGAGCCGAAAATTCCTCAATCGATGGCGGATGCGTTCCGTCTCTGCGCGCCGCGCGAATTTCAGTGCTCTTCAGCGAGCCGAAAATTCCTCAATACCTAGGAGGCACCTACTATGCAGACCTATCGAATTTATTTCAGTGCTCTTCAGCGAGCCGAAAATTCCTCAATGTATCCGCAGTGATGTTCGCGTTGAAGAACCGCAGCAGATTTCAGTGCTCTTCAGCGAGCCGAAAATTCCTCAATCCTGGGGGAAGATGGAGCAATCCACATTCAACAGATTCAGATTTCAGTGCTCTTCAGCGAGCCGAAAATTCCTCAATTTTCGATGCGCGCAGAACCGGAATCGCGCATTCGAATTTCAGTGCTCTTCAGCGAGCCGAAAATTCCTCAATCGACGGCGAGCGCCTCGACGCGCTGACCTACGCGCCATTTCAGTGCTCTTCAGCGAGCCGAAAATTCCTCAATAAAGTGAGGGGCGCACAGCGCCCCGCTGAAGAGAGAGATTTCAGTGCTCTTCAGCGAGCCGAAAATTCCTCAATTCGGCGCGCTCGCGTATCGCTACGACCTCGTACCGACCATTTCAGTGCTCTTCAGCGAGCCGAAAATTCCTCAATGGCGCGGGCAGATAGAACGGATTGAGGAAGCGCGCGAATTTCAGTGCTCTTCAGCGAGCCGAAAATTCCTCAATCTTGCGCCATAATCACCGCGTTGCCGCCTTGACAAATTTCAGTGCTCTTCAGCGAGCCGAAAATTCCTCAATCAGACTGTGCGCCGCCGCCGCGCCCGCGTCAAGCGATTTCAGTGCTCTTCAGCGAGCCGAAAATTCCTCAATCGACATCATCGAGCAGAGTTACAACACTACGTCGGTCATTTCAGTGCTCTTCAGCGAGCCGAAAATTCCTCAATCTCGCGTCGGTACTTGTCGTACAGATAACGGCGTATATTTCAGTGCTCTTCAGCGAGCCGAAAATTCCTCAATGCACGCTGGTGATGCCAATCGTTCTCATCCCGACTGAATTTCAGTGCTCTTCAGCGAGCCGAAAATTCCTCAATTGCGGATCAAGAATTGCTTCGTCTGCGTAACCGGCATTTCAGTGCTCTTCAGCGAGCCGAAAATTCCTCAATACGATTGGGTAGAGCGTTGCGTGCTGTATCGCACCGATTTCAGTGCTCTTCAGCGAGCCGAAAATTCCTCAATACGAACCGGGCGCGCAGTGGGCGATACTGGACGGGAAATTTCAGTGCTCTTCAGCGAGCCGAAAATTCCTCAATGCGGCGACGCTTTCCGAAGCGCTGGCGCGTTGTGTGTATTTCAGTGCTCTTCAGCGAGCCGAAAATTCCTCAATGGACGTACTGACCGTCTACACCGACCTGCACCGCGATTTCAGTGCTCTTCAGCGAGCCGAAAATTCCTCAATGCGCTGACCTACGCGCCGGGAGGACGTACAATTGAAATTTCAGTGCTCTTCAGCGAGCCGAAAATTCCTCAATCTGGAGCGCGGCGTGGACGGCAATCAAAGGTGTTGATTTCAGTGCTCTTCAGCGAGCCGAAAATTCCTCAATACGTTCAGCGCGCCAGCGGCGTCGTCTCGCAAGTTCATTTCAGTGCTCTTCAGCGAGCCGAAAATTCCTCAATCGGCGTGGAGAGCGCGGCGCGCGGGCTGGCGGACGATTTCAGTGCTCTTCAGCGAGCCGAAAATTCCTCAATGCTTTGTATTCCGTTGCTGCCGGGGCACGCAGCGTTATTTCAGTGCTCTTCAGCGAGCCGAAAATTCCTCAATTCCCAGTCCACCCCGATCACCGCCGGCTCGTCGCTGATTTCAGTGCTCTTCAGCGAGCCGAAAATTCCTCAATCGTTCCGGCACCTCGCGCTGTCGAGCGAGATCAAAAATTTCAGTGCTCTTCAGCGAGCCGAAAATTCCTCAATGGCGCTGCGAAGCGATACGGGTATTGCGCGAAATGCAATTTCAGTGCTCTTCAGCGAGCCGAAAATTCCTCAATCAAAGTTTTTTGACGCGAAGGGCGAGTTCATCGGAAATTTCAGTGCTCTTCAGCGAGCCGAAAATTCCTCAATTGTTCCGCCCGCAGACCGTCTCTGTACGCCCGCACGCATTTCAGTGCTCTTCAGCGAGCCGAAAATTCCTCAATCATCTCGAAAGCGCCGAATCGCGTGTTTGCGCAATATATTTCAGTGCTCTTCAGCGAGCCGAAAATTCCTCAATAATTGACGGAAAGACCTACTACGTTTATCAGACAGAATTTCAGTGCTCTTCAGCGAGCCGAAAATTCCTCAATGGGTGATGCTGCCCCGGCGCGTGCTTGATGAACTCGTCATTTCAGTGCTCTTCAGCGAGCCGAAAATTCCTCAATCGTAGGTCGTCACGCGCTTCTGCCAGTGCGACCAGACGATTTCAGTGCTCTTCAGCGAGCCGAAAATTCCTCAATTGCGACAGAAACAGCCGCGCCGCAGCGACGCGCGCGCATTTCAGTGCTCTTCAGCGAGCCGAAAATTCCTCAATCCAAACGCTGCGCTGCAACGAGGCGCGCATCGACATTTCAGTGCTCTTCAGCGAGCCGAAAATTCCTCAATCGCGCTGCTCGACCGGCGCGGGCGCGCGGTGCTGGCATTTCAGTGCTCTTCAGCGAGCCGAAAATTCCTCAATCGCCGTCGCCCGCGCTACTCGTTTCCCTCGTCGCCAAATTTCAGTGCTCTTCAGCGAGCCGAAAATTCCTCAATCATATCATCTACGCGCTCAGTACACCACACACGCGCCATTTCAGTGCTCTTCAGCGAGCCGAAAATTCCTCAATGCTGGCGCGCTGCGTGTGGGCGCTGGCGAGGTAGAAATTTCAGTGCTCTTCAGCGAGCCGAAAATTCCTCAATTTCTTCTGACGATCCTCACCCGCGCGCGCGAGATTGATTTCAGTGCTCTTCAGCGAGCCGAAAATTCCTCAATGCCGATTGGCTACGGCGCGCTGGAGATCACTGACGAATTTCAGTGCTCTTCAGCGAGCCGAAAATTCCTCAATTGACACTGGGCGATACGCTGTCAGACGCGGTAAAGCATTTCAGTGCTCTTCAGCGAGCCGAAAATTCCTCAATTCACTGTAGTCAATCACTTCTAAGGAGGCTCAAGAATTTCAGTGCTCTTCAGCGAGCCGAAAATTCCTCAATGAACTGGATAATACGCGCTACGAATTGATGACGCGCGACTTTCAGTGCTCTTCAGCGAGCCGAAAATTCCTCAATAGTACGCGCTTTGGTAACGTTCCGCCGCAAGCAGTGTGCCTTTCAGTGCTCTTCAGCGAGCCGAAAATTCCTCAATCTAACGCTTGAAATCCAGAACGTGCCCGTCGGAACCTCTTTCAGTGCTCTTCAGCGAGCCGAAAATTCCTCAATGCGCGTGTTGTGACGGCTGCTACTGCTGTACACTAGGCTTTCAGTGCTCTTCAGCGAGCCGAAAATTCCTCAATTTCTTCTGACGATCCTCACCCGCGCGCGCGAGGTTTCTTTCAGTGCTCTTCAGCGAGCCGAAAATTCCTCAATATCCCTT